>OHSB01000589.1_pt1 | contig 9998 bp, 9 predicted proteins | sample 1578591 | NCBI WGS metagenome assembly OHSB01 (sample SAMEA3879508, study PRJEB24766) | human gut metagenome | biome: human-associated habitat; feature: feces | place: USA | collected 1985/1987 | reverse complement strand
GCCCCTGACCTCGCCGGACAACAAATCAGAGGTTTTGTCCTCCGGTGCGATGTATCTATTATTATATATCTAAAATCTTATCAGGTTTATGAACTTTACTTTGTTAGTGGTCGTCTTATTGACGGCAATCGCTTTCGTGGGTATCGTCATCGCGCTCTCCAATGCGATAGCACCCCGTTCGTACAATGCACAGAAGATGGAGCCGTACGAGTGTGGTATCCCTACCCGCGGTAAATCGTGGATGCAGTTCAAGGTGGGTTACTACCTCTTTGCGATCCTGTTCCTGATGTTCGACGTCGAGACGGTGTTCCTCTTTTCGTGGGCCGTCGTCGTGCAGGAGCTGGGCGTATACGGACTGGTGAGCATCCTCTTCTTTTTGGTCGTACTGGTTTTGGGCCTTGCATACGCATGGCGGAAAGGAGCTTTGGAATGGAAGTAACAAAGAAACCGAAAATTAAATCTATCCCTTATGAGGAGTTTACAGACAACGAAACGTTGGAGAAACTGGTTCGGGAACTTAATGCCGGAGGCGCCAATGTCGCCCTTGGCGTACTGGACGATTTCGTCAACTGGGGACGCAGCAACTCACTGTGGCCTCTTACGTTTGCAACCAGCTGTTGCGGTATCGAATTCATGGCCCTCGGCGCAGCCCGCTACGATATGGCGCGCTTCGGGTTCGAGGTAGCCCGTGCCAGTCCGCGCCAGGCAGACATGATTATGGTTTGCGGAACAATAACCAACAAGATGGCTCCCGTTCTGAAACGTCTTTACGACCAGATGGCCGATCCGAAATATGTAGTAGCCGTAGGCGGCTGTGCCGTCAGCGGAGGCCCGTTCAAGAAATCCTATCACGTGGTGAACGGTGTGGACAAGATTCTGCCGGTGGATGTCTACATTCCCGGTTGCCCTCCGCGTCCGGAAGCATTCTACTACGGCATGATGCAATTGCAGCGTAAAGTGAAAATAGAGAAATACTTCGGTGGAGTAAACAGAAAAGAAGAGAACCACTAATCAGTACTTAAAAATATGGAAATAAAATACATAGAGCCCTCAGTCCTGCACGACGAAATGCTGCGTCTGCGGAAAGAGAAACAAATGGACTTCCTGGAATGCCTCAGCGGTATGGATTGGGGAATACCCGACGAGAAAGACGCACCGGACACCCCCCGCGGACTCGGTGTAGTCTATCTGTTGGAATCTACTGTTACCGGCGAACGGATAGCGGTACGCACCGCCACTCTAAACCGGGAACATCCCGAACTTCCTTCCGTCAGCGATATCTGGAAAGCTGCGGATTTCAACGAGCGCGAAGTCTACGACTTTTACGGCATCGTTTTCATCGGTCATCCGGATATGCGCCGACTCTATCTGCGCAATGACTGGGTAGGCTATCCCATGCGTAAAGACAATGAGCCGGAAAAAGATAATCCGTTGCGTATGGACAACGAAGAAACGGTGGACACCACCATGGAATTGGAGCTGAATCCCGACGGTAGCATCAAGAATAAGGAGATGCAACTTTTCGGTGATGAGGAATATGTGGTGAACATCGGTCCCCAACATCCGGCCACCCACGGCGTAATGCGCTTCCGTGTATCATTGGAGGGTGAAATCATCGACAAGATTGATGCCAACTGCGGCTACATCCACCGGGGTATCGAGAAGATGTGCGAAAGCCTGACCTATCCGCAGACCTTGGCTCTGACCGACCGTCTGGACTACCTGGGCGCACACCAGAACCGCCATGCCTTGTGCATGTGTATCGAAAAGGCAATGGGCGTGGAAGTAAGCGAACGCGTGCAGTACATACGTACCATCATGGACGAGTTGCAGCGAATAGACTCTCACCTGCTGTTCTATTCTTGTCTTGCTATGGACCTGGGTGCATTAACGGCCTTCTTCTACGGTTTCCGCGACCGCGAAAAGATACTCGACATCTTTGAGGAAACTTGCGGCGGACGCCTCATCATGAACTACAACACCATCGGTGGCGTGCAGGCAGACATTGCTCCCGGCTTCGTAAAGAAAGTGAAGGAGTTTATCCCCTACCTCCGCGGTATCCTACACGAATATCACGACGTATTCACCGGGAACATCATTGCCCAGCAACGTCTGAAAGGTGTGGGTATACTCTCACGGGAAGATGCCATCGCCTTTGGAGCTACCGGAGGCACCGGACGCGCCAGCGGATGGGCCTGCGACGTGCGTAAGCGTATGCCATATGCCGTATATGACAAGGTGGACTTTAAAGAAATCATCCGCACCGAAGGCGATTCATGGGCACGCTACCTTATCCGTATGGATGAAATTCTGGAGAGCTTGAAGATTATCGAGCAACTGATAGACAACATCCCGGAAGGAGCCTACCAGGAAAAGATGAAACCTATTATCCGCGTACCGGAAGGCACTTATTATGCAGCCGTAGAAGGTAGCCGCGGTGAGTTCGGCGTCTTCCTCGAAAGCCATGGCGACAAGATGCCTTACCGCCTGCATTTCCGCAGTACGGGCTTGCCATTGGTATCGACCGTAAATACGATTTGCCGCGGAGCTAAAATCGCCGACCTTATTGCCATTGGCGGAACATTGGATTATGTAGTACCAGATATTGACAGATAAAAGGATTTACGATTTGACAATTTACAATTTACCATGCGGAATTACAGCGCAGCCAAATTGTAAATTGTACATTGTGAATTGTAAATCAAAAAGCGCCTCGTAAATTGTAAATAGTAAATTGTAAATAGTAAATGAACAACGTGTTTGACTTTAGTATAGTAACCAACTGGATACACCAGATGCTGACTTCCCTGATGCCGGAAGGTCTGGCAATATTCCTCGAATGCGTGGTGATTGGCGTATGCATCATCTTGATGTATGCCGTGCTTGCCATCATCCTGATTTACATGGAGCGTAAAATATGCGCCTTCTTCCAATGCCGCCTCGGTCCGATGCGCGTGGGGAAATGGGGATTGCTCCAAGTGCCCTGCGACGTCATCAAGATGTTGACAAAGGAAATCATTGATTTGAAATTCTCTGACCGGTTCCTCTACAATCTGGCACCGTTCATGGTAATCATCGCTTCTTTCCTGACATTTGCCTGCCTGCCCATCAACAAGGGATTGGAGGTATTGGACTTCAATGTAGGAGTGTTCTTCCTGCTGGCTGCATCGAGTATCGGCGTAGTGGGTATCCTGCTGGCAGGCTGGAGTTCCAACAATAAATTCTCGCTGATTGGAGCCATGCGAAGCGGTGCGCAGATTATCAGCTACGAGTTGTCCTGCGGATTGAGCATACTGACAATGGTAGTGTTGATGGGAACCATGCAGTTCTCCGAAATAGTAGAAGGACAAGCTGACGGCTGGTTCATCTTCAAGGGACATATCCCTGCATTGATAGCCTTCATCATCTACCTCATTGCCGGAAATGCGGAAACCAACCGCGGTCCCTTCGACTTGCCCGAAGCCGAAAGCGAGTTGACTGCCGGATACCATACGGAATACAGCGGTATGGGCTTCGGATTCTTCTATCTGGCAGAATATTTGAATCTGTTTATCGTAGCCTCCGTGGCAGCCACCATCTTCCTGGGAGGCTGGATGCCGCTACACATCGTAGGCCTGGACGGCTTCAACGCAGTGATGGATTACATTCCGGGATTTGTATGGTTCTTCGGAAAGGCCTTCTTCGTAGTCTTCCTGCTGATGTGGATAAAGTGGACCTTCCCCCGCCTGCGTATTGACCAGATTCTGAATCTGGAGTGGAAGTACCTGGTACCCATCTCTATGGTGAACTTGATTTTGATGGTATTAATTGTAGTATTTAAATTGCATTTCTAACCGGCGTAGCGCCGGAGCAAGATTTCCTTGCGGATAATTTTAATAAAGGCAAAAGTAATGAAAGAAAAGAACTCTTATATCGGCGGACTCATACACGGCGTCACTTCTCTGCTGACAGGTATGAAGACAACCATGACCGTATTCTGCCGACGAAAGACTACCGAACAATATCCGGAAAACCGCTCGACATTGAAACTCTCCGACCGTTTCCGTGGCACGCTGACCATGCCCCATAATGATAAAAATGAACATCGGTGTGTAGCTTGCGGTTTGTGCCAGATGGCTTGTCCCAACGACACTATCAAGGTGACCGGCGAGATGGTTGAAACGGAAGACGGCAAGAAAAAGAAGATATTGGTTAAGTACGAATACGACCTCGGTTCGTGCATGTTCTGCCAACTCTGTGTGAATGCCTGCCCTCACGATGCCATCACGTTCGACCAGGATTTTGAGCATGCAGTGTTTGACCGCACGAAACTGGTCATGACGCTGAACCGTCCGGGCAGCCATGTAGAAGAAAAAAAGAAACCCGCTGCTCCCAAAGAAGAGACAACAAAGTAATTCGTTAATAGTAACTTGTAATTAAACAACATGGAAATAACTCTTGAAACAGTAGTATTCTACTTCCTTGCGGCCTTTATCACCGTATTTTCCATCTTGACGGTAACGACCCACCGCATGGTGCGCTCGGCCACCTACCTGCTGTTCGTGCTTTTCGGTACGGCAGGCATCTACTTTCTGCTGGGTTACACCTTCCTCGGTTCCGTGCAGATTATGGTCTATGCCGGCGGTATCGTAGTGCTCTACGTCTTCTCCATACTGCTTACCAGTGGCGAAGGCGATGTCATCGAGAAGTTAAAGCGTAGCAGGTTCCTTGCCGGACTGGGTGCCACCGTGGGCGGTGCCATCATCGTAGTATTCATCACTTTGAAGCATAAGTTCATTGCCACCACCGACGTGGAGCCTTTGGAAGTCAACATCAAGACCATCGGTCACCACATGCTGAGCGGTGACAAGTATGGTTATCTGCTTCCCTTCGAAGCTGTCAGCATCTTGTTATTGGCATGTATCGTAGGTGGATTATTAATAGCACGTAAAAGATAAGAATTATGATACACATGGAATATTATCTGATAGTTTCGGCTATCATGTTCTTCGCAGGCATCTACGGGTTCTTCACCCGCCGCAACACGCTGGCGATACTTATCAGCATCGAGCTGATACTGAATGCCACGGACATCAACTTTGCTGTATTCAACCGTTTCCTATTCCCCGGAGGACTGGAAGGATATTTCTTCTCTTTATTCTCCATCGCCATCTCGGCGGCCGAAACGGCTGTAGCCATTGCCATCATGATTAACATCTACCGCAACATCCGCAGCATCCAGGTGAACAAACTGGATGAGATGAAGTGGTAAGAGCAAGAATCGCCAAGCGATGTTTCTTGAATAGTAATAATTGATAAACATAGTATATATGGAATATACAATATTAATCCTTCTACTCCCTTTCCTCTCTTTCCTCGCTCTGGGACTTGGAGGTAAATGGATGTCACACCGCACTGCCGGCCTTATCGGAACTGCGGCACTGAGTGTGGTCGCAGTGCTTTCCTATCTCACCGCAGGAATGTACTTCAGCGCTCCCCGCCTTGCCGATGGTACGTACGAGGCGCTAATGCCCTATAACTTCAAATGGCTGCCTTTCACAGAAAGCCTCAGTATCGACATGGGCATTCTGCTTGACCCGATTTCGGTCATGATGCTCGTAGTCATCAGCACCGTTTCGCTGCTAGTACACATATACTCTTTCGGTTACATGAAGGGCGAACGCGGTTTCCAGCGCTACTACGCCTTCTTGTCGCTCTTCACCATGTCCATGCTCGGACTGGTAGTGGCTACGAATATCTTCCAGATGTATCTTTTCTGGGAGTTGGTGGGCGTGTCCTCCTATCTGCTGATTGGTTTCTACTATACGAAACCCGCAGCTATTGCTGCTTCGAAGAAAGCATTTATCGTTACCCGTTTTGCTGACCTAGGTTTCCTTATAGGTATCCTTGTCTATGGATATTATGCCGGCACATACACCTTCAGCCCCAATGAGATGGCGCTGGCAAAGGGCGGTGCGGCCATGATTCCGCTTGCCTTGGGACTGATGTTCATCGGTGGCGCCGGAAAGAGTGCCATGTTCCCGTTGCACATCTGGCTGCCCGATGCCATGGAAGGTCCTACGCCAGTCAGTGCACTGATTCATGCCGCCACGATGGTGGTTGCAGGGGTCTATCTGGTGGCACGCATGTTCCCGTTGTTCATAGAGTATGCTCCCAGCGTGCTGCACATCGTGGCATACGTAGGAGCTTTCACGGCATTCTATGCCGCCAGTGTGGCATGTGTGCAGAGTGATATCAAACGTGTACTGGCATTCTCCACCATCTCCCAAATCGGTTTCATGATGGTGGCGCTGGGTGTATGTACATCAGCCGACCCGCACGAAGGGGGACTGGGCTACATGGCAGGCATGTTCCACTTGTTCACACATGCCATGTTCAAGGCATTGCTGTTCCTCGGAGCGGGTAGCATCATCCATGCCGTACACAGTAACGAGATGTCTGCCATGGGTGGACTGCGGAAGTATATGCCCATTACGCATATCACGTTCCTCATCGCTTGCCTTGCCATTGCAGGTATTCCTCCGTTCTCCGGATTCTTCTCCAAAGATGAAATCCTGACGGCATGCTTCCAGTTCAGCCCCATCATGGGATGGATTATGACAGTGATTGCAGGTATGACAGCATTCTATATGTTCCGTCTTTATTATGGTATCTTTTGGGCCGGCTCTGAGCCGGGACAAAAGTCGGCAAGCGATGGGGGCGACAGCCACATGCCTCACCCCCACGAGAGTCCTCTGGCGATGACCCTGCCCCTGATGCTCCTTGCTGTGGTTACGATAGTTGCCGGTTTCATTCCTTTCGGACACTTCATCAGTTCCAACGGTGAAGCATATAGCATCCATCTGGATTGGAGCGTGGCAGGTACAAGTATCGTCGTAGCAGTGGTTGCCATAGCCATTGCCACCTACATCTATGCAGGTAGCCGGCAGCCCGTTGCCAACGCACTGGCACGCCGTTTCAAAGGCCTATGGACAGCAGCTTACCACCGCTTCTACCTGGATGAAGTTTACCAGTTCATCACCCACCGCATCATCTTCGGCTGCATCTGCCGCCCCATCGCCTGGTGGGACCGCCACGTGGTCGACGGCTTCTTCAACTTCCTTGCCTGGAGTGCCGAGGCTACCAGTGACGAGATACGCGGTCTGCAGAGCGGACGCATCCAGCAATATACATTTGTATTCCTGCTGGGCACGCTGGCATTGATACTGTTGCTATTGCTATAACCCGAGATCTTTCAATCGTAAATCGTAAATCGTAAATCGTTAAATCGTAAATATAAAGATGAACTTTTTATCATTATTCGTACTCATCCCCTTGCTGATGTTGCTGGGTCTTTGGCTCAGCCGCAACATCGCACAAATACGCGCGGTGATGGTGACCGGTGCATCGGCTCTGCTGGTTCTTTCTGCAGCATTGACCGTGATGTACCTCAATGCACGCCACGCTGGTGCCACGGATGAAATGCTGTTCCGTGCCGACATGGTCTGGTATCCTGCACTCAACATCCACTATTCGGTAGGAGTAGACGGTATTTCGGTAGCCATGCTGCTGCTTTCGGCCATCATTGTCTTTACCGGAACATTCGCCTCCTGGAGGCTGCAACCGCTGACTAAAGAATATTTCCTTTGGTTCACCTTCCTCTCCATCGGTGTGTTCGGGTTCTTCATCTCGATAGACCTGTTCACCATGTTCATGTTCTACGAAGTTGCCCTCATTCCCATGTACCTGCTTATCGGTGTATGGGGGTCGGGACGCAAGGAGTACTCTGCCATGAAGCTGACACTGATGCTGATGGGCGGCTCCGCCTTCCTGCTTATCGGTATCCTGGGTATCTACTACGGTGCCGGAGCCACCTCTATGAACCTATTGGAAATAGCACAGATGCACAATATTCCCATCGAACAGCAACGTATCTGGTTCCCGCTCACCTTCCTCGGTTTCGGTGTGCTGGGCGCTCTGTTCCCGTTCCACACATGGAGCCCCGACGGTCACGCCTCCGCACCGACTGCCGTATCCATGCTCCATGCCGGTGTATTGATGAAACTGGGAGGTTACGGATGTTTCCGCATAGCCATGTACCTGATGCCCGAAGCTGCACAAGAACTGGGATGGATATTCCTGGTTCTTACCGGAATCTCCGTGGTATACGGTGCATTCTCCGCTTGTGTACAAACCGACTTGAAGTATATCAATGCCTACTCTTCCGTCAGCCATTGCGGCCTGGTGTTGTTCGCCATCCTGATGATGAACCAGACAGCTTGCACGGGTGCTGTTCTGCAGATGCTCTCTCACGGACTGATGACAGCCTTGTTCTTCGCCCTTATCGGTATGATATACGGACGTACCCATACGCGTGACGTCCGCGAACTCTCCGGTCTGATGAAGATTATGCCTTTTCTGGCTGTCTGCTATGTAATCGCCGGTCTTGCCAATCTGGGATTACCCGGACTCAGCGGTTTCATTGCCGAAATGACCATCTTCACCGGTTCGTTCCAGCATCCCGATACGTTCCACCGCGTGTGGACGGTCATTGCATGCAGCTCCATCGTGATTACGGCAGTCTATATCCTGCGACTGGTAGGAAAGATTCTCTATGGCACCTGCACTAACAAGCATCACCTCACTTTGAGCGACGCTACCTGGGATGAACGCACAGCGGTCATTATCCTCATAGCATGCGTTGCCGCCCTTGGTATGGCACCATGGTGGATTAGCGGCATGATTGGAGACAGCGTATTGCCGATAGTCAATGCACTGTAAATTGTAAATAGAAAATTGTAAAACAATAAATACATAGTCATGGATTATTCTCAATTCCTCCTGCTCAAAGAAGAGCTTTCGCTGATATTGGTCATCGTCATCCTTTTTGTCGCCGACCTCTTCATGAGTCCGGATGCACACAAGAATGACGGCAAACCGGTGCTGAACACAATGCTGCCCGTTGCTCTGCTGACCATACACACACTTATCACCATCGTTCCCGGTCCTGTGGCAGATGCTTTCGGCGGCATGTATCACAATCAGCCGATACAGAGCATCGTGAAATCCATCCTCAGTATAGGTACACTGATTGTATTCCTGATGGCGCACGAATGGATGCGCCGTCCAGACACTGCCATCAAACAAGGTGAGTTCTACATTCTGACACTTTCCACCCTGCTGGGTATGTACTTCATGATTTCTGCCGGACACTTCCTGATGTTCTTCATCGGACTGGAGACGGCAAGCATCCCGATGGCAGCCCTGGTTGCCTTCGACAAATACCGCCACCATTCTGCCGAGGCAGGTGCCAAATATATTCTCACGGCACTGTTCTCCAGCGGATTGCTGCTATACGGATTATCTTTGATTTACGGTACGGTAGGCACTCTCTACTTTGCCGACATACCGGCACGCCTCACCGGCGACCCGTTGCAGATTATGGCATTCGTATTCTTCTTCTCCGGCATGGGATTCAAAATATCACTGGTGCCTTTCCATCTTTGGACAGCAGACGTTTACGAAGGTGCTCCAAGCACGGTGACAGCCTATCTGAGTGTCATCTCTAAAGGCTCTGCCGCTTTCGTGCTGATGGCTATTCTCATCAAGGTATTCGCTCCAATGGTGGAACAATGGCAGGAAGTGCTGTACTGGGTTATCATCGCCTCCATCACAATTGCCAACCTCTTCGCCCTACGCCAGCAGAACCTGAAGCGGTTGATGGCTTTCTCCAGTATCTCGCAAGCAGGTTACATCATGCTGGGTGTCATCAGCGGAAGCGCACAAGGTATGACGTCGCTGGTATACTACGTGCTGATATATATGTTTGCCAATCTTGCCGTATTTACCGTTATCACGATTGTGGCACTGCGGGCAGGCAAGTTCACACTTGAAGACTATAACGGGCTGTATACCACTAATCCGAAGTTGGCGTTCCTGATGACACTGGCACTGTTCTCTCTGGCAGGCATCCCGCCGTTTGCGGGCTTCTTCTCGAAGTTCTTCATCTTCGCGGCAGC
>OHSB01000581.1_pt1 | contig 10042 bp, 10 predicted proteins | sample 1578591 | NCBI WGS metagenome assembly OHSB01 (sample SAMEA3879508, study PRJEB24766) | human gut metagenome | biome: human-associated habitat; feature: feces | place: USA | collected 1985/1987 | reverse complement strand
CGCAACAGATAGGGACCGAACTGTCTCACGACGTTCTGAACCCAGCTCGCGTGCCACTTTAATCGGCGAACAGCCGAACCCTTGGAACCTGCTCCAGCCCCAGGATGTGACGAGCCGACATCGAGGTGCCAAACCGCTCCGTCGATTTGAGCTCTTGGGAGCGATCAGCCTGTTATCCCCGGAGTACCTTTTATCCTTTGAGCGACGGCCCTCCCATGAGGAACCGCCGGATCACTTTGCCCTACTTTCGTACCTGCTCGACTTGTTTGTCTCCCAGTCAAGCCCGCTTTTGCCACTGCACTCTCCGCGCGGTTGCCATTCGCGCTGAGCGGACCTTGGGAAGCCTCCGTTACTCTTTTGGAGGCGACCACCCCAGTCAAACTACCCACCAAGCGGTGTCCTTCTCGCGAAGTTAGACCCCAGACGACGGAAGGGTGGTATTTCATTTGGCGGCTAATCGCGACCTGGCGGCCGCGCCTCGAAGCCTCCCACCTATGCTACACATCCGACGTCCAAGATCAGCGCTAAGCTATAGTAAAGGTTCACGGGGTCTTTTCGTCCCGTTGCGGGTAGACGGCATCTTCACCGTCACTACAATTTCACCGAGCTCACGGCTGAGACAGCGCCCAGATCGTTACACCATTCGTGCAGGTCGGAACTTACCCGACAAGGAATTTCGCTACCTTAGGACCGTTATAGTTACGGCCGCCGTTTACCGGGGCTTCAATTCAGGGCTTCCCTTTCGGTGACCCCCCCTCTTAACCTTCCGGCACCGGGCAGGTGTCAGGCCATATTCGTCATCTTAACGATTTCGCATAGCCATATGTTTTTGGTAAACAGTCGCCTGGGCCATTTCTCTGCGCCCGCGTCGCCGCGGGACCCCTTATCCCTAAGTTACGGGGTCAATTTGCCTAGTTCCTTGGCCGTGATTCACTCGAGCGCCTCAGGATACTCTCCCCACCCACCTGTGTCGGTTTACGGTACGGGCGGCCCGTCTCTTAGCGCTAGTCGCTTTTCTCGCGAGCATGGTTACCCTCGCTGTCGGCTCGCCCGGAGGCTCGCCGTACTGTCGGCTTTCGGGTCACCCCTACGGCCTTCAACGCGGAATTCCGTCTCCGCGCGGAGGTTTCACTTCTCGGTCGCGACATCGCCCGACGGGCCGGCCGCGGAATATTAACCGCGTGTGCATCCGGATCGCCTCTCGGCTTACCGTTAGCTCCCGGCTCACCCGGGGCCGTTTAGCGTGGCCCCGGAAACCTTGGGTTTTCGGCGGGGGCGTTTCTACGCCCCTTGTCGTTACTCATGCCTACATTTTCTTTTCCGGACGCTCCAGGAAGCCTCGCGACTTCCCTTCGGCGCCGACCGGAATGCTCCCCTACCACGACTGACTCGCGCCAGCCGTCCTCGGCTTCGGCGGCGGTCTTGATGCCCGATCATCATCCACGCGGCTCCGCTCGACCAGTGAGCTGTTACGCACTCTTTGAATGAATAGCTGCTTCCAAGCTAACATCCTGGCTGTCTCTGCGGCGCCACTTCGTTCTGTCTCAACTTAGACCGCTCTTGGGGGCCTTGGCCGGAGGTCTGGGCTCTTACCCTCTCGCCGCCGGATATTAGCACCCGACGACTCACTCCCGTCGTAGAACCTTCACGCATTCGGAGTTCGTCTGGAATTGATAGGCGGCGAAGCCCTCGCTTCCAATCGGTAGCTCTACCTCATGAAGGAAACCGACGAGGCTGTCCCTAAAGACATTTCGGGGAGTACGAGCTATCTCCCAGTTTGATTGGCCTTTCACTCCTACCCTCATCTCATCCAAGCCCTTTTCAACGGAAACTGGTTCGGGCCTCCAGCGCCTGTTACGGCGCCTTCACCCTGGACAAGGGTAGATCACTAGGTTTCGCGTCTGCTCAGCCCGACTGAACGCCCTGTTCAGACTCGCTCTCGCTCCGGCTCCGCCCCTGAAGGGCTTAGCCTCGCCGGACTGACGCAACTCGTAGGCTCATTATGCAAAAGGCACGCCGTCACACCGTCACCGGTGCTCCGACCGCTTGCAAGCGCACGGTTTCAGGTTCTATTTCACTCCCCTTCCCGGGGTGCTTCCCACCTTTCCCTCACGGTACTGGTCCGCTATCGGTCTTCGGCAGTCTTTAGCCTTGCGGGATGGTCCCCGCGGGTTCGGACAGGATTCCACGTGCCCCGCCCTACTCAGGTGCCGGATAGGACTGCCCCGCCTTGCCCGTACGGGGGTGTCACCCTCTGCGCCTTCACTTTCCAGAAAATTCCGGTTCGTGAGGCAGTCCATATCTCCGGTCCTACAACCCCGGACTGTCCGTGAACGGTCCGGTTTAGGCTCTTCCCTCTTCGATCGCCACTACTAGGGGAATCGACTCTTTCTTTCTCCTCCTCCGGGTACTAAGATGTTTCAGTTCCCCGGGTTCGCCCCAGACACAGTCTGGTGCACGGCCTTCAGCCGTGCGGGTTGCCCCATTCGGACACGTCCGGATCAAGCCCCGTTTGCGGGTCCCCGGACCTTTTCGCAGCTTACCGCGTCCTTCTTCGCCTGCCGAAGCCAAGGCATCCTCCGTGCGCTCTGACTTCTCTTCCTCTGTGAATCTTTCGTTGTTGTGAAATTGTATCAACCTATTCTATCTCTATTTCGGCTAATCCTTTTTTCTTTTCACTTACCTCGTTGTAATCTCTCAGTATTGTCAATGAACTTATTTTTGTACCGCTTCTTCCGAAACGGGCTGCAAAGATACGCACTTTTTCTTTACCTCCAAATTTTTTTTGACATTTTTTTATAAAAATTTTCGATGAGTGGGGATTTTCACCTTAATATAGTATATTTGTTTTTTGTCGGTGCGCTTCGACAGGCTCAGCGACCGACACCGGACCCTGAGCCTATCGAGGGGGCCGGACGGAATGACAAGAAAGAAATGAAAACAAAATAACGATCAATGGAAGAAAAAAGAAATGCTTTACCGGAGAACGCTCAAAGGGAGCTGGCACCGGGCGAGGAGTACAAGCCGCTCTTGGGGGCGGAGAGGAAATGGGCGGAAGTCACGCCATATTCAGTGACCCTTGGATTGCTGATGGTGGTCATCTTCTCCGCGGCGGCGGCCTATCTGGGGCTGCGCGTGGGACAGGTGTTCGAGGCGGCGATCCCGATCGCGATCATCGCGGTGGGTCTGACAAGCGCACTCGGCAAGAAGGAAGGTCTGGGACAGAACGTCATCATCCAGTCGATTGGAGGCTGCTCCGGAGCTGTGGTGGCGGGCGCTATATTCACACTTCCTGCCATCTACATTCTTGGAGTTGATGTCAACTTTATGCAGATGTTCCTCTCGTCGCTGCTCGGCGGTGTTTTAGGAATATTGTTCCTCATCCCTTTCCGGAAATATTTCGTAAAAGAGATGCACGGGAAATATCCTTTCCCTGAGGCCACGGCCACGACACAGATCCTCGTTAGCGGCGAAGGCGGCGGCAAGGGAGCTGGAACGCTTCTGGTGAGCGGTCTCATCGGAGGTCTTTATGACTTCATTGTCAGCACTTTCGGTGCGTGGGCGGATACGGTCAGCACCACCGTGATGGGATTCGGACAGACAATCGCTGACAAGGCGAAGGTCGTTCTGAAACTGAACACCGGAGCGGCTGTGCTGGGCCTCGGCTACATCGTGGGCCTGAAATATGCCTTCATCATCTGCTGCGGCAGTTTCCTGGTGTGGCTGGTGATCATCCCGCTGATGAACCTCATCTGGGGCGGACAGGTGATTGATCTGATGAACACCGGAGTGACAATGACAATCGGAGAGATGAGCCCTGACCAGATATTCAAGGATTATGCAAGGCACATCGGCATCGGTGGCATCGCGACCGCCGGAATCATCGGCATCATCAAGTCGTTCGGTGTGATCAAGTCGGCTGTGGGACTGGCTGTCGGCGAGTTCGGCAAGAAGGGAGGAAAGGTTGAGAACACCGAGAGGACACAGGAGGATATTCCTATGAAAACCATTGTGTTCGGCATTGTGCTGACGCTGTTGGCTGTGTTCGCTTTCTTCGCGTTCGGAGGAGTTGTGAACAACATCTGGCAGGCAGTTGTCGGGCTGCTGATCGTGGCGATCATCTCGTTCCTGTTCACTACCGTGGCGGCCAACGCCATCGCCATCGTGGGAACAAACCCAGTGAGCGGAATGACACTTATGACGCTTATCATCGCCGCGCTTATCCTTGTGGCTGTGGGACTTAAGGGCAACGCCGGTATGGCCGCGGCCTTGATCATCGGTGGAGTTGTCTGCACGGCGCTTTCGGTCGCAGGTTCATTCATCACCGACCTCAAAATCGGTTACTGGATCGGAAGCACGCCAAAGAAACAGGAAGGCTGGAAGTTCATGGGTGTGGCTGTCGCGGCAGCGACAGTCTGCGGCGTGATGCTCGTGCTGAACAAGACCTACGGATTCGTCGGCGACCAGGCTCTCGTGGCTCCTCAGGCCAACGCCATGGCGGCGGTGATCCAGCCGATGATGAACGGCGGAGGCGCTCCGTGGCTGCTTTACGGAATCGGTGCGGTGCTGGCCATCGTGCTGACTTTCTTCAAGATACCGGCATTGGCGTTTGCGCTTGGAATGTTCATTCCTATCGATTTGAACCTGCCGTTGCTGGTCGGCGGCGCGATCTCCTGGTATGTGAGCACACGCTCGAAGGACAAGGCTCTGAACGAGGCGCGTCTGAACAAGGGTACGCTGATCGCTTCGGGATTCATCGCCGGCGGCGCGTTGATGGGTGTCGTGAGCGCGCTGCTGAAGTTCTTCAACGTGGATTGGTTCATGGCGGATTGGAACGCGCAGTATGGCGAGGCCATAGCGATCATTCCGTTCATCGGAATCATCGCCTACACGGTGATCGCTTCTTTGAGGGCTAAGGAATAAACAAACGGCCACCGAGCCTGCCGAAGTGCCGTTATGGAAGTTGCTTCGACAGGCTCGGCGACCAGAAAATAACAACAACATGGAAAAAGTTTTGGACAGGTTCCTGAGGTACGTCAGCGTTGACACTCAGTCGAACGAGGAATCAGAGAGCCAGCCTTCGGCGGAAAAAGAGCTCAATCTGCTGCGGATGCTGCGCGACGAGCTTCAGGCTCTCGGAGTGGAAGCCACTCTGGATGAATATGGTTACGTGATGGGGTCGATCCCTTCGAACATCGAGGCGAAAGTGCCGGCGATCGGCTTCATCGCCCACGTGGACACCGCTCCGGACGCATCAGGCGCGGACATCAAACCTCAGATAATCAATGAATATGACGGCGGGGATATTCCTTTAAAAGGTGTGCCGGGCCTGGCGCTGAAGCCTTCGGAGTTCCCGGAGATGCTTCACTACGTGGGTCAGACGCTCATCACCACCGACGGAACCACGCTGCTTGGCGCGGACGACAAGGCCGGTGTGGCGGAGATTATGGACGCGGTGCAGTACATCGTGGAGCATCCTGAGTTCAAGCACGGTGAGATCAAGATCGGGTTCACGCCAGACGAGGAGATCGGACGCGGAGTCGTTAAGTTCGATGTCAAGAAGTTCGGGGCTGAATATGCCTACACGATGGATGGCGGCGAGATCGGAGAGCTGGAGTTCGAGAATTTCAACGCGGCTTCGGCGAAGATACATATTCAAGGAAGGAATGTGCATCCTGGCTACGCCAAGGGCAAGATGAAGAACGCCATTCTGATCGCGACTGAACTGAACGGACTGCTGCCGGTCCAGCAGAGACCTGAATATACCGAAGGGTACGAAGGGTTCTTCCATATCGTCGGGTTCAACGGAACGGTCGAGGAGGCTGACATCACCTACATCATCCGTGACCACGACCGCAAGGAGTTCGAGAGCAAGAAGGCTATTATGCAGAAGTGCGTGGACTTCATCAATGTAAAGTACGGTGAGGGCACGGCGACGACTGTGATCAAGGATCAGTACTACAATATGCGCGAGCAGGTTGAGCCGCACTATCACGTTGTCGAGAAAGCCGTGAAGGCTATGGAGATGGCCGGAATCAAGCCTAAGATCCAGCCGATCCGTGGCGGTACCGACGGGGCTAACCTCAGTTTCAAGGGCTTGCCTTGCCCGAACATCTTCGCCGGAGGTCTGAATTTCCACGGCAAGATGGAGTTCGCCCCTCTCGAGAACATCGAAAAGGCCTCCGAGGTAGTCCTGAACATCATCAAGCTGTTCGCGGAATAGTCTGCAGGACAATGTTATCAAGCATTTATAGCGATGGCGACCTTCACGTGGAGGCCGCCATTTTAGTCAGCTAATCAGAAACAGATTACATGAGGCAACGACCGAAACATCGTACAATATATACATTGTATTTATCTTTGCAAAAAAGCACGAAATGAGCAAGGCAACTGAATTTTTGTACGACCACCAATCTGCAACACCTTCAAAGTGGAGGAATGCGGCTGAATGGAGAAGAAAGAATGAGAACTGGCTGAAATATTCCAGAGTCATAACGATGAAAACAATGCAGGCTATGGACAAGCAGTCTGTCACTCAGTCCATACTTGCCAAGCGGATGGGATGTAGTCAACAATATGTCTCCAATCTGCTCAAAGGAAACTCAAACATGACATTGGAGACAATAGCACGTATCGAAACAGCGCTCGACATTGACCTCATCGGATCCGCATTGAGCGGCTTGGCCGATGGATATAACTTAGCTGAAAGTCCATCGCGCACGTGCTATCTGAATGATGTAGAACAACCTACACTTGCATATTCCGAAGAACACACTGATAATCAATAAGTTAGGCAAGAACCAGAAAGCCAGGTCGTTCTGAAAATTTCTTACTCATAATATCACTGGACAGACACTAGAAGAGTTCGGAGAAAATACACCAGGCGACTAGCACAACCGCCAATATCGAAACTATGGTACTGATCAGACATCCGAATAACGACATCTTGCCACGCAGGACAGACGCCACATCACCCAAGAATCCGCTAAACACACTCTTCAGCAAATACAGGATCAAGCCTATTACAAAAATGATCACAAACCATAGTGGAACACCCTCAACCATAATTTTTCATCTGTTTTCAAACATTGTCTCTATCCGACTCAACGATTCATCATACTCCGCAATCTCTTTTTTCTTTATCTCTGCGTCAATAGCCACCTTCAATTCCTTCTTTGCTGGAACCTGGAACACTCCCAACTTGGAATACTCCATTTGCAGCGCATTCAATTCTGACTCAACGAGCTGAACCTCATGCTTTTGCACACCACTTTTCTCTTCCAGCCCTTCCATTGCAGAAATAAAGGCATCATAGTCCAACAGACTGTTACCAACATTGTCAGCAATGATCCTGGGATTAAATAAGGCAGCCATAATTAGCAATTAAAACTTATAATCGCTTACCCCCAAACCTTTAATCTTTAGTTCAGGAAGCGATTCGTTTTCTTTTTCCGGTTCAATGTGAGCCTTAATTGTATCCGCAATAGTTTTGCAAACCGCCATTCTGCGTGGATCATGACAAATCAGGCTCCATGCAATACGCAAGACAAGCCCATTGACATTATCTCGATTCTTCAATTTTCTGATGAAAAGCCCCGAACTGTTCGACTGGTGGTATCTCTGCCTGTCACAACTGACGCCAAACTCGTTTTTCAAATTGGCTTCGATTTCAGAGAGAAGCCGTCTCAGTTCCTCCTTGTCTCGAACAAGCAAATCCGGCGCATCAAAACTTTCATCGCCTTTAGGTCCACCATATCCGAAATGAACTTGCGTGGGATATTCCGGTTCATTTGCACCACTCGCTGCAAGCATTGCGATCACCCAGCTACCTTCTCTACTGGACAATCTTTCTATGTCAGACAAAAAGATCGGATAGTCCGGATGCATACGGTTCGATGAATTAGAATAAAAAGAGAAATATGGATGAGACCGTCCTATTTCACGTCCCACATAATTAAATCCACCGATCTTCGCAAGATAATATGTAAAATGTCCTATTATAGGATCCGCCACATTTGAAGGAGCCACTATTGTAACTAACGACCCCCTATCAATTACGCATCCATATTTAGTATTGACATAGAAAGCCTCCACCGCAAGTTTATCCTGTGGCAATTTATCCACCGGCACTGTAGCTGCAACATTGATAAACCTGAAATCCGAACTGCTCTCTACAGCCTCAAAGACATCGTTTTCCTTCATTTTCATTCGGGCCTGAACATCCACAAGAGAAAGAAACTGAGGCATAATCTGATAACCCGTATAGCGGTCGAGAACGCGTTCAAACGCATTATGCAATTTCAGTTTATTCTGATCCAACGCCTCGCTATGACGCTCATCTTCAAGGACTTCGACAAAGCCAGAGCCAATGAGGCCTGCCGGCACTGCAAATATGGCAATCCCCAGTAATCCGACTATCGAAGCAATGACTTGACCGCCAACGGTCGCCAATGGAAAATCCGCATCTTGCCAGGATCGCCTAAATACTTAGCGAATGCCCAGACAAGAGTTTGCCACCCATTTTCACAAAGCTCCGGCTGTGCATCATGCTCGGCATAATACAAAAGGAATGAAAGAATTACCGTCAGTATGCACAAAAACATCAGGCTTATGGAAAGCTCTTGCTTTTTCGCTATTATGACCTTGCCTAAAATCCGAAAAGATTTCATATACCGGAATATGCGGAAAAGCCTTGCGATTCTAAGAATCTTAAGCGCCGCAACCGGTATCTTCATGCAGAAGCTTAAATAAAACGGATATGTCGACAAGCAATCAATTAGCCCGTAAAATCTAAAGCAATAGCGCACGCGCCCCCAGAATCCTGCATATTTCGGATTGACAACATCTGCCACCCATATACGTAAAGTAACTTCAATTGTAAAGACAACTGTAGTAAACACGTCCACAAATCTAAGGACTCCACCATATTGTTCGGAAACGCCCTCAAATGTTGACAGAAATATCTCCAGCGAACTTATCAGAATCAGCGCAATTATCACCCAGTCAACGATATTGTGCCATTTCTTCGTATGCAGATTATCATCAAAAACGCAAGCAAGGTCTTTTTTAAAGGCTTTACACTTTTCGCGCATCTTTTCCTCCCGCCCCATAATACTTGTTCAATTTACCAGTAATGACCTTCACTATAAATCCGCCAATTTTTCTTTCCAAACCTTGTTTGGTCATCGGAACTCCAGTTGTTCGCACAATTTTTTGTTTCAACCCCGTGATACCCAAAGCGCGCTTCCACGAGAATGACAAACCCGGAATTTTCATATATTACTTTCTGGCTCTTTCTCTCGCAAGACTCGCTTTCGCCGAATCTATTTGACGTTTATACGATTCTATCTGCCTGTCGTGAGATGCGGCACGATCTATCTTGGTTTTACGATACGATGCTTTTGACGATGGTGAGGATGCACTTTTTACAAGGCTAGCATAGCGTTCATTATCACTTTTTTTAGCCTCTTTTTCCTTCGCCATTCTTGCACGAAGATCAATAATTAATTTTTTATAATATTCTACACTCATATCAGTTTAATATTATCTGTATTCGCCTTTCCTACAATCATTTTTTTCACATTCAGCATTAAATGCAGACAACGTCTTTTCGTCCTGAGAACCTGAAGTATAATATCGATGCCCAGTTGCGTCTGTGTAACATACCTGCGCATATAACCCGAATACTGTATCAAACTCCTTTTCTACAGATTTTATCTTTTTATTGCCGGATATGCTGATATCTCATCCCGAGTCTGCGCTTCTGATAGACGCAAGAGTCTTATCTCCAGGCAACTGTGTCTTTACCGGTTCTTTCCGCATATAACTATAATACAAACCAAGCCTTAGATACGGAAATCTCCTATTGAACTCTTTCTGAAGTGTTGCGATTTTCTTATTCCCGTTTACAGAAAGTTCAGTCACGGTTTTCGTAGTAGTCTTTGCTGCAGTTTTAGCCGTTGTTTTTTAGTCACAGGCATAGTTCAGTTTTTTTAAGGATTATTTATCGGTCATACAATTAAGCCGGAAGCCCAGAATAGAC
>OHSB01000578.1_pt1 | contig 10083 bp, 6 predicted proteins | sample 1578591 | NCBI WGS metagenome assembly OHSB01 (sample SAMEA3879508, study PRJEB24766) | human gut metagenome | biome: human-associated habitat; feature: feces | place: USA | collected 1985/1987 | reverse complement strand
GCCAAGGGGGAATTCGGGCGGCATCGGGTACGGCTGCACTGGACGGGCGATATCCGCGCGCTTTTCGAATCCCGGGGGCATTTGCCGCTGCCGCCGTATATTCGACTGCGGCGGGTGGAAAAATGCGTTATTGTAAAATTAAAATAACGCAATTCACCAGTAAGACTTGCAGAAAGACCAAAAATATTGTATAATAACTAAAAAATTTTTAGGACTTTCGACGGTCGGGGCGGCCCGACGCAGAAGGGAGAACGATATGGCCACATTTATCGTGAACGGCAAAACTGTCGTAGTGGAGAAGAATCAGAAGCTCATCCGCTATCTGCGGGACACGCTGCATCTGACGTCCGTGAAGGACGGGTGCAGCGAGGGCGCGTGCGGTACCTGCCATGTGCTGATCGATGGCAAGCCCACCAAAGCCTGCATCCCCCAGACCGATAAGCTGGAGGGCAAGACCATCGTGACGGTGGAGGGGCTCAGCGACTGGGAAAAGCAGGTGTACACCTTCGCCTTTGGTGAGGCGGGGGCGGTGCAGTGCGGCTTCTGCATCCCCGGCATGGTCATCTCCGCCAAGGGGCTGCTGGATGTGAATCCCAATCCCACCCGCGAGGAGGCGGCGTTTGCCATCCGCAACAACATCTGCCGCTGCACCGGCTATGTGAAGATCATCGACGGCATTCTGCTGGCGGCCAGGATCTTCCGGGAGGGAAAGCTCCCGGCGGCCTCTGCCGACGACTGGCAGGTGGGCAGCCGCGTTCACCGGCTGGACGTGGAGGAGAAGGTGCTGGGCTACGGCCAGTATCCCGACGACGTGTATGTGGACGGGATGTGCTACGGCGGCGCGGTGCGCAGCCAGTATGCCCGCGCCCGTGTGCTGTCCATCGACACCTCCGAGGCGGAGGCGCTGGAGGGCGTGGTGTGCGTCCTGACCCAGAAGGACATTCCGGGGCAGGTCAATGTGGGCCATCTGAAGAAGGACCAGCCTACCCTCATCGGTATCGGGGAGCTCACCCACTATCTGGGCGACGCGGTGGCGCTGGTGTGCGCCCGGGATCAGGAGACGCTGGAGGCCGCCAAGAAGCTGGTGAAGGTGGAGTACGAAGTCCTGCCCGCCGTACACAACCCCGCTGAGGCGGCGGCACCAAATGCACCTCTGGTATTCGAGGAGGACGAAAACAACGTACAGGCCTACAAGCACGTCTCCCGCGGAGACGCGGCGGGGGCCATCGCCAAGGCGAAGTATGTGCTGACGGAGAAATTCCACACGCCGTGGACGGAGCACGCCTTTCTGGAGCCGGAGTGCTGCGTGGCGCTGCCGCTGGACAACGGCGGCGTCCGGCTGCTGACCACCGACCAGAGCGCCCACACCACCATGCACGAGTGCGCGGCCATGCTGGGCGTGGACTACGACCACTGTCAGGTGCAGAATATGCTGGTGGGCGGCGGCTTCGGCGGCAAGGAGGATATGTCCGTGCAGCACCACGCGGCGCTGATCGCCTATGTGGCGCGGGTGCCGGTGAAGGTGAAGCTCAGCCGGCAGGAATCCATCCTCGTCCACCCCAAGCGCCACAGCATGGATATGGAGTTCACCATGGGCTGCGACGAAAACGGCATCATTCAGGGCGTGAAGGCCCGCGTGGTGTCCGACACCGGTGCGTTTGCCTCGCTGGGCGGGCCGGTGCTGGAGCGCGCCTGTACCCATGCGGCGGGGCCGTATGCCTACGAGAATTTTGAGATCGAGGGCTGGGCGTACTACACCAACAATCCGCCTGCCGGTGCGTTCCGGGGCTTCGGCGTGACCCAGACCTGCTTCTGCACGGAGACGCTGCTGAACCAGATGGCCGATCTGGTGGGCATCAGCCCGTGGGAGATCCGTTATCGCAACGCCATCCGACCCGGCGGCGTGCTGCCCAACGGACAGATCGTGGACGGCTCCACCGGCCTCGTGGAGACGCTGGAGGCTATCAAGCCCGCCTACGACGCGGCGGTGGCGGCGGGCGACCCGGTGGGTATCGCCTGCGCCATGAAGAACGCCGGTGTGGGCGTGGGTATCCCCGACTGGGGACGCTGTAAGCTGATCGTGGAGCCGGACGGCAAGGTGCATATCTACACCGGCGCCAGCTGCATCGGACAGGGGCTTGGCACCGTGCTGGTGCAGACGGTAGTGACCTGCACCGGCCTGCGGCGGGACGATGTGGTATACGAGCGCAGCAACACTTGGATCGCGCCGGACTCCGGCGATACCTCCGGCAGCCGCCAGACGCTGGTGACGGGCGAGGCCGCCCGCCGCGCCTGCGCCAAGCTGAAGGCGGAGCTGGACGGCGGAAAAACGCTGGCGCAGCTGGCGGGGCAGGAGTTCTACGGCGAGTATCTGGCCAAGACCGACCCGCTGGGCGCGGATGTACCCAACCCGGTGAGCCATGTGGCCTACGGCTACGCCACCCAGATGTGCATCCTTGACCGGGAGACGGGAAAGATCAAAAAGATGGTGGCCGCCCACGACGTGGGCAAGGCCGTGAATCCCCTGAGCATCGAGGGGCAGATCGAGGGCGGCGTGGTCATGTCCATGGGCTATGCCCTGACGGAGCAGTATCCCATCGACGAGAACTGCAAGCCCACCGCCAAGTACGGTACGCTGGGCCTGTTCCGTGCCAACCAGCTGCCGGAGCAGGAGATCGAGGCCATCGTGGTGGAGAAGCCGGGGCTGGATGTAGCCGGCGGCGCCATCGGCATCGGCGAGATCACGTCCATCCCTACGGCACCCGCTATCGCAGATGCCTACTACCGGCTGGATGGGGAACGGCGCTTGGAACTGCCGCTGGCAAACACGCCCTACGCACGGAAAAAGTAAAAGCAAAACAAGCCGCAGCAGCGCTGCGGCTTGTTTGTCAGGCGGAAATCGTTTCTTATAGCTGCTGCCCGGTCAGGGCAGTCAGGGTGTCGCGGGTGTCCACGTCGGTGAGCTGACCGGCGGGTACCTCGTACAGCAGCAGGGCGTCCTCGTGGCGGCGGATGACGGCGCTGCCGCCGCAGTCGCCTTGCAGCGCCCGCAGCTCCGGAAAGAAGCGGGCGGGGAACAGGCAGGGATTGCCCCGGATGCCGTTGTGTCCCAGCGCCGCGATGCAGGCGGGATGTCTGCAGTAGAGATCGAGCAGCCCCTCCACGCTGGCGCGCTCCAACAGAGGCTGGTCGGACACCAGAAACAGCGCGGCGTCGCAGTCTTCCAGCGCGTCCAGGCCAAGGGAGATGGTGTGGCTGACGCCCCAGTCCGGGTGGTGGTTTTCCACGGGCGTGAAGGAGAAGCGCCTTGCGGCCTCCGCCGCCTCCGGATACTGGGTGACGACCGCCACCCGGCACAGCCGGTGGGCGGGTACGGCCTCCAGCGTGCGGCGCAGGAGGGACTTGCCGTCCACCTCCGCAGCCAGCTTGTTCTGACCGAAGCGGGAGCCGTTGCCGGCGGCCATAACGACACAGCCGATACGCAGCTTTTCCACGGGATCACCTCCATGCCGGTAGTATACCCGCAAAATGGAAAAGCTGTCAAGAAAAACGGCGTTGTATCCCAAGTAGGATAACGGAAAAACCTTTTCAAATCTGCGGGTTTATGATAGGATAAGGTAATCATCAGGCTTAACTGTTACCGAGTCAAATCTCGCTTACAAGGAGGAGTATCGGAATGGGTGAGGTAGGAAAGAGCCAAGTCAGGGTGGACGCCTTTGACAAGGCCACAGGACGCACCAAGTATTACGAGGATCTGATGCCCCAGAACGCGCTGTATGTGCGCATCAAGCACGCGGAGATCGCCCACGGCTTTGTGAAGTCTGTGGATACCAGCGCTGCCGAGGCCATCACGGGCGTGGTGAAGGTCATCACCTGCTTCGATGTGCCGGACATCGTGTTCCCCACGGCGGGCCACCCGTGGTCCATGGATCCCGGCCATCAGGACGTGGCCGACCGCCATCTGCTCAACCGCCATGTGCGGTATTGGGGCGACGATGTGGCGGTGGTCATCGCGGAGGATGAGGTGTCCGCCATGCAGGGCGTGCGGGCGCTGAAGGTGGAGTATGAGGAGCTGCCCTTCGTACTGGATGTGCAGAAGGCCATGGAGGACGGCGCACCCCAGCTCCACGAGAACTATCCCCACAATATCCTGAAGCACACGGATATGCGCAAGGGTGATTATCAGGCCGCCATACAGGAGCCGGGACTGATCAAGGTGGAGGGCTGGTACGACACGCCTACCGTGCAGCACAGCCACATCGAGAACCACGGCTGCTTCGCCTATGAGGAGAACGGCCGGATCGTGGTGGTGACCTCCACCCAGATCCCCCATATCATCCGCCGGGTAGTGGGACAGGCGCTGGGCCGCCCGTGGGCGGATATCCATGTCATCAAGCCCTATATCGGCGGCGGCTTCGGCAACAAGCAGGATGCGCTGTACGAGCCGCTGTGCGCCTACTGCACCACGCAGGTGGGCGGCCGCCCCGTGCGCGTCGACTGCTCCCGGGAGGAGACATTCGTGTCCAACCGTGTCCGCCACGCCATCCGGTTCCACATCGTGTCGTGGCTCCGGAAGGACGGCACCTTTGCCGCCCGAAAGGTGGAGTGCTTCTCCAATCAGGGCGCTTACGCCTCCCACGGCCACTCCATCGTGGCCAAGGGCATGGGCTCCTTCGCCCAGCACTATCCCTGCGACAACATGGAGAGCGATGCGTGGACGGTGTTCACCAACCGCCCCGCCGCCGGCGCCATGCGCGGCTACGGTATGCCGCAGGCGTCCTTTGCCGACGAGGCCAACGTGGACGACTGCGCCAAGGCGCTGGGGATGGATCCGCTGGCCTTCCGGATGCAGAACATCATGCCCCAGGGCTTTGAGGACGGCTTCAGCCACAACGTGAACTACTACGACTCCTACCGCGACTGCATGAAGGTGGGACGGAAGTACATAGACTACGACCGGAAAGTGGCGGAGTACGCCAAGGAGACCGGCCCCATCCGCCACGGCGTGGGTGTGGCCACGTTCTGGTACAACACCGCCGTGTATCCCATCTCGCTGGAGACCTCCAGCAACCGGATGCAGCTGAATCTGGACGGCACCGTCACTATGCAGTGCGGCGAGACAGAGATCGGACAGGGCGCCGACACCGCCTACGCCCAGATGACCGCCGACGTGCTGGGTCTGAAGAGCTATAAGGACGTCCATGTGGTGTCCTGTCAGGATACGGACATCACCCCCACGGGTCTGGGCGCCTATGCCAGCCGCCAGACCTATACGGCGGGCTTCTCCATCCGCCAGACCGGCCTGCTGCTGAAGGAGAAGATCCTGCAATACGCCACCGACCTGACCCGTCAGGCGGTGTACAACATGGATATCGTGGACGGCAACATCGTCCGCTCCACCGACGGCAAGGTGCTGATGAGCCTGCAGGAGCTGGCGATGACCGCCCAGTACAACGCCGCCAAGAGCGAGCATATCACCGCCGAGTCCACGTTCACCATCCGCAACAACGCCTATTCCTTCGGCTGCACCTTCGCGGACATCGAGGTGGATATCCCCATGTGCAAGGTGACGGTGCGGGATATCATCAACGTACACGACTGCGGCAAGCTCATCAACCCGGCGCTGGCCGAGGCGCAGGTACACGGCGGTATGTCCATGGCCATCGGCTACGGCATGGGCGAGCAGCTGCTGTTTGACGAGAAGACCGGCAAGCCGCTGAACAACAACCTGCTGGACTACAAGCTGAGCACGATCATGGATCACCCCCATCTGGAGGCGCAGTTCGTAGAGAATCCCGAGCCGACGTCGGCCTTCGGCACCAAGGCGCTGGGCGAGCCGCCGGCCTGCTCCGGCGCACCGGCCATCCGCAACGCCATTCTCAACGCCACCGGCGTGGCCATTGACCAGAACCCCATGAATGCCCACATCCTCTTCCAGCGCTTCAGCGAAGAGGGACTCATTCAGGACTGAGGAGGGACGAGCTATGTATGATATGTTGGCACTGTACGAGGCCAAGAACGTACAGGACGCGGTGCGCCTGCGGCTGGAGCATCCCGAGGCGCAGATCATCGCCGGCGGCACCGACGTGCTGGTGCAGATGCGCGAGGGCAAGCGGGCCGGAAAGGCGCTGATCTCCATCCAGAAGTGCGATGAGATGCGGGGCGTCTCCATCGACGCCGAGGAGAATATCCGCATCGGCAGCCTGACCAGCTTTACCCACATCACCAACGATCCCGTCATCCAGCGGTACATCAACGTGCTGGGCGAGGCGGTGGACATGGTGGGCGGACCCCAGATCCGCAACGCCGGTACCATCGGCGGCAACACCTGCAACGGCGTGACCTCCGCCGACTCCGCCTCCACGCTTCACGCGTGGGAGGCTATCGTGGAGATCACCGGCAAGAACGGCGTGCGCCGCGTACCTATCAAGGACTTCTACATCAAGGCGGGTACGGTGGATCTGCGGGTGGAGGACGGCGAGATCCAGACCGCCATCCTCATCCCCAAGGCGTCCTACGACCGGACGTGGGGACACTATATTAAATACGCCATGCGCAACGCCATGGATATCGCCACGCTGGGTACCTCCGTCAACGCCCGGCTCAGCGCCGACGGCAAGACCTTCGAGCGGGTGCGTATCGCCTTCGGTGTGGCCGGCCCTGTGCCTATGCGGGCGGAGAGCGCGGAGGCGTTCATCAACGGCAAGGCCGTGACGCTGGAGAATATCGAGGAATTCGGCCGCAGGGTGCTGGAGGATATCCATCCCCGCGATTCGTGGCGCGCCAGCAAGGCGTTCCGCAGCCATATCGCCGTGGAGAGCGCCAAGCGGTGCCTCATCGAATCTGTGAAGCTGGCGGGAGGTGTGCTGTAATGGCGAAGAAGCAGTATCAGCTGGTGACCTGCACCATCAACGGCAGGGAAGTGGAGCAGATGGTGGATGTGCGCGCATCCCTGACCGATATGCTCCGCAACGACTTCGGCCTGACCAGCGTGAAAAAGGGCTGCGAGGTGGGCGAGTGCGGCGCGTGCAACGTGCTCATCGACGGCGAGTGCTTCAACTCCTGCCTGTATCTGGCGGTGTGGGCCGAGGGCAAGCACATCACCACGCTGGAGGGACTGATGGGCCCCAACGGCGAGCTGTCCGACATCCAGCAGGCGTTCATGGAGGAGACGGCCATCCAGTGTGGCTTCTGCATCCCTGGCTTTTTGATGTCGGCGGTGGAGATCCTGGATCGCGGCGTGCTGTACAGCGATGATGAGCTGCGCAAGCTGCTCAGCGGCCACCTGTGCCGCTGCACCGGCTATGAGAACATCTTCAAGGCGGTGAAGAAGACTATGCTGCGCCGTCTGGGCAAGCTGGACGACCCGTTTTTGAATACCTGAGAATCAGAAAACAGCGCCCTGAGCCGCACGGCTCGGGGCGCTGTGTCGTATGGGCGGTTCTTACGGGTTGACGGGGATGGTCAGACTGCCGAAGCGGATGTGATCCACCTGCGTGATGTCGATGGGAGCGGGGTAGAGCCAGTAGAGATCTGCATAGCTGTTGCTGAAACCGCCGCCGCATACACGCTCCTCATCAAGAATGATCTCGGTACCGTTATCCAGCACCAGCGCCCAACCTCCCTCCGGCTCACAGAGGGGTGCGTCAAAATCATCTGTGCCGTCGTACTCGTACTTCGCCTGTATATAGGTGCTGCTGATCCGGAAGGTGTCCAGATAGATCGTGCGGTCCGGCTGGGTGCTCGCTGTTGTCAAGCCGCCGGCATCCACTTGAATGGGCGCTCCCTGCGCCGAAAGATCGGGCAGCGCAAAGCGCCAGTCGCCCTCCAGCACCGTTTCGGTGTAATGGCCGTTCACGCCGATGGCCAAGCGCGTGATATGCAGGTACTTGGGCAGACCGTCGTTGAACCGCAGCGTACTGCCGGTATGTCGCAGAGCGGCGTGGTCACTGAGCATCTGCGCTTCCAGACACAACACACCCTCCAGCACGTTGTCGCCGCGAGAACTGTCCTCCCACGAAACCGAATAGCCTAAGCCGCTGAAATCATAGTCTGTCGTTTCCAGAATGCCGTTGTACGCCGTACCCACCAGCTGCAGTTCTCCCTCTGCCTGGGGGTCGGGGATGCGCAGCACTGTACCCGCCGGGGCCTCGATGCGCAGACGCAGGTAGTAATGGTACGTGTCACCGTATACGGCGATCGGCGTAATGGTGGCGCCGTTGCTGGTGACAGGGGCGGGCATTTCGGTGGTGCCCATCTCCTCCATCAGATGCTTTTCCTCTGCGGTAAGCTTGCCGAAAAAGCCGTTAAAGCTGTCGGCCACGCCCAGCTTCGCAGCGACCACGGTGGCAATGCACAGCGCCGCCGCAATAGCAGCCACCAGTAGCCCGCGGGTCACAAGGCGGATGGGACGTGCGCCGTGCCCGTCCTGATTTTCCTGAATTTTATGCATAGTCAGCTCCTTGATCCGGCGGAGGTCGGCGGCTTCGTCCTCCGGCAGCGCGACGCTGTCGTCCTGCAGTCCGCGCATCAGATCGTAGATGGTATATTCCATGCCGTACCTCCTTTTTCCGATGCCTCATCGTATGGTGTCTCCCGCAACAGGAAGCTCCGCAGCTTTTCCCGCCCGCGGCGCAGTTTGGATTTGACGGTGGACTCGTTCAGCCCCATTTCCCGGGATATGTCACTGAGCCTCTGGCAGTAATAGTAGAAGCGGAGAAAGACCTCCCGGTCTGTCGCGTCCAGCGACAGCAGAGCCAGCTGTACACAGGCTGTCCGCTCCTTTTCTGTCCGCGTCCTCCGGCAGCGGCTGCTCCGGCACGATCCGGCGGAGCCGATCGCGGGCGGCGTTGCGGGCTACGGCACTGAGCCACGGGCGAGCCGCGCCGCTGCGCACCTTTTCGGCGTTGTTCCAGAGGGAGAAGAACACGTCGGAGGCGGTCTCCTCCACGTCCGACTCCGTCAGCGCCGTGCCGAAGATACCGCGGATGACGGCGCTGACATAGGAACCGTAGCGGTCGATAAACCACGCCAGCGCATCTTGGGAGCCGCGCTTGATTTGGCGCAGAGCCTGTTCCTCGGTCAAATCGCTCACTTCCTTTACGGGGATTATTCTTGACGGCCGTCATCTATCATAACGCAAAACAGGCGAAAAAGGTTGCGGAAATGGAAATAAAAAAAGAGACACGGCTTAACCGTGTCCCTTTGGCAGCGGGAGAAGGATTCGAACCCTCACATACGGAGTCAGAGTCCGCTGTGCTACCTTTACACAATCCCGCTGTGTCCTGACGAACAAAAATTATTATACAGATTTCGCGGGGTTTGTCAACAGTTTTTTTCAGAAGATCAGAAATTTATCCGCACCCCGGAATTTGATGGGGTATACGAGAGGCTCGGCAGGCTGTGAAGGGCGGCGCGCTACGCAGCCGCAAGGAAGGATCTATCCTCCGGTAAGGTGGTCTCCTTTTGACGTGCCGGCGCTTTGGGTATTTCGGAAGATGGCATACGCGCCGGGCAGGACGGAGGCGTGAAGCGGCTCCGTCGGCAATGCGTATATTATATATGTATAGGGCGTGCCTTCTCACGGCGTCTGTAATAAACGCTGCTTATCACGGACGCCGTATTATCTAAGGTAAGGGAAAAGGTAAAAAAGGGGTTGCAATTGTTGGAAGGCTGTGGTATTCTAACCAAGCTGTCCGCGAGGACAACAGCAGAGAGCCGGCAAGCGGCCAACGAAAATTGTCAAAAATAAGTAAAATTAGTAGTTGACAAGATGCCAGATATCTGCTATGATAATGACTGTTCCGCGTGGGACGTGTACCTTGTAAATTAAACAACGAACGAAACGAAAAGCACCAGACGGGAGCGCGAGAGAGCTTGTGAAAACGGGCTTTAGAGCGCAACTGAAAGACTTGGTGGAGCCGGGTTAAGTCAATTACCGGCGAAGCTAAGTATAAAAAGTTTTAAGCTATGACAAATAGCTCTGTAAAGATTAGCTCGGCGGAAACGTCGTGTTGATACAATTTATAGAGAGTTTGATCCTGGCTCAGGACGAACGCTGGCGGCGTGCTTAACACATGCAAG
>OHSB01000573.1_pt1 | contig 10109 bp, 8 predicted proteins | sample 1578591 | NCBI WGS metagenome assembly OHSB01 (sample SAMEA3879508, study PRJEB24766) | human gut metagenome | biome: human-associated habitat; feature: feces | place: USA | collected 1985/1987 | reverse complement strand
TATAAACAAAATAAAGCTGCACGCTCAAAACTCACGAATTTCGCACCAAAGATTTTTTAGTGCGCTCAGCTCGCAGTTTTGAGCGTTAGGAATGCAAATATTGTACACATAAAATACGCTTTGCGGATTAAGAAATAGGAGTTTGGAAGGCTTACATTACCTCCTCGAAACGATGTGACAAAATTGCCATCTATATGCCAATCTGACGCAACAGCATATTATTTCTATGAATAGAACCAAATATTAACACTATTCTATTCGTAAAATTGGTGGATTTCCCGTAACTTTGCACACAGAATGAGCAACCCTACATAACAAAGTAACTGGATAAAAGCCCTATTTCGGCTTACATTATCTCTGCATATAACCAAAACAATATAGAAACAAGTAAAATGAAACTGTTATGATACAGGAGATTAGAATAAAGAATTACCTATCGTTTAGAGACGAGGCGGTTCTTAGTTTTGAAGCCACCAAAGACACTACGTTTGAGGAGTGTCAGGTAGTAAACGTCACCCCAAAAGTGCGCTTATTGCGTTTTGCCCTTATTTATGGAGCAAACGCCAGTGGAAAATCGAACCTGTTGAATGCAATGGATTTTTTACGCGGCTTTTGGTTCGACAAGAAGTCAGACATTGATGAAGAGACAGGCGTGCTACCTTTCTTATTGGATACAGAGACTCCGAATGAACCATCTGAATTCAACATCAAATTCTTTGTTGACGACAAAAGGTATTGGTATACCCTTGTCTTGAATGACAAACAAGTGATAAAGGAGGATTTGTATGTATACAACTCCGTTCAACCCTCACTTGTGTTCAGCAGGGAGTTGGACGGCACAGCATCACTTATTAAGTTGAATGCGAGTCTGGTTAAGGCGAATGCAACAATAGTGGAACAACTGAATGTGAAATGTTTGTCCAACATGTCCTTTTTTGCGGCAAGAAATCAAGTAAACTGTTCGTTAGCATACATAGACGAAGTGCGTGACTGGATGAAAAATAATATGATGCCAATCATAGAACCAGGCACAAGAATGTTTGAGTATGCAGGAAAACAAATGGAAAAGAATGCTGAATTGAAGGCATACATCCTTGATTTTGTACATAAAGCGGACTATAACATCACCGATGTATATACCGAAAGGGAAAAAATGCCTATTCCAGACTTTGTCAAAACCTCTATAATGGAAGATAAAGATATTCCAGAAAAGACAAAGGAAAAAATGCTGGCAGACAATGCCCTTGAAAGATTACGCACTGATTTTCAACACACAGTTAAAAACAAACGTGGAGAAGAAAGTTACAGGCTGCCCAACTCGCTCCAAAGCGAAGGAACCAAACGAACTTTTGGCATAGAGGCAGCTATCTATGAGGCGATAAAAACGAACGGCATCTTACCAATAGATGAAATAGAATCCTCATTGCATCCCGAACTGGTGGAATTCATCATAGAAAAGTTCTTGAAAGAAAAAAGCAGAAGTCAACTGATAGTAACCTCACATTACGATCCGCTGTTGAATACTGTGGATGATCTTATCAGAAAGGATTCTGTATGGTTTACGGAGAAAGAAAAAGATGGACACACGACGCTATATTCGTTGACAGACTTTAAAGGACTGTCAAAAATTTCTTCATTCCAGAAATCATACAGAAACGGAGTTTTCGGAGCATTACCCAACATTCATGATTAAAGGCATATGGCAAGAAGAACAGCAACCATCAACAAAAAGCCAGAGAGAGCCGTAATCATCGGAGCTGGTATTACAGAGAAATATTATTTTTCTCATTTACAATCTTTGTACAATTTAAAAATCAAGATTCGACCAAGGTATTTTGGAAATGAGAATATTTCCACATTGGAGAAGCTTATAAAACAGGTGCTTGACAATGAAGGGTTAGCAATTGTGGTGTTTGATGCAGATGTATCATCATGGAATACTACAGAGTCCAAAAGACTTCAAGGCTTGAAGCAGAAATATGACAAGAACAAGCGTGTCATATTATGCGACAGTATGCCTTCCGTCGAATTTTGGTTCTTGATACACTTTATCAACACCAATAAATACTATGGAACGTCAAAAGCCGTAATAAACGAGTTGATAAAGTATATTCCAAAATTCGACAAAACCGAATCTTTTCTTTCATCTCCTAAATGGGTAGAAGAGATGTGTAAAGAAGGCAAATTTGAGAAAGCCTATTCGAGAGCACAGAAACTTGGGATGGATGGGGACTCATATAGCAATGTCTGGAAAGCAATTGAATATTTAGGTGTATTTGCTATTGATAAATAATATGGGAACAGCATTACTGGCACTCTGCTTCTGCGCGTTGTCGCTCGTCCTTGCCTTGTTTGTAGGCATATCGCTCATAAGCGACAAGGCAAAGATTAAGTTTATGTATGTTGGTGCTGCGCTATCGTTGATGGCTGTGCCAATGATGAGCCATTACATTGCAGGGCAGAACGATATTGTGGACGAGTTGCGTTATCAAGCTGTACTTGTGTTCATCGTCGTTGTGTGTTGCTATTGCTTCGTCATGGCAAATATGGTGAAGTACAATGTCATAACGCTTGTGCCATTGCTTTTGCCGAGCGTGACCATATGGTAATCCAAGGTCGGAGTTCTGTGCGAGGAAACACACAACAGCAAATGAAGTAGGCTGGATGCTTGACAATCTGTTTGAGTTTGCCGAAGACTGTTTGGACGCACTAACTTGTGTGCCTTGCGGCATCATCCGCATGGCCCCCTTTGTTTCCTTTGACAGCGTGTATATCGGTTGGGTGGTATCAGTACCACCCAACCGATATGAGCGGTGCCATTTGAGCGATATCTCATTTACTCAAATAGCCAAAAGCAAACACCCAATATACTAACATCGCAGATACACTTACGGCAGTGAATTTGTATTCATCACAGAGAAGTTCCAAAAGTGAAGCCAAGTGATTCTGCCTTACTCTTTAAGGCAATTGCATTTTCTGCTTGATTTACTTTTTTAATCAATCGTCCATTCTCCTTTCGTTTTATATAGCCCGAAATGTTCCTTCTCTCTATCAGAGATAGGCGATTCTCTGTTTTTGCCCAATCGAGCATCGCTTGCCATAAGTCAGCAGAGATAGCATTTGCTTGGGCTATAATGTTTTCCTCTTCTTCATTATAGTCTTCTTCATTATTATCATCTGGAGTGGTAAGAGAAACTGGAATAGAAGTGTTGTCAATCCAATCCTTCAATTCTTCCCAGCATTTAGCATTCTTTGTAAATGATCGAGAGTTGTCTCTTTCAAGAAAATTATCTACGGTTTTGACTACTCGTTCAATAACTTCCTCTAATTGAGATTGTACTTTCTGATTCTTCCAAATATATACAAGGTTAAGATTCTTTTCAGTAAGATAAGATATTGCAGACATGGTGTAAGCTGTAGTTCTTGACTTGAAGCCTTTTTGACCACACCACTTGTCTACACACTTGTCTATGGTCTTATAGAGAATACTTAATGCAACGACATTATGCCAATATGAGGCATCAATGTTTGTTCCTTCTTTCAAGGTCCTCATGTAAGAAGCAAAACACTTCTCTCTACTGTTACAAGCGATATGAGGTTTCATATTCCAAATAACCATCAGTCTGGCCACATCTATTTTAGTCAACATTTGATCTTTGGGGAATTCTTCCTTGAAACTATCCTTGTCGTATTTTCCCAAACTGGCTAATGTGTCAGCATAAATACCCCGCATACGCTCGAAGAACCATTTCTTATTAGTGATGGGAGAGATTTCTTCTTTGCTTATCTTTTCCATATCAATCAAGTATTTGTCTCCTGATTCAAAGTCTGACTGCTTGATACCTGTTTGGCTATTAGCACATGTAGAAATGTCTTTTACTATTTCAGAATAATTCTCCTTGTTTTTTACCACGCTGACTTTCATCTGTACAAACACCTTGCTTAGATCACAACCTTGTGCGCTTGCTATGGATGCCGTTGTTTGACCACCATTAACAATTTGCCAATCTGTCAACTTCGTAAGATACAAAGTACGTCCTAAGGGTTTTAATTCCACGTCGCTTGCTGTGGTAGAAATACCATTGTTGTAAGAGAAGAACATTTCAGGTTTGTTCTTTATTGTTGCCATTATACGTTTGTTTACCTTGCTCTTATTGCGCAAGAATGCTCTTACGTTCTTTTCAAGAAGCATTGTGCGGTATTGGTTGTATATCTTGGCAAGTACATCGCCAGAAATGATGGCTATGTAAGTGTCTACGTATGGATTATCGTCATCAACCTTTAAGCATTGTACTTTCGGTGCTATGAGTTCGCTATTTTTTGAATTCTTGTTTGGCATAAAGTAATTCTTGTCATTCTCAAAATCAATAACGATTTTGTCGTTACCCTTTTTGATTTGGTCTTGACGATAAATGCGTGCAATATCCCAGATGTTACATTCATATACAACTTCAGTCTCATCATTATCAGAAACTATAAATTCAGGTGGAGATGAAACAAAACCATCTGTTAAGATATAGAAGCGAATAACATTGACTTTTCCTTTTGATTCACGAACGATGTTGATAGCGTCTTGTACATCGCTCGCAAAGTCCTTTTCGTTACCTTTAAATGGAGATTTAAGTTTTAAACATTGATCATAAAACTCTTTGAGAGAGTTTATTCCACTTTGAACTCTGGAATCAACTCTGGATGCTAAAGAGGACACATGAATGAATAAGAACAAGTCAAGAGATTCCGCTTCGTCATTATAATCATAAGCGGATAGTTTGGCTTTTCCCTCTGAAAATATACATATTTCAGGGGCACTTACCTCGCCACACTCTTCCATGCAATCCAAATAATATCTGATAAGCTCAGTATTGATGTCTGTATCATTGTTATCTGCCCATTCCTGCACTGAGGTTGCAACATATTGTGCAAAATCCTTGATATTCATATCGTTTGTGTTCATATTGATAGTCGTTTGTTGAGGTTACACTTTCTGTTTTATCAATTATATACCTTCTTTATCATCTTCAAGTTCTCTTCTTTGTTGTTATGTGTCTCAACAAAGTGACCGAAGAACTTGATGACATGGCATAGTTGGAGGACGTATCCGAAGAATAGTTCTTTTTCGCCTTCATCAATAATCAGGTCTTTGTCATTGATGGTATATTCGTTCTCTTCACTCGTATGAGAGTTGGCACTGGAAAAATTGAGAATGGCTTTTGTGATATACCCCATATATTTAGGGAAGATTGTGTCGACATCTTGTTTTTTCTCCTTATCATATATTTGACCATATCTCAGTTTTACGTGGTTCATTTCTAATCCTGACATGTATCGATTGGCATCCAGCAAGTTGAGCTGTCCTCTATTGTCGAAGCAGTCATCGGGCAGTAAACCTATTTTATGTGCTGCTCGGAAGAGGTGTTCCAAGATTTTTCGCAATGGATTACCCTGATACTCGAAGCGAGGATTCTCTTCTGGATAATGGAGTTGGCTTAGCATCTTGAGCATAATGCTACGAGCTTCTTTATCAATAAGTTTTCCTTCCCCCATATATTGGAAGGTCTCTTGATAGCGGAAAAGGACTTTATTGACAGTTTGCCCACTTGCTACTTTTTGAATATTCTCAAACAGTTTATCTCTACTATTAGCTTCTTGTGAAGGAGCTGTCTTGGAATATACCATATTACCCCATTCCTCATCGTATTCTGCATGACTATATTGTGCAACATTCATGACAGATTCGAATCCATCCATAGTGCCAGCTGATAGAATGTACCATGGAATATCAATTTGCTTTTTCCCGAAGAACTTGTTGAGGTCGTTTAGCACTTTGTTGATAAACCCACATTCCTCAGGATCTTCTGCATTCATCTTGCATTCAGCATCAAATATGATTGCTGAGTAATCTTCACTATTGTCATAGAGAAGCTTACGGGCATCTTGCCAGTTGCTTACGGGGCAGAGGTCTATGTCATAGGCCTCTGCTTTAATTTGATAACCTTCTACGAAGTCCGGATCAAAAGCAACTTGATCATCTATCCATAGAACTTTATATGTTATATTGTTTGCCATATATTTACTTTTTAAAGTTCAACGTAACTTAATCCTTGAACGTAAGCTTGTAACATACAGGAAATTCGGATTCTGGTATTGAGATGAATTCTGCATCTCCTTGAAACCCTCTCATGAGATTGCGTACTTCGTAGCCACCAATGCCATAGTGCGACAATCCGGTTTTGGATGATCTTCCATATGTAAACACATCTTCAGAAGTTAGTTTGTCATGCATTGGTTTGCCATTGTTAGAAATTTTGATGTATGGAGTAGCATTGGTTATGCCAACCTCTATCTTAATGATATTTCTTTCAGATGGTTTATTCTCAAAGCCATGGCAGCAAGCATTGCTGACAATATTATCAAAAACCATTCTGAGTGCTTCTGGAGAGAACACTACTTTTGGTTCCGAATTATTCGATAATGCAGCAATGTTATACATGAACATAGGGCTTGGGTTTTCTTTTGTATACTCCTTTATGAAAGCAACCAAAGACATGCTCTGTGCCTGCAATCCATCTGCTCTCCAAAAACGGTCCACTTGCATCTGTAGTTTATCCATCGCCTTTTGGATGTTGTTATAAACATCCCTTATAGCACGTTTGTGGATTTTGCCAAGCTCCTGACTGTCATCTACAATACCATTTCCTTCTTTGCGAGCCTGCTGAAGCAAATCCCACCAGTTACTCAGATTAGACAGCGTCTGACCGATGGCATGCTTCTTCATGTGAACATCACGTTTGAACTCTTCGGCTGATTGAATGAGCTTGCGGTCTGCCTCTTTGAGGTAAGCGTGTGCGTCTTCCTTACATAAACGCTCCTGTTCCTCTAAAGATGGTAACGCAATCTTGATTTCGAGAAAGTCTTTCGGCTCGAGAATATATTCTTCGCCTCAAAATCAATGACATGATTGGCTAACATCATTGCTTGCATAGAGCAATAGTTTTTGACTAACTCTCTTAGGAGATAATCCTCAGAAACTTCTTTGCTCTTCAACTTGAAAGCTACCATTCCTTCCTTGAAGGCGGTAGGACTTTCAACATAGGTTAACTTACCAATTTTCAAGCTACCTGAGACTATTCCTGTAATAAGGCAATTCTCATCTATAGAATCATAATAGGATGATAGTAAGTCATAATCATAGTCATTTTGCCAAAAGTTTTTGGTTTTTAAGTGATAAGCATCAATATCACAATCCATATAATTGGAACTGAGCGAATCATTATTCAATATCTTAAGTAACTCCTCGTCAATAAAAGGAGTAGGCTCAATGTCCACAAGTTCTTTGAGCTGAATGTATTTCATTCCATCAGATAGTTTCGGCAATTTCTTGTCGATGAGATACTGATGTGGCACATGCTCGTTTCTATTAAAGAATTCAGTATAGTGCATACGCTCTTCGTATCTTGGGTCATATTCTTCTTGGTTGTAGAGTTCCATGATACGTTCTACATTCAAGCCTTCTCTTTGAAAGTGCTTTGGATTTGTGAATCTGAAGACATCATTCTTCTCTCCATCCAAATTGTTAAGTAGCTTTCTGCCATCTTCTGTCACTCTGAATCTATTGTAGAAATCGCGACTTGAAGCATCTATAAAACGCATCATACCGCTATTTCCTTTGTCCTTTTCTATGTGCAACAAGAATGTTGAAACACAGGTGCCTCCATAAGGCAAAGAAGGCAACTTGATAAAGGTTGCATTGAATTTAGCAGTATCTTTCTCCATCAGTATTATTTTAATTACGTTCCAAAAGCACTTGTAATCCAAATAACCAGTTGGCAAAATGAAGTCAAGACAACTTCCTGATTTTGCAGCCAATGTGCAACATACAATTTTCGCAGCTAAGTATTCAGCTGCTACTTTTTGAGTATTTAGCCACATACCATCACAATAGCTCAAAGCAGATTTATAAGTTTGATTGAGTGTAGGATTAAAGGCGAAGACATAATCTGGTTGCGTCTTTATATGCCCTTTACCCTCTTCAAAGTCACCATCGGTATATACTGTTTCGGCTTTTACCCCTTGGCTGCTCAACAAAATCTGTGCGTATGAGTTTACAAATATATTTTCACACTCGATATTATAGTTAGCCTCAGGATAATAGAGAGGGAAGTCTGAGAAATCGGCATAAGGCAAATATATTTGATCTTTTGCTCCATGCTTGCCGCTGAGTCTCTCACACAATTCAATAAGGCTTTCAGGAGTCTTATAGATATTCAATGGCGCGTCTTCCGAAACAATATTTTCTAAAAGTTCATTGTCATAATCATCGAAATGGACAGTGCTATCATGAATATCAGCAGCATACTTGAAGCAGTACATAATTACCTTATTACATTCTGCCAGGAGTATGTCAATCTCTTCTTGAGAGAAATGTGTATGTAAGTCGAACATGCAATCTTTGAATGGCGCAACAAGCTCAGACTTTGCATTTGGCATTTGAGCATACAATGTTACTATGACATGCTTCAGGGGATCTGTTCTTGAGATTGAACTCTTGTGAAAGTTCTTGTTGATGAAGTTGTCTACGATGTTCTTTGCCTTTGCTGAAAGTGTATTGTTCTGTGACATAACTGTGAAAATTTTAAAGTCTGACATTTTGTTCGTTTCTGTCATCATTTCTGAATGACGATGCAAAGGTATTACTTATCTATGCAGTCATTTTGCATAGTTAAATATTTCTTGAGATTTTCTTCTATTTTTTGTTTTATTTCCTCTCTAAACCAAGTAGGTGAGATGACTTCTATATCCGGTATAAATGAAAATATCAGTTGTCGTAATTCATTATTGGGTTTTACCTTAATTGAAATGGTATGATCGCCAATATTCACAATCTCTTGTGAAGAATGAAGTGGTTTAGACAGAACGTATGGAAATCTGTTGGCATTAAAGCGTAAGATAAAAGTCTCAATAGGTGTTTGTTCATCGAGAAGAGTAACCCCAATGATGTGGTCAAAATAGGTTTTGAAGTTGATGTTATCATTCTTTATGAATGTGATGTCTGCTTTCTTTAAAGACAGAAGTCTATCAAGGGCATAAATAGAAAGAGAATGATATTTCTCGTTATATCCAAGTACAAACCACCTATTATTATATTGTTTAACATAATAAGGATGGATAATAGCATTCTGTTCTTTCCCTTTAAAACTGCGGTAATGGATAATGACAGGTTGGTGATGTATGGTCATATCTATGATAGATGACAGATATTCCAATCCTTTTAACTGCTCATTGTTTTCAAAGGCTATGAGACTCTCTGTGTTTGGCTTGATATTGAAGCGATATTCAAGATTAGAAATAACTTCTTCCAGCCAAACATTGGCAGGTGTTCCTCTGAATTTTCCCAACATATCGATAGTGGAGCGCAAATTATTTACCTCCTCCACACTCAATTCATTATCGAAGATAGAAAAATCCGGGTCTTCATATCTGTAGTAACACTGGCGTCCAGAACCAAATGGATATGCTTTAATAGGTGCATTATAATAAACTCTATCACGCATATATTTGATGTCATCACGAATCTGACGAAGACTAATAACTTTACCGGTAAGGTCGGAAAGACTCTCATTGACTTCGTCAACGAGTTCGTCTATCGTATATTTATGTTTGAAGTTACTGAAGCATCTATCCAATATCTTATATCTTAGCTGAGCATTTTTATTTGTTGGCATAATAATGACATACTGATTGTATTGCAAAGATAACTATTTTGTTGTAAATATATTCATATATTGAAATAAAAAAAGGAGCAATGTAGTTGTAAAAACGTCATTGCTCCTTTTTTATTTATTGTTTCTGATAGTTATCTATCTTACTTCACCTACCATTATTTCAGTTGCTGCAACTGCTCCACGGTTAGCCCCGTTAATTTTATAACGGTAGCTTAATTTATGTTCATAGCCAGCAAATCGCCCTATTCCCATCCATAAAATCCCTACACCAGCAGACACAGCGCTACGGAGATGCCGAATATCAGCATGTTTCGGGCTGTCATTCCGAGGACGCGGTTCAGAGCGGCACCTTTGTTAATGCGGCGCATGGCAAGGAACGTATTATAA
>OHSB01000569.1_pt1 | contig 10140 bp, 9 predicted proteins | sample 1578591 | NCBI WGS metagenome assembly OHSB01 (sample SAMEA3879508, study PRJEB24766) | human gut metagenome | biome: human-associated habitat; feature: feces | place: USA | collected 1985/1987 | reverse complement strand
ACTCGCGACCCTAACCTTGGCAAGGTTATGCTCTACCAACTGAGCTATTTCCGCGATTGCGGATGCAAAGGTAGATATTTTCCTTAAACCTGCAAACATTCCGCAGACTTTTTTCACACAGAAAAGTGTACATTTTCGCCAGGCATACAAGCAGACTTTTGATTATCAACTCATTCGCCCACGATAATCTTCATAAGAAAATTGCTTGAAAACTTCAGCTTTTCCTTCTTTTGTCCACATTGCAATGGCCGGATGGTGAATTCCATTGAACATATTCGTCTTTACAGTGGTGTAATGTATCATGTCCTCAAAGACGATTCTCTCCCCTATCTGCAGCTCATGGTCGAAACTCCACAGTCCCATATAGTCGCCGCTCAAGCAGGAGTTTCCTCCAAGGCGATAGACGTAAGGGCCCGCATCGCCCATCTCCGCTCCACGCACTGCAGGCTGATAGGGCATCTCCAGGCAATCCGGCATGTGGCACGTAAAGCTAACGTTGAGAATGGCGGTACGAATGCCGCGGTTTTCCACGATGTCCACTATCTCCGAGCTCAGCACACCGGTCTGCCAAGTAAAAGCGGAACCGGGCTCAAGAATGATTTGAAGATGTGGATAGCGCCCCTTCAAGCCCTGCAACAGACGGACAAGATGCTCTACATCATAATCCTTACGCGTCATCAGATGCCCACCTCCTAAATTCAACCACTTAATCTGTGAGAACCAGCGGGAGAATTTTCCTTCCAAGTGCTCCAATGTGTGTTCCAGCTCGTAGGAAGAAGACTCGCAGTGACAATGACAGTGAAAACCTTCAATACCCGCCGGAAGTTCTTCGGGAAGCTGGTCGGCCATTACACCGAAGCGGGTACCGGGTGCGCAGGGATTATAAAGCTCCGTTTCCACCTCAGAGTATTCAGGATTGATACGAATACCGCAGGAAATGCCGCTTCCCTCCGCCACCACTACCGGATAAAAGCGGTGGAACTGCGAAAGCGAATTGAAAGTAATATGGCTGCTGCACCGCATTATCTCCGGAAAATCGGCCTCGGTATAGGCAGGCGAGTACGTATGTGCCTTACTTCCGAACTCCTCCAATGCCAGACGGGCTTCGTAGACAGAACTTGCCGTAGAGTGGTCTATATACTCCCTGAAAATGGGAAAGGAACGCCACATGGCAAATGATTTGAAAGCGAGGATTATCTCCACACCTGCGCGGTCGGCCACACTTTTTATCAGTACGAGGTTCTTTCTCAGCAATCCTTCTTCCATAATATAGCAGGGAGAAGGGAAAAGGGAAAAGTCTTTATTTGTCATTTTATATATATTTTTTTTACCATTTATGATTCCATCCTAATAAACACGCCACAAGGGGTTGACAAGCCCTCTCCAACGATTTAGTAAAACTTCGGAGAAGATTTACTAAATCGTTCCTCCCGTTTTAGTGAATCTCCGGTGGAGTTTTAGTAAACGGGATTCCGGCTTTAGGGTGTTCATCTCTTACTTGTAAGCATTTATTTCATGTCCTTGATACGCTTCAATGCTTCTGCCAGTTTATTGTCCTTACAGCAGAGGGAGATGCGGATATACCGTTTCCCGTTACTTCCGAAGATAAACCCGGGAGTAATGAATACTCTGGCTTTATGCAGCACGTGTTCAGTCAGTTCTTCCACGTCTGTACAGCTGTCGGGGATTTTGCCCCAGAGGAACATGCCTACCTGGTTTTCGTCGTAGGTGCAACCCAAGGTATGCATGATTTCTCCTGCCAACTGACGGCGGTTGCGGTAATTCGCGTTGTTGCCGTCATACCAGTCTTGCTCTGCTTCCAGGGCAGTGGCGGCTGCCAGTTGCATGGCACGGAACATACCGCTGTCGATGTTGCTCTTTACTTTCAATATCCATTGCACGAAGTCGGCATTCGAGGCAAGCATGCCGATACGCCATCCCGGCATGTTGTGGCTTTTGCTCATGGAATTGAATTCTATGCAGCACTCTTTGGCACCCGGAATACTGAGGATGCTGATGGGATGTTCGTTCAGGATGAAACTGTAGGGGTTGTCGTTGACGATGACAATGTCCTTGCGGCGTGCAAAGTCCACCAGTTTTCGGTACAGTTCCGGTGTGGCGTTCGCTCCTGTCGGCATATTGGGGTAGTTGGTCCACATCAGTTTTACGCGGCTCATATCCATCTTCTCCAGCTCGTCGAAGTCGGGCATCCAGCCGTTCTCCTCTTTCAGGTTATAGTTTACGACCTCTGCACCCAGTATCCTGCTCAATGAAGTATAGGTGGGATAGCCGGGATTGGGAACCAATACTTGTTCACCGGGGTTGACAAAGGCCAGCGTCACGTGCAGGATGCCTTCTTTGGAGCCGATGAGCGGTTGTATCTCTGTGTTGGGATTCAATGCTACACCGTACCATTTTTTGTACCAGTCCGCAAAACCGCGGCGCAGTTCGGGGATACCTACGTAGGGCATGTAACCATGTCCGTCCGGATTGCAGGCAGCTTCGCAAAGTGTCCGGATTGTCTTTTCGGAAGGCGGCATGTCGGGGCTTCCGATTCCCAGGCTGATGACATCCATTCCTTCGGCATTCATTTGTGCCACTTCTTTCAGCTTCTTCGAGAAGTAGTATTCGCTTACGCTTGCCAGGCGGTCGGCAGGCTTTATTCTACACGTTTGATTTTCCATCTTCATATTCTCCTAATATTTTCAGTTCTTTGGTCAGCGGTGTGATGGCCGCAATGGATTGTTTATATCTCAGTACATTGTCGAAGACGACATCTACGTAAAACTGGTATTCCCATTCACGCCCGATGATGGGCAGTGATTGTATCTTGGTCAGGTTGATGCGGTAGAAAGACAAAATAGACAATACCTGGGAAAGGCTTCCTTCAGTATGGGGAAGTGTGAATACCATGCTTGCCTTGTTGACGTCCTTGCTGCGATGCCGGTTCAGTTCATCTACTTGCCAAGGGTCGGCTACGACCAGGAAACGGGTGAAGTTATGTTTGTTGGTTTCGATACCTTCCTGCAGGACCTTCATGCCATAACGCTCTGCAGCAGCTTTGGAGCAGATAGCTGCATGGCCTTTCAGATGTTCCTGTTGGATGATTTCGGCACTGCGGGCGGTATCTTCGCCTTCCACCACTTTGATTCCGGGGTGTTGCCCCAGGAATTCACGGCATTGCATTAGGGCGATAGGGTGGGAGTTGACTTCGGTAATATCATCCCAGTCTTCATCGGGCAGGCAGACAAAACTATGGGAAATACGCAGCTTGTACTCGCCGACAATCTGTGCGCCACTTTGGCGTAATAGCTCATTGTTATGCAGCAAACTACCTGCAATGGTGTTTTCTATTGCCAGCATTCCTATGGTCTGACTGTCTTTTTTGATGGCACCGAACACGTCTTCAAAGTTGGCGCAACAGATTAACTCTATTTCTTCTCCTTCGAAGTACTTGTGTGCGGCGATGTCGTGATACGAGCCTAATGTTCCTTGAATGGCTACCTTTTTCATTATTTTTATTTTCTTGGTTATGCTATAAAAAAAATCCCGCTTCCATACGATGGAGCGGGATTCTGTATATTTACTTGTTTCTCTATTCAGTCCTTAAGCATCACTGTCACTTGATACATACAAACTCCCGCTCTACTTTCTGGCTAAAGTAAAAGTAAAAAAAGAAGTAATATGCATAAGTAAATGATCTCATACGAGTCTTTGTTTTTTGCTTTGGTTTCTAATTCTGGGGCAAAAGTAATACTTTTCTGCTAAACGCAAACAAAAAGCGATACTTTTTTTGTTTTCTCTGCAAAAAAGAATGAAAAAGACATGGGATACCCTCTGTCGGAACGGGTTGAATGACTTCCGCCAATCAGAAGATTCCCGGCAATGCTTCCTGTTTTGGGCCGAGGTTCTTGAATTCTCCGTTCAGGCTGGCCTCATCTTTCGGATTCAGTTCCAATGACCTCTTCATATCTTCTACAGAACCGTCTTTATCTCCATTCAGCAGTTTGGCGCGGCCGCGTTCTTTGTATGCTTCTGCAAAGTTGGGGTTCAGTTCGATTGCTTCGTCGAACAGACTGATAGCTTCTGTCAACTTCTTCTGGTTGATGAAAAGTTGTCCCAGGTAGAGATATGCCTGTTCGTTGAAAGGATTCACTTCTGTTACAAGTTGGTAGTCGGCTTCTGCTTCTTCTTCCTGTCCGTTGGCTTCTTTCACTTTGCCGCGCAGGAGGATAGCGGTTTCTTCTTCCGGGTTCTGTGCCAGTACGGCGTCAATGTCTTCCATTGTTTCTTTATATTGCTTCATTTTCAGCAATGCTTCCGCACGCATCAGGCGGGCTTCGATGAAATCATCTTTCAAGGCAATCGCTTTTGTCAGGTGGGCAATCGTCATTAGGTCGTCGTCCTGTCCTTTACGGGCTTTGCCTAACAGATAGTGTGCCACTGCATTTCCCTCCTCGATAGCGATCGCTTTGCTGGCAGCTTCTTCCATTGCTTTGTAGTCCTCCTGTATGAAGCACACATTGGCCAATGTCAGGAATGTGTTTGTCACATGAGGTTCCATGATTGCCATTTTTTCCAGCAGTTCGCGGGCCTTTTCGGTTTCGCCCGTCTGGATATAAAGCTGGCTGAGATAACCCATTGTCTCGAAATCTTCTTCGATAGCAAGGGCCTCTGTGAAACATTTTACTGCGTAATCCGGACGTCCCATACGTTGTGCACGCAGACCGTCATATTTGAAGATCTCGAATCTTTTCCGGTCGTTTTTCTGTTTTTCACTTTCCGGTGTTTCTGACTTTCCGGAGAAGAAAGATTTAAAAAAGTTCGGCATGATGATATGTTGTTTTTGAGTTTATCTGCAAATGTAATAACTTATTTTGATATATGTAACATTCCGTCCTGCATCTTCAACTCACCTTCTTCCAATAAATATTGGATTACCCGGCTGATATCTTCTCTTTCTGCTTCAATGGCATTCGCTATTCCGGCAGGGGGCAAACTTTTCCGGGCAAGCAGTTCCAGGATTTGTTTTCTCATTTCTCTGAAAGAGTCTTCGGGCAGGCAGTCCGTTTCGTGACGATTCAGACAGACGTCGCATTGCTTGCAGTTATGCTCATTTTTTTCTCCGAAATAACGAAGCAACATCCGGCTCCGGCAAACGCTTTCGGAAGTGACATATTCTTCCATGGCTTTGATACGTGCTTCGTACCGGGCTTTGCGCTCTTCGTAGACAGAAGCCGGAATGTGCAGGTAACGTAGTTCCAGCCGCTCGCGCGTGTATATTATATAAGGTGTCTTTTTGTGCGGGATATAATCTACGATACGGCGTTTGGTCAGTGTCACCAATATATTATAAATTTGCTGGCGTGTCAATCCGGTGCGGATAGCCAGTGTGTCTTCGCTGATATAAGCATAATCGGTAAATACTCCCGTGTAGGAACGGAGAATGGTCTGTATCAGAGTTTCCGCTTCCGTACCCATTTCCCGTAGTTTATACAGCTCGTCCCGCCGGATTGTAAAAAGAATGCGGGAAGCATTGTCCTGTTCGTCCGTATACTCCAGATAGCCGGCTTGCGTCAGTATTTTCAACGCACTGTCCACCGGCACGGGGAAGTATTTGAACTTCCTGCAAAATTCTTCCAGGTTGAACTCACGGATACATTGGAATCCGTCACCCATGGCCATTTGGTAGTAATATTGCAGATGTTCGTATACCTGGAGGATATATTCTTTTTCGGGGAAAGTGTCCGCCACCCGTTTGTGCAATGTCATTTTGTCGGATTTGGCATACAGGATAACGGCATAGCCTTCCTGCCCGTCCGGCTTCTTGAAAGTACGCTTCGGGAGAGTCGGGAAGGTCGATATGCAGTACGATACGGACATCAGGCTTGTCGATGCCCATGCCGAAAGCGTTGGTGGCTACCATGACGCGGATTTCTCCGTTTTGCCAGCGTTTCTGCCGGAGGTCTTTTACGGCATTGTCCAGTCCGGCATGATAGAAGTCGGCGGTAATGCCTTCCTGCATTAATAATTCGGTGATTTCTTTGGTGCGTCTCCTGTTGCGGACATAGATAATTGCGCTGCCGTCTATCCTTTTCAGGATATGTAGCAGTTCTCCCGTCTTATTGTCCGTTTTGCGGACGATATATGCCAGATTCTTCCGTTCGAAACTCATACGGAAAACATTCTCTTCGCGAAAGTTCAGCCGTGACTGAATATCTTTTACGACTTCCGGAGTAGCCGTTGCCGTTAGTGCCAGCACCGGAACACCCGGCAGCAGTTCCCGTATTTCTGCTATCTTCAGGTAAGCCGGACGGAAATCATACCCCCATTGTGAGATACAGTGGCTTTCGTCTACCGTAATCATGGAGACCTTCATTGAACGAAGTTTGATACGGAATATTTCCGTATCCAGCCGTTCCGGAGAGATATAAAGGAACTTATAGTCGCCGAAGATACAGTTTTCCAGCGCAGTGACAATCTCCTGACGTGTCATGCCGGAATATATGGCGAGCGCTTTGATTCCGCGTTTGCGCAGATTCTGCACCTGGTCTTTCATCAGGGCGATGAGGGGTGTAATGACAATACAAAGTCCACTCTGGGCGAGAGCGGGCACCTGGAATGTGATAGATTTACCACCTCCGGTCGGCATTAACCCCAGCGTGTCCTTACCTTCGCCTATACTGGTGATGATCTCCTCCTGCAAGTCGCGGAAGGAGTCATATCCCCAATATTGTTTTAATATCTCCTGATACTTATTCAATCGGCTTTATATCTTCGATTTGAAGTTGGACTTCGCCACGCTTGTGCGTGTTTTCTTCAATGGTGTAACAAATGTCGAAGGAGCGCTTTGTCTTGATATAGCGCACGTGCGAACTTTGTCCGAATGCGATACCGTTCATTACATTGTTCGACTTGTTGTCAACCAGTTCCAATTTGATATGTTCCTGGTCGCGTCCCACCACTTTGCTTGTACCGTAGTCATATACATGATGCGTACAGAAAATCGGCTTCATATTGTCCGGGCCGAAAGGATTGAACTTCTTCAGGTCACTGAAGAACCTGGGCGTAATATCCCTGAAATCAATTTCAGCATCGATGTCGATTACCGCACTGGTCTGTTCGGGCAGGATATGCTGCGAAACGAAGTCCTCGAACCGCTTGGTGAAAGCCTCCACATTCTCTACTTTCATGGATAATCCGGCAGCGTATGTATGCCCTCCGAAGTTCTCAAGCAAGTCGCGGCAATGTTCGATCGCCTTATAAACATCAAAACCGGAAACGGAGCGTGCCGAACCAGTTGCCATGTCATCTGTCCGTGTCAGTACAACGGCGGGACGATAATAAACTTCTGTCAGGCGGGAAGCTACGATGCCGATCACCCCTTTGTGCCATTCTTCATTGTAGAGAACGATAGAACGCCGTTCGGCCAACCCTTCCAGATTGGCGACAATGTTGTTGGCTTCTTCCGTCATGCTCTTGTCGAGGTCCTTGCGGGTTTCGTTGTACTGGTTGATTTGTCCTGCTTTCTCCAGTGCAACCGAGAAATCTTTCTCCGTGAGCAGGTCGACAGCTTCTTTTCCATTCTGGATACGTCCCGAAGCATTGATGCGCGGTCCGATTTTGAACACGATATCGCTGACAGTGATTTCCCGTTCGGAGAGTCCGCAGACGTCAATAATTGCTTTCATTCCCACACTCGGATTACTGTTCAGCTGTTTCAGTCCGTGAAAAGCAAGAATACGGTTCTCGCCCATAATCGGCACGATGTCCGAAGCGATACTTACCGCTACCAGATCGAGCAGAGGAATCAAGTGATGAAACTCGATACCGTTGCTGATAGCAAATGCCTGCATGAACTTGAAACCGACACCGCAGCCCGAAAGGTGTGTGTACGGATACGTATTGTCCGGACGTTTGGCGTTTAGGATGGCTGCGGCAGGAGGAAGGATGTCATCCGGCACGTGGTGGTCACAGATGATAAAATCAATACCTTTCTCTTTGGCATACGTTATTTCCTCCACTGCTTTGATGCCGCAATCGAGTACAATAATCAATCCTACACCGGTTTCAGCGGCATAGTCCACTCCTTTTTTAGAAATGCCATACCCTTCGTTATAGCGGTCGGGTATGTAATAATCCAAGTTCGAATAGAACTGTTGGATAAACTTGTAGACTAGTGCTACGGCGGTAGTTCCGTCTACATCATAATCTCCATAAATCAGAATGCGCTCTTTCTTTCCCATAGCCTTATTCAGACGTTCTACTGCAATATCCATGTCGTTCATCAGGAACGGATCGTGCAGGTCGGGCAATTGCGGGCGGAAAAACTTCTTGGCGTCAACCGCCTTCGTTATTCCCCGCTGTACCAAAAGTTGTCCAAGTATCGGGCTAATCCCTAATTCCTGGGCCAATGTCTGGCTTGTCTCTGCCTGTTCGGGTGTAATGGGTTGATAATTCCATTTGTGATTCATTTTATATATTGTTTTTTCTTTTTCTGCTCTCAGGGGTCAGAAAGGCACTTCTTCCCAACAAGGGGTAAAAGTACGAAAAAAACCGGAGGTGAGTGTAGATATGACGAAAATATTTCAAAGGGGATAGAAAATCGGAAGTTTGCTAATGGTGGCATTAAGTGTTTACGGTGGCTTTTTAATAGATGACTTCTCCGGCATTAAGACTAAACTTCTCTTGGATAAGGATTGAACTTTTTCGTATAGGAATCAATCTATAAACGCAAGTTCCGTTTTTATAAACGAAACTTTCATTTATAAAAACGAAACTTTCATTTTTATAATCAAAGCTTGCGTTTATAGATTGATGTTAGGCAACGATAACTTTGTCACTGGATGGGCGGAAGTTTGTAATAAACAGACAGCAACTTTGCTATACTCTTATGATAAATAAAGATTCTGATCCTGTTGGAGTGCAGCTATATATATGACTTATATCAAACCAGCTCTTTCCAACCTTATCATATTGGAAAGAGCTGGTTTGATATTGAGAGGTATATGTTTTTATTTCTTCTTTCTTAAATCCCTGCCTTCATACTTGCAGATCGCTTCTATCCATTCCTCCGTCAGAGGCATGGACTCATGTCTCTCCAGGTCGAAAGTCACCATGATTGATTTGCAGATACATTTTATCTCGTTCGTCTTTGTGTCGATCACCCGTTGGAGCAGATGAAAGCTTTTCGTTCCTACTTCGGAAACGGCAGTCTGTACGGCGATATGGTCTGATGCGAAGATCTGTTTGACGAAATCTGCTTCGATATGGACAACGACAATGCCGGTCTTCTCCCAGTCGACTCCGGGACATACGGAAGCGAAGTATTCAGTCTTGCCCAAATCGTAAAAAGAAAAATAAACAGTGTTGTTGACGTGACCGAATTTATCTACGTCATTGAAGCGCAACTGAATAGGTAGCGTGTGGTGAAATACGATTTCTTCCATTGTTTTCACTTAATCTTTTTGAATTCGACGCAAAAGTAGTACTTTTGCGTGTTATTCTCAACTGAAATTACTCAAGAAATGATAGAAGATATTAAAAAAGCCTGTCAGGTGATGAATGAAGGAGGTGTCATCCTTTATCCTACCGATACCGTTTGGGGCATAGGCTGTGACGCGACTAACGAAGAAGCTGTACGTCGGGTATATGAGATTAAGAAACGTGCCGATAGCAAAGCTATGCTGGTGCTGGTTGATTCGTCTGTCAAGGTGGATTTTTATGTACAGGATGTTCCTGATGTGGCATGGGATTTGATAGAAGTTGCCGATAAACCATTGACGATTATCTATTCCGGTGCACGCAATTTGGCTCCGAACCTGCTTGCGGAAGACGGAAGCGTGGGAATCCGTGTGACGAATGAAGCGTTTTCCAAACGTCTTTGCCAGCAGTTCCGCAAGGCAATCGTGTCTACATCAGCCAATGTAAGCGGCCAGCCGGGAGCTGCCAACTTTAGTGAAATCAGTGACGAGATCAAATCGGCAGTAGACTATATCGTCGGCTATCGTCAGGACGATATGAGCAGACCGAAACCCTCAAGTATTATAAAACTGGACAAAGGTGGAGTGATTAAGATAATTCGCGAATAAATGAAAGAGGAAAAACTTAGTTTATTGCAGCGTTGCATCAAGTGGCGGG
>OHSB01000565.1_pt1 | contig 10148 bp, 10 predicted proteins | sample 1578591 | NCBI WGS metagenome assembly OHSB01 (sample SAMEA3879508, study PRJEB24766) | human gut metagenome | biome: human-associated habitat; feature: feces | place: USA | collected 1985/1987 | reverse complement strand
ATGATAATTAATGCCATCGGGCTCAAACCCATTAATTGTAGAATCTTTGAGATCCATTTGGACATAGGACTATTAAAAACCGGTGAATATGTATTCCTCTTTTTTCAATAGTTGCTGGATCTCGGCATCCTCAATCCTGCTTCCAAGATATTCTTCCAGAAGAGGCAGTAAGTGATACAGCCAAAGTTTCTCAAGACCATAACTGTTGATAATGCCTATGCGTTGTGTTTCTTCGGAGTTGCACTCATCAGCCTCTTCTTCGAAAATGAGAAAATCCTTAATCTTCGCGAAGTAAGCATGTCCAATTTGATAGTCCTCACTTAGCCTGAACTGCTTCTGAGGATCTATTATGTCACGATTCAGGCGTTCGCAACGGTCTATAAAGTCCTGTAAATTATCTTCTTTGATATTGTATTTGGCAAGTATCGTTTCCAGGGCCTTCATATTGGGCATCACCTTGAAGAAGGCGAACCTGCGACGCAATGCAAGATCAAAGGTTGCCAGGCTCTTATCCACACTGTTCATTGTGCCGATCAGGTACACGTTTCCAGGAATCTTGAAGGGGTCTTTGAAATTGGGGAGCCTTATTTCTTCTCCACGATACTCCAGAGCATACATCAGTTCTCCGAGAACTGATGAAAGATCCGCACGGTTTATTTCATCGATCACGAATACAAATTTTTTCCCTTCATTCCCCTTCTCGGCAGCGTAGTCGCAAAACCGCTTAAAAACCCCTTCTTTCAAAAAATATGAAAGAGTGTTCCCTTCAAGTCGCGGAGAAATGCCGCCTATGAAATCCTCGTATGAATAACTTGGATGGAACTGGACAATAGCCCATTTTCCCTTATCGTCTTTCTTGCCGTTGTCGAAAAGATAATCTGGCATTTCTTCCTGTTTAATGCCGAGCATCTTTTGGATTAATTCCTTGGCGGCATAGGTCTTTCCGGTTCCAGGAGGCCCCCATAATATCAGAGCCTTGTTGCCGGTCTCCAATAATTCGGAGTAGTCCCTGACATCCTGTTCTAGAGTCATGACAACAGAAAGCAGACGGGAAAGTTCCTCCATAAAGTTTTTTCCTCGTTCCTCCTCCGGAATAAGATTGGCGATAGCCTGGGAATACTTGTTCCATCCATCAATTTTGATAAAGTCAGAATAGTTTTGTCCCATGTTATTGTCGGGGGCATATTTTATTAAGGAGTCCTTTTGCTGGACCAGATTTCTATATGCCATAAGGCTGACAGGATGAATGACATCCTTAGAGTGTGTCCACATGTAGAAGAACTTGTATGGGAAGCGCCCGATGAGAGCGTTCTGTTGGAGCGGAATGGCCTGTTCGTCAACCTCTTCTGGTGAATACCTGTAGTAGTTGGTACTTGGCCAGCGTAAAACCAAACGTGAGTTCTTCGGGTCAAATGTGTCTTGAGAGATGCTTTTGACTGTGTCAACAACGTTAAAAAAATAATTGTTGTCAGCAAAGTGAGAGGAAGGATGACGAACTTGTCCTTCGCTGATTAGCGTTCCGCTATCGTTGGAGTCTGTTATCTTGTTGGAGATTATGCGGTATTCACCCTTCATGGTCTCGTTTTCGTCGAAACCGCCAAGCATACTTCCGATTTCAGTTATGAGATCCTTGAACTTCGGGAATGTTTTTTTCATTTTGCGGATGCCATCGAACGCGACAGGGGAGGTCATTTTGTCTTTCTTACAGCCGAAGTAATGAAGCGAGGGGGCGGAACCGTCATCCATTAGGATCTGCTCACCATCCATGAATACTGCGCCGTCTTTATAGACGACCTCATGAGACATAATATCCTCAAATGTTTTCTTGATAAAGTCAAAGCGGTGACAAATTTCACTATTGTCGGGATTATTGAAGATTGTTTTTCTCATTCTCCAAAGCGACACAAGCTTTTCTTTTGTAAGGTTCATGATAGGCATTTTGGCTATGGGTTTTTATTGCATGCTAATTACACAAATGTATAAAAAATGTTTTATAAACGATGCTGAAATACTGTTTGCTAGACTTTCCGACAATCGACGGGATCAGAGCAGTATTGCTTGCGGCCGCAGTCTTTGCATTTGAAGCCGGCCCAGATGGTATCGAATTGGTTCATTGCGGCGTCGACCAGAGCGGGGGAATCTGTCAGGATGCCTGCCTCGAAGTTGCGGTTGCGTGGGCTTTTCATTCCCAGACCTGCGCCGGTGAGATTTGCCGAGCCGATGTAGGCAAGCTTGAAGTCAAAGATAATCAGTTTGAAGTGTACTCTGGGGCACAGAACCCGCTCCAGTCCGGAAAACAGTACTGGATAATGGTCGAAATCCTCCCTGAATTTCGGGCCTGGTTCCTTGGCATGGATGAGACGGATTTCACGCCCTTTGCTGATAAGGTCGGCAAGTACGCCAAGGAGAGGACGCTCGCCGACATACAGGTCCTTTATGTCGGCAGTCCCGATCCAAAGATGTTCTTTCACATTTGCAACGCGGGCTATAACTTCCTGGAAGTGCGCTTCGTCTGCGATGTACTGTATCATACTAATAATTGTGAATTCCGCCCAATTCTCCCTTCTAGACGAGAGAATAATGTTCGCGTCAATCTAAATATTCTCATCTTCAGTATGGATTTATATGGTTTTATCCAACCCAAGTTAATCAACAATTTTACATGTGATACCGTAGACTGTTTCCTTACGCACTGCGTCCAGGATCTTGTTGAAGATTTTAGGGAATGGTTTGACCACCTGTTCTGCTATACTTCGCGGAATTTCTTTATAATACGCCTCTGCTATTCCGCCTGTGATGCATGCAAGCGTATCGCTGTCTCCGCCGAGAGAAACAGCTTTGCGAATAGCATCCTCAAAATCTGTGGAATCAAGGAAGCTGATAATCGCTTGCGGTACGGTCTCTTGGCAGCTGGCGTCCCACCAGTAGATAGGGTGCCAATACTCATAGGTCTTATGAAGGTCGTATCCGTATGTCTTTTCAATGTACTCGCGAATCTCCTCCTTGGTTTTTCCATTTCTGGCCATCCAGATAGCAGCGGCAGTAGCCTGTGCACCCTTAATGCCTTCCGGATGGTTGTGAGTGATTGCTGCTGATATAGCGGCCACACGTTCGGTCTCATCCAATGTATCAAAGAACCAGCCCACTGCACTCACGCGCATTGCCGCCCCATTGCCCCATGATCCATAAGGATGGCGACCCGTCGCGGACTCATACGGAGAAGCCCCCAACTCGTCATCATATGCATATAACTCCTTCGGATAGAATAGCCAGCGGACAAATGATTCGCCATATCCGCCCATTGCGCATGGGCACTTCTCTGCGAACATCACCATAATATCCTCCAGCCCCTGATAGCTATGCTGCTTGTCCTTCAGCAGCCAGTAGGCCACGGCCATCGTCATTATGCTGTCATCGGTATAAGTGCTGTTATACTGAAACAGCTCGAAATTATAATCTTTAGTGTTGCGGAACTCATAGACCGAACCTACGGTGTCCCCTGTAATTGCTCCTAACATGTTATGGTTTTTGTGTATGAAGTTATGAAATATCTATCATGTTGTCAATAAACTTGTTGGAGGCGTTGAATATTTTTAAGTGCCTCCCGATAGTCCCTATACTATTTCGACATCATTTCTCCAACGATTTGTGAGAACTTGTCAAGGTTACAATTGGCTGTTCCAATTTTGACGAAACGTGAACTAATCATCCCAATCGAGCAACTTTGTGCGGAACATCTCCCACAGGATGTTCCATGCCTTGATGAATCGAAGACGCTGGGCATCGCACCAGAAATTGTGACCGTCGCAATCCGGACTAGTGAAGCGTTCTCTGTTCCGGAAATTGACGTAGCGGGAAAAATGTTCCGAATCAAGGCAGGGTTCATCTCCTTCATCACGTTTGTATTCCGATTCGCCTCCCCAGTCGAGAATCACTTCCATCAATCTGATGGCCCGTTCCATCTGGTCGGCATAGACAGGTCCGTCAGCTATGTAAGACCATTCGCGCATATATTCTGCCATCATTCCCAGTTTGACCTTCATTACGGACATGAGATGATACCAGCCCCAGTTCTCATTCAAGGCGGCCGCCCACCGTATGACCAGACTGTCGTGCCAATGTCCTTTGTTCTTGGACCTGTCCTCTCTGGTCAGATGGCCTTTGAAGAACATATCGTCACGGTCTTCTCTAGCCCTGAGATATTCGGCTTTAAGATCATCCTCTGACATCCTTATCTTTTTGCCGCATAAATCCGCAAACTCGTGCAGAAACTCATGCGGGTATCGGTTCCATTCTCCTTCTACATCGTACTTGTACTGCTGAAGCAAGTGACCGATTTGATTGTTCTCTTCTTTCTTGACCCATTTGACCAGACCTGAATCAGCCATCTGGACAATAGTGTCATAGATGTATTCATGGCTGATCTGGGGATGCTTCGTATGGATTTCTTTACAGATGGCACCGATGCTCTCGGGATGATCTTTTGGCGTGGCTTCAAAGACATCCTGGTACAGGTAAGTACGATAAGGATGGAAGAATGTGCCGAACTGGTTTACGAGCACCGGACTTCCCAGGGCATCTTCTCCGCCCCAACTTTTCCATATCTCATAGAACTCTTTTCTTGTCTTTTGAGTGACTGCTCCAGGTTCGAAAGAATCGCGTGTGATCGAGTCTATATCGACATCGCTATCGGTGTAGACTTTGACATCCTCGAATTGGCTGTCGACATCATCATTGACCTTCCCTTTAAACCGACGGTATTTAGGAGTGACATTGACGGCATAGAACCTGTGCTTATATGCGTATGCGATCAAGTAGAGGAGCAACCTGGAGTCGGCATCCTCGGCGTGCCAGACGAACACCTCATCGTACTCCAGACCCTCATTGACAGTTTCAATGATGTTTATCAAGTCCCGATACAGGTCGCCCGCCTGATACGAATTGGGTTTGTGCCATGATATGACCGTTTTCATCATCTCGACATCGGTCAGGTCTTCCGGCAGATAATGAATGTTGGTCGGAACGGGGTATTGGGTCACCTCGTGGTCTGATTTGTCAGGCCCCTCGCCAATCCATTTCCCGACGATGCGTGGCCAGATGCTTCCGGAAGGTATGATGTGCAATGTCTTACCCATACTTCATGTCCTTTTCTTGCAGACAAAGTTAAAACGCGCCACTGTAAAATTATGGCAGTAATGATTTGATTATCATTTAGTTATTCAATATTTGTCAAATTGAATTATAACAATTAACTTTGAGTTTCCAGGATGAAAGCCTAAATGATTTTTTTTGAAGGATTGCTGGATGATATGTAAGATTTAGAGTGTAACTTTAAAATACCCTCTTGAGTTTAACAATGTTAATAAGTAAGATAATACAGCATATGGATATTGATTTAAAAGAAGTAGTACGACTGTTAAAAATAGTTGATTCTTACGAGGCTAAGAGGTCGGAAATTGAAAGAATCTATGAGAATAGTGGTATTCGCTATAATATTTTCGACGTTCTAAAATTGTCAACTTCAGAAGTCCGACTTCATTCTTCCATTATCGCATCATTGCTACAATCAGATAGACATGGAGCCAAAAGTGGTTTTTTGAAAGAATTCCTTCGCATCCCGACACTGAATTTGAAGGATGGTTTTCTTGACATATCAAAAACAAGTGTAGAAGTTGAAAAGTATATTGGCCAGTGTACTGATAGTACTGGTGGGAGGATAGATATTTTCATAACTGATGAATCTAATAGTCTTATCATTGAAAATAAAATATATGCACGTGACCAGAATAATCAGTTGCTCAGGTATCATAATTTTAAACCTGATGGCAAATTGGTCTATTTGACATTGTATGGTGATACGCCGAATGAAGAATCGTTGGGATCTTTAAGTTTGGATGATATTACTATCTTGTCGTATCGAGACGATATAATTCCTTGGTTGGAAAGATGTGTTCAACTAGCTTCTACCCTTCCATATGTAAGAGAAACTATTAATCAGTATATCAATACATTAAAACAACTTACCAATAGTTATATGGCAACAAATGATGATATAATTAAACTTATTGGACAACCAGATAATATTTGTGCAGCCTTTGCAATTAGTGAGAATCTTAATGCTTCCATAAACGAAGCAATGAATTCTTTTTTAGTTGGATTAAAAAAGAAACTTAATGATTTGCCATTCAAATGTATAACTGAAGTGGAGCAGGGGAAGGACTGGTTGAATTGTCCTTCAGAGCAACTTCAGTTCGTGCATCAGGACTGGAAGGAAATTACGTTTGCAGTTGAATTTGAAGGAAAGAAGCTCTCAAATATGGCTATCGGACTTTTAAAAAAAGAGGATTGCGAAGATATTCGGAATGTAAGTGGCGCTAATGAACTCGCTCAGAGGCTTGGCTACTCAGACAAGAAGAATAAATATTGGTTCTGGGGATATCCTAGTCAGTTTCAGTATCGATATTGGTATAATGGAGAAACCATTCAGAAACTTATGGACGGAAGTATGGTTGAATGGTTTCTCGACAGGTTAAAAAATGCTGACGAACAATCAAAGGGACTGACTCTATAATTGGTCTTTCAGCTCAGGTTTCAATTCACGGACAATCTCGAGGACACGCTCCTCCAGGAATTTGTATTCCTCTAAATAGAAATAGTCTTTGATGATTCCCGGCGTGTGTTCCTTTTCTTCTAGCAGGTCGGAAATATTGTCGGGACTGCCGTCGATTCTTTTCCAATTTTCGTCGCATCGCCACAGCCCAGCACGCCAGGGCTCCTTGCCACAGTAACAGTCATTCCATGTGAGAAGAATAATCCAATTGTTTCCGTCATTGTCTTTGAAATGGTAGACTATCCATACTGATTTTTCTATCTTTGGTTCCAAGGTAGGCATCCTGTAAATTAGTTCGTTGCAAGTCTGCAAGAGACAAATCACAAGCATAAGCTAAACCATCCGCAAGTGTTTTCTGATAGACGCCGGTTGGAATTGTTCTAAGAAGAGCGGAAATTACGTTTATTGTTTCAGATGCAAGTTCTGGAGATTTCTTTAATCTTTTTGCATCAAAGAATCGTCTCAGCAAGATAGCGGCAGATAACTGAGCGGAAGGATTACTTGAAGATAATTGTGAAACAACTCCGTCGAAGGCCTTTTTATTCTCCTCACGACGGACATTATCACTTTTAATGTTCAAATATTCAAATACAAATTTGAAAACTCCATAAAACCTGCTATAAGAACAAGCGAGCCCGCGCTCATTACAATATTAGTGATATCCATATATTCAGTTATAGCGATTAATTATTTAATTCAGGCATCTCAAGTTTCTCACTGTACATGCAACGTGGTTGCGCCCGGGAGGACTTGCCGCTCTCGGCACGAGAGGGAGGGATCCACGCAGTGGGAGGGCCTGGTCCTTCTCGGTGTAACCCCGGCGCCGGACGACAACCCTTATTCCGTATTGTCCTGACAGCGGTTGACGATGTCGTCGGCAATCCTTTTGAGGTCCGATGCCGAATAGGTGGATTTCATTGAAGACATTCGCTTGCGCATGCCATTGTAACCGAGCATGCCGTCTTCTGGAAGGTAAGGTATCGTGTCAGAAGTGTCATCGGCATTGTCGTAGGACCGTCGCAGTGACACATAAATGTCGTGGTAGTCGGGCCGTCTGCCGCCAAGCAGCTCCTTGAGCCTGTCGAGAGCCCTGCGTTTCCTGACCTCAATCGCATTCCTTTTGACATCGGTAAGACCCATCTTTTCGATGTACAGGTCAATGTAGTTGGTATCCGGATGACTGAAAGAATATAACAGGCAATCTATAAGTATCTTGTCGGATTCCGGAAGCATGGACAGCTTGTTCATAACCATTTCGTTCAGTTTGTATCTCTGCCTGCAGCTTATCCCCCTTTCCCAGGCATTATAGGTGTACGGCTCGAAGAACCTCCCGTCATTGCCTGATTCCCCGGCTCCTGGAGTCGAATTGCCGCGTCAGCGTACCTGCATGCAAGGTCCCGATATTCCTTGACAAATTCGATATAATCCATGGCTTGAGGTGCATTAAAACTCGGATAAATATACGAAAATTTCCGATGCTTGGATTACGCTGGCTATCATCATTGACATGACAGCACTTCATCTTCATTCGCGTCCATGTCACCGATGAAATGCCGTATGATCAATTCTGGATACAATGCAAACTGGCACTGGTCCAGATATTCCTTGAAGTATTGATGGATTGGATTCCTGAACTTCGATTCGGCAAGAAGACGTACGATTTTTTCGTGGATGGGTGCCCGCAAGGAGACGTACTCCTTCTCGGTGTATTTTCCTGCTTTAAAATCCCGTTTCAGTTGTCCGCTTGTCTTTGAGACCATGGCGCATTCCTTTCTCGCCTCGAGAGTCCTTTCCCTTTCCTGTTTCAGGAACGATTCCCTGAAGGACTTGTAGCCCCGGGAATGATCCACGAGATCGTCCTTGCGCAATTTGACCATAGAGTAGTCATAGTATAGTTCTGTCAATATCCTATGGACTATGGCTTTGACTTTGTTTTCATCCTTAAGCCAGTTGTTCCGGCTGAAAAATGACATGTGCAATGACCTGGCGTAATCGTACTTGAGCGGTGAAATTATATGAACCTCAATGATTTCCTTTCCGATTTCGACAGTTGCCCTTACTTCGTCATCGCCGAAATTGAATCCCACCATATCTCCTGAGACCAGCGAGTCCTTTTCGTCGAGCCACTCGGCATTGTTTACCGCATTTTCGAATATTTCCAAGGCCTTTACATTGCGGGCATACCCATAGGGTCCATTGATAAACTTGAGTTTCATCTGAATTATAGAGTTTGATAACATATACGGAGAAAGTAAAGGATTCTTTCATCGGAAATGATTTTTTTTTGCTTCTATTTTACGTAAGGTTATGTAAGAATACGACCATTTCACTGTATATGTAATTGAAAACCAGAATTGATAAATGGATTTTTATGTTGGAGAACTGTGATGTTTGTCCAAAAATGACTTCGCTGTTGATGTTGTCCGACAATCTGCAGCTCATTGTCGGACACAGGGAGTATATATACAGTCATCGTGAGCTGTTCTTGTCGCCGGCGCCGGTTTCGGTATATGGCATAAAGGGGCCGATAGCCGTCGGCACCCTGCTGAAGTTATGGGAGCAAGGTAACGGATGGCTATGTGTCAAGTGTGACGAGTGCGGGGAAGATGCCTGCATATATTCATTTGCAGGAAATCCGATGACCGGGACGACGTCCGTCAGTTATCAATGTTGCCATTGCGGGGCAAGCAGGCAACATGTGAGGACCGGCAACTTTATAGACAGGGCAAGAACACTGGCGGCAGCAATTGACCAATATCAACATGGTCAGGATGATGTGGAAGGAATTCTATTTGAGAAACTTGTTGCCTTGCTGAAAGAATCACGCGTCCGAATTGTATAGTATAACGGATACGAGTGGTTCGGAAAAGACAAAAGAAATAATACTGAGATATGATCGGTGCGATAATCGGAGACATCGTGGGCTCTCCTTATGAGTTCCACAACATCAAGCGGAAAGATTTCCCGCTCTTTCAGACATCCAGCCATTTCACGGATGACACGATGATGACTTTGGCCAATGCCAAGTGGCTGACGGAGGACCATACGCATTCTCCGGCAGGGCTTGTGAGACTTATGCGCGAGATTGGCCGTTCTGATCCCTACATCGGTTATGGTCCCACGTTCATCGAGTGGCTCTATGTGCCTGACGAGTTGGCGGTACCATACAACAGCTGGGGAAATGGCGCGGGAATGCGTGTGAGCCCGGTGGGATTGTTCGCTCATTCGATGGAGGAATGCCTTTATCTTGCAAAGATAAGTGCGGAGGTAACCCATAACCATCCTGAAGGCATAAAAGGAGCCCAGGCCATAGCCTCAAGCGTATTCATTGTTCGGGAGTCCGGCGACGCATTCTCTGAAGATACCAAGTCGCGAGTCATGACATTCGTGGAAGAAAAATTCGGATATGGTCTTGATTTCACCATTGACGAGATTCGTCCAGGATATGGTTTTGACGTTTCATGTCAGGGCAGTTGTCCGCAGGCTATCCGGGCATACCTGGAAGGAAAGGACTTTGAAGATGCCGTCCGGCTGGCGG
>OHSB01000558.1_pt1 | contig 10182 bp, 7 predicted proteins | sample 1578591 | NCBI WGS metagenome assembly OHSB01 (sample SAMEA3879508, study PRJEB24766) | human gut metagenome | biome: human-associated habitat; feature: feces | place: USA | collected 1985/1987 | reverse complement strand
GATGCTGCCGGTCTCCACAGTGCGGAGATAGGCAATATATTTACGAATACTCATTATAAATGCCCTCAATAATCAACAATATCTCAAAGATTCCATTTTGGAATGCGCATATAAAAATATATTCGCTTTTCAAAACTGCTTTTGGATTATACAATATCACCAAAGAAAATTCAATGCCTACACACGGGATTTTCCAAGCAGTACAAAATTGTCAGACAAAATGTCGAATCAACAAGGAGGAAAACAGACATGATCCATTATTCCTGCATCGGTGCTACCGGTTATGTTTGCGGCGAAGTGCTCCGCATGATGGTCAACCACCACGAGGGCGAGCTTGTTAATGTGCTCGATACCTACGGCGCTGGCGATGCCATCTCCACGCATCATCCCGCTCTGCGCGGCTTCTATGATCAGGTCATCATGGACCTCACGGAGGAGAACGTCCGCGAGACCGCGAAGAAGAGCGATGTCATCATGATCCAGGTCCCCTCTGGCGACGTGGCCAAGTGGGCGGAGATCGTGCTCGCCGAGGACTGCGCCATCATCGATATCGGCGCCGATATCCGCTTCCGCGATGTCGACGTCTGGGAGAAGTGGTACGGCCAGAAGCACCCCGACGCCAAGATGACCCACGACGCTGTTTACTGCATCCCCGAGGTCATGCGTGATCTTGCCAAGGGCAAGAAGCTCATCGCCAACCCCGGCTGCTATCCCACCGCTTCCACCCTCGGCCTCCAGCCCATGCTCAAGGCCGGTCACATCGTTGACAATACCATCGTCATCGATGCCAAGAGTGGCTACACCGGCGCAGGCCGTCGTCCCGCCCTCAACAAGCTCCTCACTGAGGCGGAGAACAACTTCTGCGCTTACGCCCTCGGCGGCGGCCACCGCCACACGCCCGAGATCGAGCAGAACATCGCCTACATCACCGGCAAGGATCTGATGAAGCCCGAGACCTGGCAGTACATCAACTTCCAGCCGCATCTCCTGCCCCAGGTTCGCGGTATCGAGGTCACCATCTATGCCACCTGCGACAAGGACTACACCAACGAAGAAGTCTACGAGATGTACAAGGAGTTCTACAAGGACGAGCCCTTCGTCAAGGTCTTCCCGGCCAGCATGCCCGTCCAGACCAAGTGGGTCTACGGCACGAACTTCTGCGAGATGACCCCGACCTTTGACGCCCGCACCCACCGCCTGATCGTCTCCTCCGTGATCGACAACATCGGCAAGGGCGCTGCCGGTCAGGCCATCCAGAACATGAACCTCATCATGGGCCTGCCCGAGACCACCGGCCTCATGATGCCCCCGATGTATCCGTAATTTCCGGTTCGACGAGTTTCGACCCGATTTTGGCAAGAGTGCTGTTAAACTAACATATAAGAGAGGAGATCCCCCACATGTCCAATCTGAAAAAGATCGAGGGCGGCGTGACCACGCCGCAGGGCTTCACCGCAGGTGCTACCTATACCGCCATCAAAAAGCGCGAGAACAAGAAGCCCGACGTCGCCGTCCTTTACTCTGATCTGCCCTGCTCCTGCGCGGCCTGCTTCACCACGAACAAGTTCTGCGCCGCTCCGGTCATTCTCGACCGTGAGATCCTGAAAAAGGGCAAGGCTCGTGCTGTCGTCATCAACTCCGGCAATGCCAACGCCGCCACCGGTACGCAGGGCATCGAGGATGCCCGCACCGTCGAGCGCGAGGCGGAAAAGCTCCTTGGCCTCGGTGAAGACGAAGTGTTCGTCTGCTCCACCGGCGTCATCGGCCAGAGACTTCCGGTCGACAAGGTGCTCCAGGGCATCCGCGAGATCATTCCCGGCAAGCTCGCCAAGGAGAACGGTTCCGAGGCTGCTTACGCCATCATGACCACCGATACCGTCCGCAAGGAGTGCGCCTATGAGCTGGAGCTCTCCACCGGCACGGTGAAGATCGGCGCGATGGCCAAGGGCTCGGGCATGATCCACCCCAACATGGCCACGATGCTCGTCTACGTGACGACCGACGCCAAGGCTGACCCCGCGGATCTTCAGAAGATGCTCTCCGCAGCAGTGGATAAGAGCTTCAACATGTGCACCGTCGACGGCGACACCTCTACCAACGACTCCATCTTCCTGCTGGCCAACGGCGCCTCCGGCGTTGAGATCAAGACCGAGGAAGACAAGAAGGCAATGGCAGACCTCGTTCTCGCCATCTGCACCGATATGGCTCGCCGCGTCGCTTCCGACGGCGAAGGCGCGACCCACCTCATCGAAGTCGAGGCCTATGGCCTTCCCACCGAGCACGACGCGCGCCTGGTCGCCAAGTCCATCGCGGGCTCCATGCTCTTCAAGGCTGCCGTCTTTGGCCGCGACGCCAACTGGGGCCGCATCCTCTGCGCCATCGGCTACACTCCCGGTGACTTCTCGATCGATAAGGTCTGCGTCTGGCTGTCCAGCAAGGCCGGTGAGGTCTACGTCTGCGAGAACGCCGCCTACCACCCCTACAGCGAGGAGGAAGCGGCCAAGGTTCTGGCGGAGCACGATGTCCTCGTCAAGGTGGATATGGGCACCGGCGACGCCAGCGCAAAGGCGTGGGGCTGTGATCTGACCTACGATTACGTCAAGATCAACGGCGACTACCGCACCTAATTTTCGAAGGAGGGTCCACCCATGAGCGATATCGCAAACAAGGTCGAAACTCTGATGGAGGCGATGCCTTACCTTCAGAAGTATCAGGGTAAGATCATCGTCATCAAGTACGGCGGCAACGCCATGATCAACGAGACGCTGAAGAATGCCGTCATGAACGACCTCGTCACCCTGACGCTGCTGGGCGTGCGGGTGGTGCTGGTGCACGGCGGCGGCCCGGCCATCAACGAAATGCTGAAGAAGGTCGGCGTGGAGAGCCATTTTGCAAACGGTCTGCGGGTGACGGACGACGCCACCATGGAGATCGTCCAGCAGGTGCTGGCCGGTAAGGTGAACAAAGACCTCGTGGCAAAGCTGCGGGGCCGCGGCGTCGGCCTCTGCGGCATGGACGGCCAGATGCTCCGCTGCACCGAGCTGGACCCCCAGCTGGGCCATGTGGGCGAGATCATCCATGTGGACCCTACCCTGATCCAGAACCTGTTGAACGGCGGCTACATCCCGGTCATCGCGACGGTGGGCATGGACGACCTCGGTCAGGCGTACAATGTCAACGCCGATACCGCTGCCGCCCAGATCGCCATTGCGCTCAAGGCAGAAAAGCTTGTTTCCATGACCGACATCGCGGGTCTGCTGCGGGATAAGGACGACGAGTCCACCCTCATCCCCGAAGTGGAAGTCTCCGAGATCGAGGGCTACAAGTCCGCGGGCATCATCGCGGGCGGCATGATCCCCAAGATCGGCGGCATGGCCGATGCCATCTATCAGGGCGTGCACGAGGCGGTCATCATCGATGGCCGCGTGCCCCACTCCATCCTGCTGGAGCTGTTCTCCGACCGTGGCTCCGGTACCCGCTTCTATCGCCGCAGCCATCACGAATAAGGGTTGCGTGATGCGCCGGAGTGCCCTATAATAATGGATAAGAACACTTTCCGATATGCCAAGGCCTCCCCTCGATAGGCAGCAGCGATGACCGCCGCCAGCCGTGACGGAGAGGTTTAGCCTCGCTGCGATTCACGGCTGGGCTCTCCTTCGTACGACCTCTCAGGCGCTTCGCGCCAGCTCCCCTTGCAGGGGAGCCTTTGGCAAAGAGGGAAAGTATGTGGCTCCACCGTCAGGAGGTAGATATTATGGATTCCGAAAAAGTCATCAAGCGGGACAACGAGTATGTCCTGCACACCTATAACCGCAATCCCATCGTGCTGGAAAAGGGCCACGGCCTGTACGCCGAGGGCCCGGAGGGCCAGAAGTATCTGGATCTCACCAGCGGCATCGGCGTCAACAGCCTTGGCTACTGTGATGTGGACTGGGCCGAGGCCGTGGCCGAACAGGCCCACAAGCTCCAGCATACGTCAAACCTCTACTACACCGCCCCCTGCGGCAAGCTGGCCAAAAAGCTGTGCAAGCGCACCGGCATGAGCAAGGTGTTCTTCGGCAACTCCGGTGCCGAGGCCAACGAGGGTGCCATCAAGGCGGCCCGCAAGTACAGCTTCGACCACTACGGCAAGGGCCGCGATACCGTCATCACGCTGGTGAACAGCTTCCACGGCCGCACCATCGCCACCCTGACCGCCACCGGTCAGGAGGTGTTCCACAATTACTTCGGCCCCTTCAATGAGGGCTTCCTCTACGCCCCGGCGGGCGACTTGGAGGCGCTGACCGAGCTGGTGGACCGCCATACCTGCGCGGTGATGCTGGAGCTGGTGCAGGGCGAGGGCGGCGTTGTGGCGCTGGACCCGGAGTATGTTCAGGCGGTCCGGAAGCTCTGCGATGAAAAGGACCTCGTCCTCATCGTGGATGAAGTCCAGACCGGCGTTGGCCGCACCGGCACCTTCCTGTGCTGCGAGCACTACAACCTCAAGCCCGATGTGGTGACGCTGGCCAAGGGCCTTGGCGGCGGTCTGCCCATCGGCGCGGTCCTGATGAACGCGAAAGTGGCCGAGGGCATGGGTGCGGGCACCCATGGCTCCACCTTCGGCGGCAACCCGGTGGTCTGCGCCGGTGCCAATGTCGTGGTGGACCGGATGGACCAAAGCTTCCTTGCCAACGTGAACGAGCGCGCAGTCCAGCTGCGCACCGGTCTGGCCAAGCTCCCCATGGTCAAGAGCATCTCTGGCATCGGCCTGATGGTGGGCATCGAGTTCTTCGGCAACGTCAAGGCGGCGGATGTCCTCACGGCGTGCCGCGAAAAGGGCCTGCTGGTGCTGACGGCCAAGACGCGTCTGCGTCTGTTGCCGCCCCTGACCCTGACGGCTCACGATGTGGAGATGGCCCTGACCATCCTGAACGAGGTGCTGTCCGAAATGGCTCAGAAATCGCCGGAGGAACAGGCATGAAACATCTGCTGAAAATGGGCGACCTCACCCCCGAAGAGCTGACCCACATCCTCGATGTGGCGGACAAGCTCAAGGCAGACCAGAAAGCCGGGGGCACCGCTCCCCTGCTGAAGGGCAAGAGCGTGGCGCTGATGTTCTCCAAAAACTCCACCCGCACCCGCACCAGCTTTGAGGTGGGTGTCTATCAGTTGGGCGGCCTTGGAAATTACATGAACGCCGCCACCGAATTGCAGTCCGGCCGGGGCGAGCCCCTCAAGGACACTGCCCGCGTGCTGGGCCGCTATTACGACTGCGTGGTGTGGCGCACCTACCGCCAGCGTGACCTCGAAGAGTTCGCCGAGCTGGCGGGCGTGCCGGTCATCAACGGCCTGACCGATTACGCCCACCCTTGTCAGGTGCTGGCCGACCTGATGACCATCCGGGAGCGCCGCGGTGCGCTGGAAGGCCAGACCCTCTGCTTCATCGGGGATGGCTGCAGCATGGCCAACAGCCTCATCGTGGGCTGTCTGCTGGCGGGCATGAAGGTCCGCTGCGTCTGCCCGCAGGGCTACCGCCCCGCCGCCGACGTGCTGATGTTCGCCCACCAGTACGGCGCAAAGTTCCAGCTCCTGACCGACCCCGCTGAGGGCGTCAAGGACGCCGACGTTGTGGTGACGGCGGCATGGAACACCGCCCCCGGCACCCCGGAGAGCGAGCGCCGTCTGCGGGATTTCGCGGGATTTCAGGTCACGAGTCTGCTCATGAGCAAGGCAAGATCCGACGCCCTGCTGCTCCACTGTCTGCCCGCCCACCGCGGCGAGGAGATCTCCACTGCCGTCTTTGAGGAGCACGCCGACGAGATCTTCACGGAAGCCGAAAACCGCCTCCACGTCCAGAAGGCTGTTCTGGCAGTGCTGCTGGCGAACCAATAACAAAGAAAACTGCCGCATCCGGGAACACACCCGGTGCGGCAGTTTTTTGTTGTGTTGGTCTTACACGCCCGAATAGGCGGAGAAGCCGCCATCGATGGGCAGGCAGATGCCGGTGATGAAACCGGCAGCGTCATTGTTCAGCAGGAACAGCAGTGCGCCCACAAGGTCCTTTTCGCTGTCGCCGAAGCGGCCCATGGGGGTCGCGGCGAGGATCTTATTGGTACGGGCCGTCGGGGTGCCGTCCTCATTGTAGAGGAGGCTGGCGTTCTGCTCGCTGGCGAAGAAGCCCGGGGCGATGGCGTTCACCCGGATGCCGACCTTGCTGAAATGGACGGCCAGCCACTGGGTGAAGTTGGTCACAGCGGCCTTGGAGCCGGAGTAGGCCGGTATCTTGGTCAGGGGCAGGTAAGCATTCATGCTGGAGATGTTGAGGATGTTGCAGCCCGGACGGCCCACCATCTGGCGGGCAAAGGCCTGGGTGGGCAGCAGGGTGCCGATGAAGTTCAGGTTGAACACCATCTCTACACCACTCTCGTCGAGGTCGAAGAAGGTTACGGTGTCGGTGTCGAGGTCGCCCATCTCGAAATATTCCTTGTCGGTATTGGCGCGGGAATTGTTGCCGCCCGCACCGTTTACGAGGATGTCGCAGGGGCCGAGGTCAGCCAGCACGTCCTCGGCCACCTGTAAGCAGTTGGCCTTGTTCATGACGTTGCAGGTGTAGCCCTTGGCCACGCCGCCCTCGGCTTCGATCTCATCGGCCAGCGCCTTGAGCTTGTCCATATTGCGGCCCAGCAGGGCAACTTTCGCTCCCGCGCGGGCCAAGGCCTTGGCGAAGATGGAGCAGAGGGTGCCGCTGGCACCGGTGACAACGGCGACTTTGCCGGAAAGGTCGGTGTTCAGAACGTTCTTTTCCATGGTGTACCTCCGTTCAATCAGACTTTGCCCGCACCCTTGTCCAAGATCTTATTGAACCGTGTGAAGAAGGTGAAGGCGGTAACGGCTGCAGCAAGGATGTCGCTGACCGGCTCGGCGAGGAAGACGCCGAAAACGGGTTCAGAAACCAGATGCGGCAAAATGAAGATGAGGGGGATCAGCAGGATGATCTTGCGCAGACAGGCCAGCAGCAAGCTGACTTTGGCCTGTCCCAGCGCCATGAAGCTCTGCTGGCACGCGATCTGAACACCCATGGCGAAGATGCCAGCCATATAGATGCGCATGGCCCACGTGGTGTACTCGATGAGGGCGGCGTCCGAAGTGAAGATGCCCGCCACCGCGCCGGGAACCAGCATCATCAGCAGCCAGAACAGGGTCGTGTAGCCGAAGCAGAGGGTCAGCTGGAAGCGGAAGGCCTCCTTGACGCGGCTCTTTTTGCCCGCGCCGAAGTTGAAGCTCATCACCGGCTGGCCGCCTTGGCAGATGCCTTGAAGGGGCAGGGTCGCCAGCTGGGAAGCGCTGGTGATGACCGTCATAGCGCCCACGGCCACGTCGCCGCCGTACCGGGCGAGGCTGGAGCTGAAGCTGATGGAGAGCAGACTCTCGGTGGAGAGCATGACGAAAGAGGATATGCCCAGCGCTACGACGGGCAGGATGGTCTTCTTTTCCGGCTTCAGGTACTCCTTTTTCAGCTTGAGAGTGGTCTTGGGGCCGGTGAGAAAGCGCAGGATCCAGATGGCACCCACGGCCTGACTGAGCACGGTGGCGATGGCCGCGCCCTGCACGCCCAGATCGAACGCGAAGATCAGGATGGGGTCCAGAATGATGTTGATGACCGCACCGATGACGGTGGTGAGCATACTGATCTTGGCGAAGCCCTGCGTTGTGATGAAGGGGTTCATGCCCATCACGATGAGGACGCAGACCGAGCCGAGGATGTAGATGCGGCTGTAGGCCAGCGCGTAAGGCAGGGTGGTATCGCTGGCACCGAACAGGCGCAGCAGGGTGGGTGCGCTGGCGTAGAACACGCCCGTCAGGAGCACCGCGAAGATCATCAGCATGGTGAAGCTGTTGCTGATGATCTTTTCCGCCTGCTCCTTATCGCCTTGGCCCATGGCAATGGCGGTGCGGGGGGCACCGCCCGCACCGATGAGCATGGCAAAGGCGTTCAGCAGCATCAGGATGGGGGTGAACAGGCCCACGCCCGTCAGCGCCGCCGCACCGATGCCGGAGATGTGGCCGATGTAGATGCGGTCCACGATGTTGTACAGCAGATTGACCACCTGCGCCACGACCGCCGGGATCATCAGCTGGAGCAGCAGCTTCTTGACGTCGCCGGTGCCCATATCTTGTTTTTTCTGTGTCTGAGGCATTTGATTCTCCTTGTAAAAATCGATAATCAACACCCCGGAAGGGGTGTTCATTATCGATAAAAGCTTAGTAATTCAAACCGAAGTTCATCTCATAGTAGTTGCCGGCGGCGTCGCGGTAGGCGTAAGCCTTGCCGTTCTCGTCCTTCATGCTGTCGGGCATGTAGGCATCCTTGGCGTAGCCGGGCACGTCATTGGGGCTGACGCAGACGCCGTCCGCGTTGACAGCCAGAACCTCATCGCCCTTGGGCAGGGTCAGCGGCAGCTTGCCGACCGGGGCAAAGCGGCCGAAGATGACGTCCAGCGTAGCGGAAGGATAGGTGTCGAAGCCGACGGTCAGCGCGTCGGAGACCTTCTCGATGCTGCCGACTTCCCAAGCCAGCGGGCAGTTGATGTTGGAGACGACCTTGCCGCCGTGTGCGTGGACCGCCTCGGCGATGCCGGGGATGCGGTTGGCACCCACCAGCGTGGTCTCCTTGTGGGTCTCGGCGGTGGGCTTGCCGCTCTCGTCCACGTTGCAGACGGTCTTGTCCTCGCAGATATCCAGCTCCAGATAGCCGGGGGTAGCGTTGAAGTACGCACCGGACTGGGGGCTGACCATCAGCAGGGCGATCTCGGCTGCGGCGGGGTCATCCACCAGAACCACATCGCCCAGCATCTCCCGCAGGGCCTTGGTGGCAGCTTCGCTGGCTTCGGCGCTCTTGCCGAAGGCCTCGGCGTAGACCTTGCAGCCCTTCTTCAGCGGCAGGGTGCCGTCATTCTTCAGCAGGACGACGCTCTCGCGGTGGACGCGGGCAGCCTCTTCCCAGTCGGCCTTGGTGGCTACCACCTCGGCGGCCTTCTTGGGATCGGCGTAGGGGTCCTCGAACATGCCCTGACGGAACAACTCGGTCAGGGTGCGGCTGACGGCGCGGTTCAGGCTCTCGTCGGTCAGGACGAGGTCCTCCTTCTTGAAGCCGGCGGGCACCTCGTGGGTGTCGTAGTAGCCATTGGTGGCGCGGGCGTAGCTCTCCTCGCCCAGCTCGTTGTCCAGCAGACCGGAGATCAGGTCCACGCCGCTCTGGGTGACGGCGTAGCCGATGCGCTCCGGCTCGTCCAGCATATCGACGCCCCAGCACATGTTGTGGACGATGCCGGTGTCGGAGTTGATGTAGCCCTTGAAGCCCATCTGGCTGCGGAGCATCCCGTCGATGAACACCTTATTGTAAGCAAAGCCGTAGGGGTTCAGCGCAATGGGGTTGCCGTTGAAGTCCTCCTGCGGGGCGCTCCTCTCGGCGCAGGGCTTGGAGTAGTAGGGCATGATGGACTCGGCGTTGTGGCGGATGGCCGCACGGAAAGCCGGGATGTGATACTTCTGCAGGGAGCCGGGGGTGGCGTAGATGTTCCACTGACCAGCGGCATAGTGGGGATCAAAGCCGTTCTCACGGGCACCGCCGCCGGGGAAGTGCTTCACGGTGACGGATACGCCCTCCGGGGTGACACCGTTGCTGCCGCCCTGAATGCCGGGGATCAGGTGGTCGAAGATCTCCTCGATCAGCTCCGGGTCCTCGCCGAAGGTGCCGAAGGTGCGCTGCCAACGGGGGTCGGTGACGCAGTCGGCCATGTACATATAGCCCTTCTTCAGGCCGCATGCGTTCCACTCGCGGCGGATGGTGTCGGCGAACTTGTCGATGATGTCGATGCGGGCGGTACCCTTGACGGCGGCTGCGATGCCCAGAGTGCCGGGATAGGTGGCGAACACGCCGGTGGCGTCGTTCATGCCGAAGACCACCTCGCCGTTCTCGTTGCGGCTGTTGGACATGACCTGCATGGGCACGAAGTGCTCACAGGTCTCGGTCAGGTACTGCAGCTGGTTGAGGTAATCGGCCAGATCTTCGGGCGAGGGGCTCTCGCGGAGAATGACGTGGCGGTTGAAGCACTTCTTGACCATGTCGGTGGTGCTGGGCAGAGCCTGATGGCCGAAGATGCTGTCGGAGACGTTCACGGGTGCCTCGTCCAGCAGGCCGCT
>OHSB01000551.1_pt1 | contig 10260 bp, 6 predicted proteins | sample 1578591 | NCBI WGS metagenome assembly OHSB01 (sample SAMEA3879508, study PRJEB24766) | human gut metagenome | biome: human-associated habitat; feature: feces | place: USA | collected 1985/1987 | reverse complement strand
GTCCTCTCGGCGTTCAAGAAACCAGCCACAACAGCTTCATGCGTAGCATCTATAATCGCCTTGCAACGTATCGCTTCACGACCTGAACGATTGGCTATGACCACACCTGCCGCTTCCCCTGCAGCATCTACCAACACATTGGTAGCGTAGCTACTGTAAAGAAACTTCACACCGTTATCAATCAACGCATCTTCTAAAGTCTTCTTGACCGCCATCGGAGTAGGTATGGAAGCAGACTGGAAAATACGTCTTGCCAAAGTCGTCTGCAACTCCTCATCCTTTTCACGTTCGTAGAGATGCGAAGCACATACCTCCTCACCTAAATAGGGCAAATCACACACCAAATAAACTTGACTTCCACTTTTTGCCGCAGCTACTGCCGCAGCCACTGCACGGGCACTTCCTCCCACTACAACAATGTCCGTTTCTTCAATAAGCGGAATCTTACGTCCGCTTTCATAAGCAAATGCTTCATCTGGCAAAGCTGGTTTTACCACAGCCTTTGCTTCATGCATGCTACCAATGGAAGCAAATGCCCCACCAATGGCGGTTACTTTCAAAAAATCGCGCCGTGTCAACATAGTATATTAAAGTATTTGTTTGAATTATTCTTTCGGCACCAAAAGTATGGCATCAGCAAAGATAGCACCTTTAGAGCTTTTCCCTTGCACAGTCACTTCTGAATTTCTAAATCCTTTTTCAAAATGATAAGTTCCTAAGCTTACCCATTCCCCTTTGTGCATACGCGGTTGGATTTTAGCTTGCTTCAGACCATCCATACTTTTTATATCGAAAGAGAGTTGTTCCGGTAAATTTTCATCAGCCAACGCCGTGCAATAGAAATAAACAGTATAATCATGGCTCTGCTTTACAACAGGCATGAAAGTAAACGAAGAAGAGCCCTGTTCATTATCCGACCATTTATAACTACTCTTATAATGACCACCTTCCTTTTTTGTCCAACGGCCTTTGCTGTAAACTTTGTCTATATTGCTATCATCAACTAATATTTCCGGAATAGAACCATCTAAATAAGGATTATCCCTTAAAGTTTTACGCAGTTGATTAATATCCACCTGCTGTACAGGACACCGCTGTTCTATCGCCATACATGCAGCCACTGCTGCAGATTGACCTAATACCATAAAGACAGGTTCCATACGTATAGAACCAAAAGCTATATGGGTAGATGATACACAAACAGGCACCAACAAATTCGTACACTCATCATGTTTAGGAGTGATGCTCCGATAAGAAATCGGATAAGGAGGGAAACCATGATATTGCACATCTCCTTCATTTTTCACCATACCATTGGTAACAATACGTTGGCAATTATGTGAATCCATTCCATAAGCAGCCATACCGATTGCATCACCCACCGTCTCCTCGCCTTGGCAATTCTTTTGCGTCATCACATATTCTCCCACCATGCGGCGAGCTTCTCGCACGTAAAGTTGTGTCGGGAAATTATCATTATCCACAAACTCATCTTTTGCCCAACCAAAATCACTTACCCGCTTCCTTAAAGCTTCCGGCAAACGATCGTCATGTGAAAGGAAATAGAGTAAACCTTTGGTATATTCAACATGTTCTTTCCATATCTTAGCCCTTGTATCGTAATCTCCATCGGGATATTCATAATTCATACCTATCATATCTGTAGACAAAGGTCCACAGTTGTTTACATCATATTTATTCTCCGGCATCAACCCCCAATTAAAAATCAAATAATGGTTCATGTTCGATCCCATTTTGCGGACTGCACGAGCTAATAACTCATATTTTGTCGAATCATAACTTTCCGGTCTTACAAACGGTAGCTGGTTATCTTTATTGTCAGTCAAACATAACCTGAAGTTATACGCTTGAACCAATCTATCCCCTGTACCATCCTTCTTCAGTGTTTGTTTTTGGATTCCCCAACAAAGGCCACTGGTAGAATCTCCTTCTACGACATAAGGATCGATTCCATCAGGGAATTGATGGGCATACAATAGTTGCACGCCATCCAAAGTTTCATCATAGTCGGAATTATCTTCACGCCCCACTACATAAGAAACACCCGCACGAGCCATCAAATCTCCTTCATAGGAACAATCTATAAACTCTTTCGCTTTAATCGCAACCAAAGGCTCTCCTAAAGGGCTCTGAGAATCCTCCAATATAATTGATTTTATTTCTTTGTTTCGTACCTCCGCTTTCGTAATACGACGATAGTACATCACGTCTAAATCAGCATCTTCCACAAAACGGTTCATAGATTTCGTGGCCACACTGGGTGGAAATGTCCACTGCTCAAATTTACCGTAATGTTCTCCTACTCTACGATAAAACAGGCGAGCTAAACCTGTAACAGCATATTTATTGCCAATGTCAGTCATACCCAATCCCCCCGTTGTCATGCCACCTAAATACTTACCCGGTTCGATCAACAGAACAGTTTTTCCCATTTGCTTAGCTGAATATGCAGCAACAACGCCTGAGGATGTTCCTCCATAGACACAAACATCCACCTCCTTAACTTGAGAAAGAGAGGGAGCCTCCCCTCTTTGCTGGCAAGCAAACAGAGAGGAAGCTAATACTATAATAAAAATACCCAATTTCATTTGTGCTAAAAGAATAAATTAGTAACCATCATTCTGGCTCAAATTTGGATTCACTAAGATATCATTTGCTGGAATAGGCCACAAATAGTTCTTCTTCGCATCGAACGACATCTTATAAAAGGTAGTGATGTACCCGGCAGTTTCCATCGGAGAAAGATCAGGCAAACCATTCTCATCAACGGTTGGAATACCACCGATAGGATAATTACCCTCATCCCAGTTCTTCAACAATGTCATAAAGTCTGGAGACAACTCCACATTGGACTCCGCACCAGTCAAGCCGTTCCAAGAAGCCGATCCGGACCAAGCACGTGGCAAATAGTACATGGACTTGTCGTATGCTTTCTCTGCAATGCGCCAGCGCAACAAGTCGCGGTAACGAAGACCTTCGAATGCAAACTCAGAACGACGTTCCATGCGGATGATTTTACGCAAAGCGGCTTGGGAAGTAGCTTCTACTTTCGGATAAACAATATCTGTTCCTTCGTATGCACGGGCACGGACTAAGTTGATACTCTTGTCCAAGTCTTCCTGTGTGCACTGTCCTAATTCATTCTTTGCCTCGGCATACGTCAACAGGATTTCAGCATAACGCAAGTATGGATAACAGTTATCAGAAGTTCCCCCATAGCTATTATAATCCTTCCAATTGTCCTTGACGTATTTACGAATCATCAACCCATTATAAGCAGAATGCTGGTTGGATGCCTTCGCATCGTTGTTCAAGACCATCTGCCCGGATGCCACCTCATACACCTTGTTTGCATACGGGCTTGGGTTGTATTCATATCCCAACGTGATATAATCCGGATATTTCTCAGGGAAAGTACCATCCACCTTGGACTGCTCATATTCGGCATAGTCAGCTGAATATTTTGTCTTGAACGGCTGGATTGTCGCAGCCAAACGAGGGTCTCTGTTGGCAAACGGATCCTTCGGATTGTAAAGTGGAGACTGGTCGATAGGTTTACCATCCGTGCATGTATATGAGCAAAACAGTTCCAAAGACGGGCCTTGGTTGGCATAACCACCTAACTTACGGATGACATAGTTCTTAATGCCTGCAAACAAACCGAATCCCCTCTTCAGAGCCAAATCCCCTTTGAAATAGAACATCAACTCGGGAGAGGCGTCGGCCTTGAACAATTCGCCATAATCAGGATGCAAGCTATAGACATTGGAATCCATCACCTTCTTGGCAGCGTCTACCGCAACCTGCCAATCGTTATTACAAAGGGCAAAACGGGCTTTCATGCCCAAAGCCGCACCCGCCGTAGGACGTTGTTGCCCGGTGTAAGAAAGCGGCAACAAAGAAGCCGCCTTGTCCAAGCATTCATAGGCATAAGCCATCACCTCGCTTTTCGGTGAACGGGTTGCCACGTATGCCTCTTCCAAAGTCATGCCTTTGTTCAACACACAGTCTCCCCAATAAGTTGCCAATTCACCATAAGCAAAACCAATCATGAAACAAGCTTCACCTTTATACTGGTTTACCTTCTCTTCGCTCACTCCGGTTGCTGTTCCTTTCTCCAAAGATTCCAGCACTTTTGTAGCACGTGCTATAGCTTTGTAAAGGGCAGTCCAACGTCCGGAAACCGTACCAGACTGTGCCGTCATTATTCCTAAAGTAAACTCATTGGAGCCGTTCCGGTTCAACAAGTCATCATCCCATTCCAAACCATCTATCGGGAAGAATTCAGGTCTCCACAAGTCGTTAAGCGACATCTCTATTTCTGTCGCGTCGTGATACCAGTTTTCACTTGATCCCTCAGACAGCGGGTTCAAGTCCAAGTCAGCGCAAGCCGTAAAACCCATCGCCATCAAGCCGACGCATAAACATTTCGTTATTTTATTCATACCATTAATCTCCTACTTAAAATGACACATTCAAACCAAAAATATATGACGACATGAGCAAGTCGCTAAAACGATTCCATTCGGGATCGTATCCCTTCGGATATTTAGAGAAAGCCGGCAGGTCATTCGCACTGAAATAGAAACGCAATCTATCTACATGGAACTTCTTCGTGATATCACTTGGAATCGTATAACCCAACGTGATATTCTTGACACGCATATAAGCACCGTTGAACAACCAAAAGTCACTGGCGGCATAAATGTTCGCATCGTTGGTTGTCAACTTCGGATATTTCGCTTTTGCGTTCTCCGCATCTGAAGCCAACGGACTCCAATGACTTTCAATCAAGTTGGCAGGACAAGAATATGCCTGGAAAAGGAACGGACTCACAGGCCAGTTCCAGTAAGACAATTGATGGCCGATACCTTGGAAAGACAAATTGAAGTCAAAATTCTTCCATTCCGCCCACAGAGAACCACCGTACTGCATTTCTGGCAAAGAGTTGCCCAAGCGCACACGGTCATTGGAAGCGGTAATCTTACCATCTCCATCGATATCCACGTAACGGATATTACCCGCCTTATCGTTATTGGTCAATACCGGAATCTTCTGCCCGTTCTCCATCATGGCATCTTCGTTCAAAATAACACCCATGCTCTTGTAGCCATACCATTCATTATAGTAAGAACCCTCTTCAGTAATCTTACGCGAACTGATGTTCTGGCGATCAGCCATATATCCCATTCGAGAACGATAATCGGACAAGTTAAAGCTAACACCATAACGGAAATCATCAATCTGATCGCTCCAGGAGATTTCCAAATCCCAGCCCTTTGTGTTCATGTCGGCAGCATTGTTCTGTGGAGCATTGTAACCAAAGTAAGAAGGGAAACCAACCTACATCAACATATCACTTGTCTTCTTGTAATACCAATCCAAAGAACCCCTCAACCGGTTGTTTAACAATGCAATATCTGCACCTATACCATAAGTAGTAGTAGTCTCCCATGTCAAAGTACGGAAAGCATAATCCGACTGAAAAGCCGTCTGCACGACATCCGCTCCACCGGTAGCCGCATTCGGAATAAACCCGGTGCCGAATGATAATCTTGCCTGATACGGGAATTCGGAACCGATTCGTTCATTACCCAACTGACCGATAGAACCACGGAGTTTTAAATAATTGATTGTTTTCTTGTTGAACCAAGACTCTTCAGAGATGACCCAGCCCGCACTTACGGAAGGGAAAGTCCCCCAACGATGCCCTGATGCAAAACGAGAAGATCCATCGGAGCGGACATTAGCCTGAAACATATAACGATCAGCCCATGAATACATGACACGGCCAAATACAGAACGATAAGCGTTATGACCGGCTGAACCACTATTGTATTGGAAATCCTCAGGTCCTAAGTTTAAATAGGGGAAATTATTCAAATTGTAATTCAAACGGGAAGCACCTTCATTTTCCCATTCGTATGAGTAATCCTCATAACCAGCCATCACACCCACAGAATGCCTATCTATTTTGAAATTATAGTTCGCATAAAACTGCATAGTCAAACTACGAGTATCGTTACGTTGTTCTTCCACGCTGGTATTTGCATATCCCGTACCCGGAATCACATCACCCGAAATACGATACACGTCATAACGAGTCTTATGATCTTTCCCCTTTGTAAAGGTATAAGTCGGAGCGGCAATCGCAGTCAAAACCAAGTTTTTGACAGGAGTGATGTCCAATTGGAACTTACCTCCCACCTTGAAATTTTCAATCTTATTCTGGCCTCCCAGCTGATTCAGAGCAATAGGATTATCTCCATCCTTTCCATCGGCATAACGGCCATCAGACCAGTAAACATTATAGATAGGAGAGCGGTACATCAAGTCGCCCATGCTCGACCCTTCCAATGAGTGAGGAGCGAGAGACTTAGCATACATCAAGTTAACATCCACATTCGCATGGATCCAGCTATTGATTTGGTAGTCATTGTTAGAACGGACATTGATTCGTTCGTATGACTTATTCCTGTACAAGGCATCCGCATCGTAGTAGTTCAAACTGAAGTTGGTCTTCAATTTATCCGTACCTCCTGTCAAAGAGAGAGAATGACGCTGATGGTTCGTATGATTCTTCAATCCCAAACTCATGAAATCCGTATCCGGATAACGGTCCGGGTCTGTCAAACGGTTCTGCATATAGCTGTTAAGAAAGTCTTCAGAATAAGAAGAATAAGGGGAGGAAGCACCATCGTTATATGTCAATTCATTATATCCCTGCATCCATTGGACAGCATTGGCAAACTTTGGCACAGTTGTCGCTTTGTCGATACCATATTCCATGTTATAAGACAAATGGAACTCTTTGTCTTTTGCACGGTTGGTCGTCACCAAGATAACACCAGCTGCTGCACGGCTACCATAAATGGCTGCAGAAGCGGCATCCTTCAGCACTTGAATATCTTTTACATCTTCCGGAGCAATATCCATAAGGCTTCCCGGCACACCATCAACAATCACCAACGGATCATTCGTGGAAAGAGTGGTCACACCTCGTACTCGGATAGAAGAACCTGCGCTCGGGTCACCTGAAGTGCGGGTAATTTGCACACCCGCCATCTGTCCTTGCATCTGAGTGGACAACTGCGGGGAGCTTTTTACACGCAACTTATCGCCGCCCAAAGATGAAGTTGAACCTGTCAAATCAATCTTACGGGCTGTACCGTAACCGATAACCACCACTTCATCCAAGGCTCGTGAATCTTCTGCCAAAGAAACAGTCAATACAGTTTGGTTGCCTACGGGTATCTCCTTGTCACTATATCCGATATAAGAAACATGCAAGACCGCATCTGCCGGAACATCCAAAACAAAGTTGCCATCCATGTCGGTAATCGTACCATTAGTAGTGCCTTTGACAACAATATTCGCCCCAATCACCGGTTCCCCGTTTGCGTCTTTCACGACACCTGTGATTCGTTTATTATTTTGCTGTTGTACAAGACCAGCAGTTGCCTTGCGTAGGATAATAGTCTTACCTTCAATAGTATAAGCGAGTCCTTGCCCGGCTACGATTTGGCTGATAACATGACCCAGCGGCTGGTTATCCGATTCAACGGTAATATTTTTATGTGTATCGACATCCTGAGACGAGAACACAAAAGAGTAACCGCTTTTACTCTTTAATTCATCCATGGCTTGCTTAACCGTCACATTGCTCATCCGCAATGTAATATTCTGCGCATTGGCCATTGGATTTAGGCATAGCAGTGCCAGAGCCACATTCATGGCTTTCCCTCTAAAATCCATAAATAAACTGATTTTGAACGATTTGACTTGTGTTAATATGATATTTAGATACTGTATCCTTACCGGTCACCCTTTAGAATATCTCTCTAAAAGTTCCTGCTTGATTGTTTACTGTTTTCCTTTTATTCATTAGCAATATGTGTTTTAAATGGTTAAACTATTTCTTCTTTCCTGTATTCTTATAAAGCAATATTTCATCACCCTCCTCTGTATAATAGATTTGGTGCGTAGCTGTAAGGATTCCCAACACTTTGCTGATAGATTGTTCTTTTCGGTTAAAGGTAGCGTAGAAGGGAACATGCTTAAGTGATTCATCGGCAATGCGAATCCTTACATCATAACTACGGTTCAATTCTCTTACTATATCTTCCAAAGGTAATTCATCAAAGAATAAATTGTCATGCGTCCATTCGATAGCATCGCGGACACGGCTACGGGAAACTTCCAAACGCCCCGTTTGTTTGTTCAACACGGCTTTCTCCAATGGTTTCAGGTAAATCAATGTTTGTTTGGCATCCATCAAATTATCCAAAGCGACCTTGCCTTCCATTAAATTAACGCTGGCGGCCATGTCATCTTCATAATTACGAAAATTAAATTTAGTACCCAATACTTGCACGCCCAACTCTTTTGTCCGTACGTCAAAAGGCATATCAACACGTTTATGGACTTCAAAATAAGCTTCGCCTTCCAAACTCAAACTACGATCTTTAATACCAAAGCTTTGGGAATAGACCAACCGCGAACCCGCATTCAACCAAACACGAGTACTGTCGGGCAAACAAAGCTCTGTCTTTGCACCATAAGGAGCTTCCACGACAATGTCCCCCATTCTCCGGATTATCATATCTGAACCTACACAATAAGCGATATAAGAAGCAATCAAAAGAGCCACGACCGCAGCTGCACTGGCTATCGGGAAATAAAGACGCTTCAGCAAAGGAACGTGCTGTGGTTCAGTAGGCACAGAAAGACGTGTCCGGTTCAGAAAAAGGCGATAAGCTCTTTCTGAATCAAAATGATGACTTTTATCTGCCACCATAGAAGAATACCAAAGCTCTTGTTCTTCAGCATCCCATTCTGGATCCACGTTGTTTTGTTTTTTATTTATCTGTTTCATCTTATCTCCTGAAGTATGTTGATATCATGATATGTTTATATAGATGACAGATAAAATAAATAAGCGGGTAGTCAAAAATGAAGATTTTTTTCAATCAATTGCAAAAGAAGAGGCATGGGGAGAATCAAGTAACGTCCCAAGTCTTGCCTTAGAATTGCCAATGCCCGTTTGATATGATATTTGACAGTATTGACGGAGATGCCTAATTCGGCAGCTATCTCGTCGTTCTTCTTATGCTCAAAACGGCTTTTCAAAAAAACACGGCGGCACGATTCATCTAAACGGTTGATGGAAAAGATGATTTCTTTTTCCAGTTCTTTCTCCAACAAACCCTAACGGATTATCTTCCACTGCATAATTGTTTCCAATTTCTTCCAATTCCTTTTTCTGAGAAAAGGCAATTTCTCGGTTTTCGCTCTCCAAAGCTATGTAATTGTAACAACGGTTTCGCACGGCACGCATCAAATAGGCTCGTAACAAAGAACGGATTTCGAGCGACTGACGGATTTCCCAAAGATGGGCAATGGTATCATTCACCAAACTTTCAGCCAAAAAAGCATCACCAACGATTTGCAGGGCTACATGGCATAACACTTCATAATGATGGACAAACAGCTCATGATACGCATGTTCATCTCCATTACGCAGTCCTTCTATTAATCGTAGTTCTTGCTCTTCCATTATATTGAGGATTCTTTCTTCTGCAAAGATAGAATTATTTTTTAAAAACTACCATTTTTAACGCACGTTGCATGAATTTGAAAACACGATAGGCCATAATCGGAGAAAGGATTTGTTTTTTTAGAGGAAAGGCGGTGCGTCAGAATTAGTGCGAAATGCCGAATGCAGAGGTCGGATTCCAAAGCATCGCGGCAGTTAGCAATTATGACGCACCGCCTATTCAATATGTCCCAATTATCCTTATAGCAAATCCTTCAATCTGCCTTCTTCTTGCATACGGATGATTAGTTCGCCGAACAGAGTGTTTGCCCACGCCATCCATGGACGGGTATAATCCTTGGCATCGTCTTTATGGAACGACTCATGGATGAATCCTGTTCCTGCATCCGTGTCACGGATTGTTTCGATGCAATAACGGATTTCCTTTTCATCTTTGGAAGTGTGTGCCAACATGACCAGACTCATCGGCCAAACGTAGTCGGGACCGATGTGAGGGCCGCCGATTCCTTCCGCAGCTTTGCCTTTGAAGAAATAAGGATTCCAATCACTCCAAGTAAAACGGCGGGTGTTTTGGTAAATCGGATCATCTATGTCTACGCAGCCCAAGAAAGGAAGACCTAACAAGCTCGGCACATTGGAATCGTCCATCAAGTTGCGCCCGCCGTAACCATCCACTTCGTAGG
>OHSB01000548.1_pt1 | contig 10276 bp, 6 predicted proteins | sample 1578591 | NCBI WGS metagenome assembly OHSB01 (sample SAMEA3879508, study PRJEB24766) | human gut metagenome | biome: human-associated habitat; feature: feces | place: USA | collected 1985/1987 | reverse complement strand
TGCCAGACATAACAGACCTCACAAGAGGCGGAACATTATGAACAATGAAATATTCATTCTGCGAATATTTTTCCATTCGTCCCTATTGCACATTTTTCAAAATTTTCCGAAATTGTGTACACTTTAACGAAGTTAATAACACAACAACTTATGACCCGGAGAAAACTTCTCATCTGGATCCTATGCCTGCTATCATTATGGCAGGCCGGAACATCAAGCCCTTTGCTCGCCGGCCCGGCGTACCCGGGACTCATCACTGTGAAACAAAGCGACGGCAGTGAAATCAGAGTCCGTGTGCACGGAGACGAGTTCCGCAATTATGTAACCTCGGAGGAAGGCTACACCCTCGCCGCGGACGCGGACGGAGACTGGGCTTTCGCAAAACTTGACGCCAACGGACTTCTGGTCCCGACATCCGTCAAGGCCAAGAATGCCAGCCGTTTGACCGACTCGGAACGCAAGATTCTTGGCACCTCACTGCGGAAAAACCTGCGACCGCTGCGGATGACCGGCCTGCAAATGAGGCTAAAGGCTGCGCGGACATATTCATTGGCAACCCGCGCCGCGGATGCCGGGGATTGCATTCCTCCGCTTCTGGGAGGCACCACTTGGAAGCCGGTCGGGAACAAGAAAGTGCTGGTGCTCCTCGCTGAATATCCTGACCTTCCTTTCACTAACGGAAGCAATGAGGCGTTCGACAACTTATTGAATTCCAAGAACTACACAAAAGGTGGGGCGACCGGAAGCGTCTGGCAGTACTACTATGACAACTCCAACGGACAGTTCAATCCGGAGTTCACGGTGGCCGGGCCGTACAGACTCTCCAAGGACAGGGCATATTACAAGGACAGACCGGAGGAGATGGTCGCCGAAGTAGCCCGTCTTGCCGACAATGATTTGGATTTCAGCCAGTTCGCGGAGAACGGGGTGGCGCACGACATATTCGTGTTCTATTCCGGGGGAGCGGAAAGCACCGGTGACCCGAACGGAATCTGGCCGCACAGGAGCGGGCTGAAGAACCTGACGCTTGACGGGGTCACGATTCCGGGCTACGCTTGCAGCTCCGAGCTGGAGCCAGGATCTGCGGGAAACAACACACTCGCCGCCATCGGATCGTTCTGCCACGAGTTCGGGCATATTCTCGGATGGCCGGACCTCTACGACACGGTAAACGGCAACGACACGAAATGCGACCTGCCGGGCTGCTTCTCGCTTATGGCCTACGGAACCTACAACAACAGCAGCCGCACTCCCCCGGCGCTCAGCATCCTCGAAAGGTGGATGATGGGTTGGTCGGAACCGGAAATTCTGGAGACGAGCGGGGAATATTCATTGCCGGCGATCACGGAAGGCAAGGGCTACCTCGTCAAGACCGAGGCGGACGAGGACTATTTCCTGCTGGAATGCCGAGGCGCGGGAAAGAACGAGTGGGACAAGAAGGAATATCTCGACTTCTACGGACAAGGCTCCGACTGGGGGCTTCTGATCTATCACGTCCGGAACGAGTACAACAGCTGGATGGGCAACGCCGTGAACATCGTCCACGGGAACGAGCACTACAAGATATTATATTCCAATCCTGCCTCCAGGAACAACTACCTGCCGCAGTATATTCCGGCGCATTGTTTCTTCCCGGGCGGGAAAAATGTGACCTCCATCCACAGCGACAGCCAGTCTGACTTTCTGGCCGCCAACGGCAAGAAGACAATGGTCGAGATCCCTTCGATCAGGCTGGACGCGGCGGATGGTTCCGTGAAATTATCTGTGACAGAGCGCAATGGCAACATCACGGATGTCAAGTCAAGCATATTCCAGCACGACATCATCCTGAGCTGGAAAGACGACCTCTCCTCCGGCTGGACTGTCGAATGGAAGGCCGAGGGTGAAGAGACGGAGTCAATCACCGGGCTCACATCCTCCGAGGTGCATATTCCTCTGCTGAAGGATGCCCAGGACTATGCGATCACCATCACGGGCAACAAGAACAGCAAGACTTCCCTGACCTTGAAGACCGGGAAATCCGGATCCGGCTTCCCGAGAATCCAACTCTCAAAGGCCAACCCGACATCGGAGGACAAGGTTCTGATGATGCTGGTTGACTGCGGCGAGATAGGCGGCATCCAATGGACTGTGGACGGAGCCAAGGCGGACGGCTACACCAATCTGCGCAAGGGTGAGCATTACGTGCAGGCTGTCCTGACAAAGACGGACGGGACCGTTGAATATTTCGCCAGGTACATAAATGTCATCCTATAATATTCATAGACAATGAAAATCGCATTCAGAATATTCACCACGCTTATTTTCTGCCTCCTCCTTTCCGCCTGCAACGGCAACAAGGAAGACAACAACCTCCGGGAGGAATTCTCAGTCGCGGAGGATTTGGGAATATACAAGGACGGCGCTCCGGTGCTCACTTTCCTCAAAAACAAGCACCAATACTACTGCAACCCGTCAGAGGGCATCCTGAGGATAATCGACAACGAGGGGACACGTGATGTCACGGTGAAACTCAGCGGAGTGCCTTCCACATCCGGGACAGTCAGCGGGACCGTCTCCGGGAATATGGGAATCACAGGATTCAGTTTCAGCGAGCTGCGGATCCTCAAGATAGACAGCAGGACGGCCTGGCTCTGGTCGGACAAGGACAAGGCCGGATTCATCCTGCCGTCAGCCGGACTGCAAACCACAAAAGCCAACTAATAATCTCAATAATAAGAACGTATGAAAAGATTCTTTGTGTTCTTGTTTATGCTTCTGGCGACGTTCTCACTTGCGTCAGCCCAGACCATAGACATCAAAGGTACCGTCATCGACGAGAACGGAGAACCCGTCATCGGCGCGTCGGTGATGATCAAGGGAACCTTGAAAGGCGACATCACGGACGTGAGCGGCCGTTTCAGCCTTGGCGGAGTCAAAACGACAGACAAACTGGCCGTGTCCTGCATCGGAATGATTCCGGTGGAGGTCGATCCGCAGGCGGAGATGAGGATCACCCTGAAAACCGACCACGAGCAGCTCGACGAGGTTCTCGTCGTGGCTTTCGGCCAGCAGACCAAATCCTCCTTCACCGGCTCCGCGGCGGTCGTGAAGAGCGAGACCCTTGAGAAGAAGCAGCTCACGAATGTGATGAGCGGACTTCAGGGACAGGTGGCCGGTCTCCAGATGATCAACAATTCCGGCTCTCCTACCGCCACACCTTCAATGGCGATCCGAGGATTCAGTTCCATCAACGCCGGGACATCCCCGCTGATCATTGTGGACGGATCTCCTTATGACGGAGGGTGGAACAACCTGAACCCTAACGACGTGGAGAACATCACCGTCCTCAAGGACGCCGCCTCCAACGCACTTTACGGTGCGCGAGGAGCCAACGGAGTCGTGATGATCACCACCAAGAAAGGCAAGTCTGAGAAGGCCACGATCACATTTGACAGCCGCTGGAGCGTCAACAGCCGCGCGACCATCGACTACGACTATGTCAAGGATCCGGCCCAGTACTATGAGATGCACTGGTCAGCCCTCTACAACTATTATATGCGTGACCGTGGAATGACTCCTTACGAGGCTCACAGGCAGGCCAACGCCAACCTCGGCGGAGCGACCGCCGACGGCGGACTTGGTTACCTCACCTACACCGTTCCTGACGGGGAATATCTCATCGGAACGAACGGGAGGATGAATCCGCACGCCACAAAGGGTAGAAGGATTTACTACAACGGAAAGGTCTATACGGCAGCCCCTGACAGCTGGCTTGACGAGGCGTTCAGGCACAGCCTCCGCCAGGAATACAACCTCAATCTCACCGGAGGCACCGAGAAACTCAGTTTCTACGGTTCCATCGGCTATCTTGACAATCAAGGTATCGTCTATAACTCCGACTTCGAGAGGGCTACCGTCCGACTCAAGGCCGACTACCAGGCCAAGGACTGGCTCAAGGTGGGTGCGAATATGAACTACGCCCACAGCACCTCGGACGATGTCGGTGACGGCTCCGGCACTTCCCTGTTCGGAATCACGAACACTATGGCGCCGATCTACCCGGTTTACCTGCGTGACGGGGACGGGAACATTATGACAGACGAGAACGGAAAGATGTACGACTACGGTTCCGGTGAGCTCGGAGGTCTCAACCGTCCTGTCCTCTCCAGGAACAATCCTCTGCAGGAGAACGCCCTGAACACCGACAGGACTATCGGCAACAATCTGACCCTCACGGGTTATGCCGACGTCACTCCGCTCGACGGCCTGAAGATCACCGTCAACGGCACGGTCACAAGCGGAGAGTCACACTACACGTCCACCCAGCAGGGATTCTACGGCTATGGCAAGACCGCCTACCCAAGCGGCTACATCTACAAGTACAACAGCCTTGTCTATGCCCTGAACTTCCAGCAGATCGTTAACTATACCAAGCAGTTCGGCCGACACAACGTCTCTGTGATGGCCGGACACGAGAACTACGACTACCGCAGCGAATGGATGAGCGGAGACCGCGAGGGTCTCTTCTCCTATTTCGACGCGCAGGAGCTCAGCGCGGCCATCAAGATCAAGGAGAACGCCGGTTCCTCCAGCAGGTACAACACCGAAGGATGGTTCAGCAGGGCTATGTACAACCTGGACGAGAAATATTTCCTCTCGGCTTCCTACCGCCGCGACGCTTCCTCACGCTTCCATCCGGACCACAGATGGGGCAATTTCTATTCGTTCGGAGGAGCCTGGATCGCCAGCAAGGAGGATTGGTTCAAGGTTTCCTGGATTGATATGCTGAAGGTAAAGGCATCCTGGGGACAGCAGGGTAACGATGCCATCGGCGACTACCGCTACACCGACACCTACACAATCAACTACTTCAACGGAGAGCCTTCCCTGGCCCTCAGCGCCGTCGGCAACAAGGACATCACCTGGGAGACCAACAGCAACTTCAACGCAGGTTTGGAATTCGACATATTCAAAAGCCGCGTCACCGGTAGCGTCGAGTTCTTCAGCCGCAAGACCACCGATATGCTTTGCTTCGTCTATGTTCCGCTCTCAGGTGGCTACGGCGGATCCTACGACAATGTCGGGAATATGCTCAACAACGGTGTCGAGCTGGATCTGAATCTGAACCTCATCCGCAAGAAGGACTTCAGCTGGAACGTAAGCCTTAACGCGACGCACTACAAGAACAAGATCACGATGCTGAACGAGGACAACAAGGGATTCGTCCTGGACGGCCACGCCGGCTACGTCAACGGAAACTACTTCCACGGAGAGGGACTTCCGCTGCACACCCTTTATATGAAGAAATATGCCGGTGTCAACGAGAAAGGCCAGTCCCAGTGGTATATGAAGGACAGCGAGACCGGCGAGCTGACAAAGACCACGACCTACAGCTACGGCACGGACTTCAACTGCGGTGACGCCGACCCGGATCTCTACGGAGGCCTCGGCACGACCATCACGTTCAAGGGATTCGACTTCTCGGTCAATCTCAACTACAGCATAGGAGGCAAGGCCGCTGACTACGGCTACGCCGCCTTGATGCGCAACCCTAACGTGCAGAACACCGGCAACAGTTTCCACAAGGACCTGCTGAAGGCCTGGTCCGAGACCAACACGGACTCCGACATCCCACGCTTCCAGTTCGCCATCCAGGATGTGGACGACAGTGCCAGCTCGATGTCCGACCGGTTCATCACGGACGCGTCCACTCTCACTCTCCAGAACATAAACCTGGGCTACACCCTTCCGGAGAAGCTCGTGAAGAAGATCGGAATGAGCAAGATCCGTGTCTATGCCGCCGGAGAGAACCTCTACTACTGGAGCAAGCGCAAGGGCTTCGACCCACGCGGAAGCTTCTGGGGCACGACATCCACATCCACCTACGCTCCTGTGCGGATGATAACGGGAGGAATCACGTTACAGTTCTAATTTAATGGAGACAATGAATATGAAAAAGAATATGATCAGACTGCTGGGTGCCTTCTGCGCCGTGTCCTCTCTCGTCCTCGCCACCGGTTGCATCGAGGAGACATTGCCGAAGACAGAGGCGACACCTGAAACCATAGAGAAGTCCACCTCCTCGATGGAATATATGCTCAACGGCCTCTCGTCCTATTTCGTGGCCTACGACACCTGGGGATCCTCCGGCAACACCAACGACTGGGGCTATCCTTGCCAGCTGTATATGCGTGAGGTGATGGGAGAGGATTTCCCTGTCTATGACGCCAGCTACGACTACTGGAGCCACATCGAGAGTGGATCAGGACTGCGTTACGCCGCCTATTACTCCTGGTTCTACTACTATAAGTTCATCAAGAACACCAACAACGTCATCGCCCTTGTTCCGGATCCGGCCAACGCCGAAACCAAGGCCGTTTACTGTCTCGGACAGGCTCTCGGACTCCGCGCGATGCTCTATATGGAACTCTCGACCTGCTTCGAGTACCGCACAACCCAGGTCGAAAGCCTGAACGCCGACGCCCAGTCGATGGGGGTTGTCGGGCTGACCGTCCCGATCGTCGATGAGAACACCTCAAAGACGGATCTGAACAACAATCCACGTGTTCCTTTCTACACGATGTACCGTTTCATAATGACGGATCTCAACCGTGCGGAGACCTATCTCGAAGGCTACGAGCAGGCCACCAAGGCCCACGCCAACCGCGCGGTTGTCTATGGCCTGAAAGCCCGTCTGTGGCTCGATATGGCAAGCCGTTTCGACAGGGAACCGGACGCTCTGGCCAAGCAGATGAGCGCGGAAGGATCCTCCGACGGCTACGATGACATCGGAATCAACTCCGCTATGGACTGCTACGCCAAGGCCGCTGAATATGCCCGCAAAGCCATCGGTGGCGGCAACACACCTCTCACCGAGGATCAGTGGATGAACTCCAAGACCGGCTTCAACACACCTCAATCCTCCTGGATGCTCGGTACTTACGTCACTTCCAAGGAAGAGATCAACACCGGTTACTACTACAACTCGTTCATCGCGCAGATCGCGTCAGAGCCTACTTGGGGTATGCCTCGTTACGGAAGCGCTTTCCGTCTCATAAGCAAGTCCCTGTACGACAAGATCTCCGACAGCGACTGGCGCAAGAACAGCTGGATTTCCCCTGACGACGCCGGCAAGACCGAGATTCCGGAGAAGTACAGAACCGAGCTCAAGGGCGACGCCTGGTCAAGGCTTCCAGCCTACGCCAACCTTAAGTTCCGTGCCGGAAGCGGTTCCATCAGCACCATCGAGACCGGACTCATCGCGTCCCTCCCGATAATGAGGGTCGAGGAGATGTACTTCATCCGTTTCGAGGCGATCGCCCACACGGAAGGAGTGGCTGCCGCCGCGAAAGAGATGGCCGATTTCCTGAACACATATCGCTACACGGACGGTTCCTACAACTGCGAGGCCACGGATCTTGACTCATTCATCACCGAACTGATGGTGCAGAGGCGCATCGAGTTCTGGGGCGAGGGCATCAACTTTTTCGCCTACAAGCGCCTTGGCCTGCCGATCACCAGAAGCTACGACGGCACGAACTGGCTCTCCTCGCAGCGTCTGAACACAAAGGCCGGCTACACCGCACCTTGGATGAACTATGTGCTTCCTGAATATGAGAGGGACAACAACCAGGGCGTGATCCTGAACCCGGACCCGTCAGGAACCATAATCGCGGAATAAGCATCAACTAAGAATTTATGAATATGAAGAATATCAAATACATCCTTTTCACCGCCGCGGCTGGCCTGTGCCTGACTCTGGCATCCTGTTCGGAGGACAAATACGAACCGGGGCCGGAACCCGCCAACGATTGTATGGAGGCATATTTCCTCTCCAGCAATTCCTCTGAATATATTCTTGGCTCCGAGAGCACCAGCGTCACCCTTGAGGTCGGAAGGCTCAAGGCAGACAACGCCGCCAGCATCCCTGTGATCGTGGAGGCGAAGGACGAGGCGTTCAAAGTTCCTTCCACAGTGGAGTTCCAGGCCGGAGAGGCCACGGCCGAACTGACCGTAACCTTCGAAGGCATTGAAATCCAGAAGGAAAAGAAATTCACCATCCGGCTTGCCGATGAATATGTCAACCCTTACACAGTCCACGACGGCTCGGACGTGTTCTCGGCCACCGTGCTCGTGTCCAGCTGGAAGAAAGTCGTCAGCAACGCCCAGTTCTGGTTCTCGTCCATTCTTAAAGTGTCCACATTCTCGGACATCTACTGGCTTGAGGGCCTGAACCGTTTCCGCATCGAGAATTTCCTCGGAACCGGAATCGACCTCAGCTACACGATCCTGAATCCGGACTTCAAGGCCGATGACCTGAACACTTGGCAGGGCGAGTTCAGCCCTCTGGACTACGCCGAGGAACCGTCCGATGACGGGCTCAAGTACTGGAGCCTCCGTGACGCGGACGGGAACTGGTTCGAATGGACTCCGGAAGGGGCGGCCAGCAAGGTGACCGGTCTCTCCGTTTACAGGACAACGACATATTCAAATATCATTATGGACGGAACCACGGAGCCGACAGGCTTCCTTACCTGCTACGTCAACTGCGAGGACTCCTCCTACGATGGATGGGAATATATCTATATGTACTGGGATCCGACCGATGTCACCGCTCCCGGCAAATAATTCATAATCTTAAGATTGAACGAAATGAACAGAATATATTCATCAAAGATGGGCAGGCTCGCGGGCATATTCCTGCTTTCCGCTCTCTGCGCCCTCACATCCTGCAAGGATGACGAGAAGGTCCTGACACCGCTTCCAGCCCCGGAAGCCGGTCTTTATCAGGCTACGGTCAGTTCGCTGACATTCTATTGGGACAAGGTGGCCAACGCTACTCAGTATGCATACGAGCTTCTGGATCTGGAAGGAGAGAAAGTCTCGGGAGGTGTCACAGAAGGCACAGTGGCAGTCCTGACCGGTCTCAAGGACAACACAGACTACAAGTTCACCGTCTGGGCGTACGGCCCTTTCGAGGGAGACTACAGCAAGTCCCCTGTGGCTGAGATCAGCGGGACTACCCCGGCGATCGTCCAACTGGCGACCCCGAAGCTGACCGTCCTTGTAAATGGTGGCGCGGTGGCGACTTGGGATGAAGTACCTAACGCCACACATTACGTCCTGACAATCTCCATTAACGGAGGGAAAGAAAGTTCATGGGACATCACGGGGACCGAGATAATGATTGGAAACCTTTCGACAGGTACCTACACCGTTACACTAAAGGCCGTCAGCGACGACGAGGCGTTCAGTGACTCAGAGCTTGCGACAGCTACTTTTGTAATAGAGAAAAAGGAGGCTTGGAGAGTGGACGGGACATTCGATGACGGAGCCGGCAACAATTGGCCGGTCACGATGATTGCCTGGGACAACGGCACTTACACATTAAAGGACTGGTACAACGTCGAAGGCTACGACCTGGAGTTCTCCGTCAACGATGACACTTCCATCAGCATCCTCAATTACTACGAGCCGTACCTGCCTAACATCTGGGTAGAGGCCGGCATCGAGGAGGACAACGGATGGATCCAGCTTTACACGGCGAAAAGCGGAAGTGACTACTACTCGCAATTCAACGGCGACAAGAGCAAAGGCGGATCCGTATGGTTCTACAGCTACAAGACCGAGGGCTATCCGGAGTTCACCTGGACCGGTGACGGCGGCAGTCTGATCGATGATCTTGTCGGAACATATAGCCAAAATTCAACCGGGAGCCAGATCTTTGATGGCAGCAATTGGGTTGACTTCACCTCGACAAACGATGTAGTGATCGAGAAAATCGATGACAACACCGTTTCGGTGACCGGTCTGCTGTACGAGGACAACACGTTGAAAGCCTCAGTTGACGCCGAGGCCAAGACATTGACCTTTGAGCCTCAGACCTGGCTTGACTGGTACGTGTTCTGCGTCTATGACAGCCCGACGACATCGGTAGTCGCAACGATCGCAGACGGTGTGATAACGATGTCAAACTGGACAGCCTACTACACAGACAACTCCTACAGCTATGTCTATGGCGCAAATACAACTCTTACAAAGAAGTAGCCTAAGCGTCAATAATCAGCAAAAAGCCCCGAGGCCATTCAAGTCTCGGGGCTTTTACTATTGTAAAGTCATAAGGTACATTATTTTCATACATCCAATCAGGACTGGACCGCCTACAGTCAATATAGCAATTTACTTCAGAAAGCCGCCGCACTGGCGGAGTGGGCGTGCCGCTGGTGAGGCGGACGGCGTCCCGGCGGGCGCGGCCAAGGCGTGCCCCGCGCACACAAAGAAAGGAGCCCCGACG
>OHSB01000545.1_pt1 | contig 10297 bp, 10 predicted proteins | sample 1578591 | NCBI WGS metagenome assembly OHSB01 (sample SAMEA3879508, study PRJEB24766) | human gut metagenome | biome: human-associated habitat; feature: feces | place: USA | collected 1985/1987 | reverse complement strand
CCCGCTACACGCTCGACATGCACGAGGTGCAGGGCCCCGCAAAATCGTTCAACGACCGCTGGATCGAGATCGGTTACTATACGGGATGGTATCCTGTCTGCAACGGTAACCGGGCAGATTATTCGCACTTACGAATCGGCATCACTGACGGTTATACGGTGAGCGGCTCAGGTATTATTTCCCATACAGAAGAAGGGATATGGGAAATGGAGCAACCTTGGGAGAATTTCGACAATGTTATCCTGGCTTCACCCATGCTGAAAAGCCGCCGCATCAATGATAACGGAACTACCATTGAACTTATCTATACAGACTTCCCGGATGCCGGTGCAGACTCGGCACTTCAATGTTGCCACAATGCCTTGAAATTCTTCCGACGCCTTTATAAAATTGCGGGAGATGAGGATATTTACATGAAATTCCTGCTTTCAGCTTCCGGCACCTCAGGAGGGTACAGCCGTAAAAATTTCATTATGCTCAGTTCACGAACATTCAATGAATATGTACTCAAGAACACCGCCCACGAAATCGGCCACTTCTGGTGGAACAAGGCTCCGGTGGAATCCTGGCACGACTGGCTGAACGAATCTTTTGCCGAATTCAGTGCTTTGCAATACATACGCCACGCCCGCAGCGAGAAAGCCTATGCCGCTTACATCGACGCCTATCGTAAGGAAACACGCCATATCCGTCCTATCTGGGGTATTGACCGCAACGACCGCGAAGCGCATCTTGCCCTCTATAGGAAAGGGTCAGTACTACTCGCCGACCTGCTTGTCCGGGTGGGTGAAGAACCTTTCTTCAACTTTCTGGCAGGTGTCATCCAAGCCCATATAACAGACACATCGGCTTTCCTGGATTTTGCGGAAAGCCGATTGGGACGTAAAAACCGGGTCTGGATTGAAAAGCGGTTAAAAGAATAAACACCTAATTATTCTTCAACTGTTCCTTTCGCCACCGGCTTCTCAAAATGAGTGCCGCACTTCCTGCATACATACTCCCAATGCTCAGTGCCCGGAGGTGCGGCCGACAATGCCGCAATAACAGCAGCCACCACAGCACGCACCCGATGGCTCTTCTTCAGCACAAACTTAATCTCATCCGAACCGCAATGGGGGCAGTACCTCAACTGTTCCGGAATCATCTGGTTCCGTTCAAGCAGGCGGAGGGCATTGTCATATTCATCTTCATAAACAAATATATCCACTCCCGTGACATCACGGACATATCCGCGCATCACGGAAGACATGTTTTCATTATGCAAAACAGACGCAATGCCCTCATTCTTCAAGGCACCCTGAATGACGTGTGCCTGGAAGGCATCGTCGCAGGTGATTAGCTTTACGGTTTTCATCTTTTATGTTTATATGAAACAATAGTCATGGGTTCTACAATGCCTCCTTGAATATCTCTCCCACCGTGGGGTGCGGAAAGACAATCTTCTTCCATCCATCGGCAGTAAGTTTCAGCTCGATGGCCATGCCTGCCAGCGTGATGATTTCCGAAGCGGGATTACCCAAAACATGTGCCCCCAATACGGTATCGTCGCCACCCAACAGTAACTTGCAGACACCGTTCACTCCTTCATTCTCTGCTACAAAGCGACCACTGTACGCCATCGGCAGCTTCACTGCACGGTAGGCTACGCCTTTCTTCTGAAGGGATTCTTCCGTCTCGCCCACACCGGCTATTTCGGGATTGGTATATACCACGCCGGGGATGGCACGGTAGCTCATGGCATCCTTCTTGCCAATGATGGAATGTATGGCTACTTCCGCCTCGCGGACGGCTGTATGCGCCAGCAAGGAATATCCCGTCAAGTCACCGCAAGCATATACTCCGGGAACGGAGGTCTGCATCTGTCCGTTGACAAAGACATTTCCGCGTTCCGTTCTTTCCAAGCCCAGATTCTCCAATCCGAAGCCTTTCATTACCGGACGGCGCCCGACACTCATCAGAAGCCTTTCGGCAACGACGGAACCGGGACCGTCGGCTGTTTCATAATTCACCTGGATAAGGGAAGAAGCTTCGGCAGTATCCGGCATGACAGACACTACTTTTGCACTCAGCATGAACTTGATTCCCCGCTTGGCGTACTCTGCACGGAGCATACCCGCCAGCTCTCGGTCCATACCGCCTCCCAGTATCTCGTCAAGCATCTCGACGACGGTTACCTGCACTCCCAGGCTGTTGAAGAAAGAAGCGAACTCCATACCGATGACACCGCCGCCGATGATGGCAAGCGAAGCGGGCAGTTCCTTGTTGTCCAGCGCGTCACGATGAGTCCAGTAAGGCACCTTGTCTATGCCGGGAATGGCAGGGACAAAGGTTTCGGAACCGGTGCAGAGCAGCAGGTTATCGCATTCGTAGGTTTCTCCGCCACACTCCACATGATTCTTGTCCGTCACTGTGGCCTCTCCGCTGACAATCGTCACACCATGGGCAGTCAGCTTTCCTTTGACTCCCAATACCAGCTTGCGCACTACCTTCTGCTTGCGAGCAATAATCTTGGGCAAATCGAACGATACTTCGGGCACACTGACCGCATACTTCGAAGCATGGCGGGCTCCGTCATAGGTCTTGGCCGAATACAACAAGGTCTTGGTAGGGATACACCCTTCATTCAGGCACACTCCACCGAGACTCTGCTTCTCAAATAGTACGACACTCAATCCTGCTTTTCCGGCAGCTTCGGCAGCAGTATATCCCGCAGGACCTCCACCGATAATGGCAACTTGGTATTTCATGGAATTAATGGTTAGTGGTTAATGATTAGCGATAATTTGTGCGCAAGTTAATAAAACCCGTATTATCCGGCAAAAAAGAACACTTCTTTCTTTCGGAGAATACAGCGTAAAGAGGAAATAATTATCTTTGTCGTGCAGCATTTACAAAGAATGCCACGTCCAATGGACATAATCAAATAATAACCAACATGAAAACGACTGACTTATTCCAATCCATCCTTTTGTTCGCTCTTTTCCTTTGCGGCCTGACGGCTTGCAATGATAGCGATGAAATCCGCCTCTCGCCCTTTCAGGAAACTACCGTGAAGGGCGAAGCCTCTACCCTGCAGATAGACCTAACACGCGGCGACTGGCGCATAACCTCCATCACCACCCCATGGGGAGACCTCATGATGGATGGCAACAAGCTCCCACAACTGGAAGGTACGGGAAGCCTGCATTATAAATGGTGGGACTTGGAACGGGACACCGACAGCCATCTCATCCTGCACTTTAAAGACAACTTTGACTTAGGTGAATCCCGTAGCCTCATCATCAACCTTGAGATGAAAACGGGACTCTACAAGGAACAAATCATCATACACCAAGAACCGTGCACTAACTTCTATCAGATAGAGTCCATCGAATACAGCGTGGAAGAAGGTGACGGAGTGAAAGAAGCCGGAACAGGACCTGATAAGAGTACCTATAAAAATGAAAATCTGGGAAACACAACCGACAAGCATGACTACTATCCATTCATCAATAAATGGACAGAATACGCATTCATACCCGATGGGCACTCTGATGAAACCTTCAAAAGCATAGACCCGGAGAAACGTAGCATCTATCTGCCCAACCACATAGAAGACGGAAAAATAATCATGGGACAACAACTGTTATTCTTCATCAACCAAGGCAAGTATTACAAAGAAGACGAACTGAGATATAAACATTTTGAAGTAGACATAGTAGGTATGAAATGGAACATATACACTTCAACCATCTACTACAAACGGCTTCAAGTGACATTCACCGCCACTCTTTCACGTCCCGGTAGCGATACAAAGAAGGTACTCAAGGGTAAATTCATGCAGAGATACCCTTATGACTGCTCGGAAATACATCACGAAGTAAAGGATTCTTTAGAAGATTAAAGTCCGGTGTCTGTCAGACAAGACTCCACCTCCTCCCTGCTCAATGCCGGAGCTTGCCCATCGGCAAGCTTACGGCATACCAGCCGACCGGCCGCCAGCGCTTCCACCTTTGTTGCAAATGGCAGGCGACCGCTCAAAGCAGGTATAAAAGGTTGATATATCAGGGTATCGGCTCCATGCAGCACCACGTAGCCGTAACCGCCTTCCACCTCCATCACCCGGCATTTCAACTCATTGCCACCGCCGGCAGTATGACCCGAACAGCAAGAAAGGCATACCGCCATCACAGCCGGTACACCTATCTTTATCATAATAAACATCAGCTTCATAAGTTCCGTTCAGTTATGGGGCGAATCAGACTTCCTCTTCCTCATCGGGTAGAAGTTCGTACACATCATCAAAGTAGCTGGTACCACTTGTTCCCGTCAGCACAAAACCACGTTCACCGGTAGAGAAACCAACGGCAGCCCTGCGCGAAGAAGCACCGGAAGGATAATTATGTACATCTGTAATGGGGGTAAAGTCGTCATCGGAATCGCCGTACCATAAGTCCTTGTCAGGGTCGTACAGCCAGTAGTCGCTGCTCAGGGAAGTGCTGTTACGTATTCCCGTAGCCACAAATCCCCTTCCACCGATGACGAAAGATACGGCTTCGGACCGTGTGATGGCGTAGTCATCGTCATAGTCATTGTCGGAGTCCGTATCGGCAATGTCACGCAACTGGGTCCAGTTGCTTCCGTCGAACTTCCAGAAATCCACCAGATCGGTACTGTTGTTTCGCCCGCAACAGATGTAGGCCACCTCATCGATGACGAATGCCGTACCGAAGTAGCGCTTCTCGCCTCCATACCCGCTCACCGCTTCCCATTGCGAACCTTCGGCGCCATTGGGGTTGAAACGGTAGAAGTCCATCTTGTAGGCACTCTCGCTGCCGGTAGCGTCGCTGTTGCAGCCCGTACCGACATAGCCATATCCGCCTATACTGAAAGCCAGGGCACCATCGCGTACTCCACCTTTGAAGTCGTCTTTCCGTGTCCAGGTATCCGTGGCAGGGTCATACTCCCAGGTATCTGCTACACAGTAGGACGAGGAGCCGTCCTTTACGGAACCGGTCGTAATGTATCCCTTGCCATTCACGGCAAAGCCCACGGCAGCCTTGCGCCCGGCAACGGGCATGTCGGCACACTGCGTCCAGCTGTTCCGGCTCATGTCATACTCCCAAAGGTCGTTCAGGTAATCCTTGTTCGCTCCGTAGAAGCCGCCACACAAATATCCATAATTGCCGATGGTGAAGCCGGAGGCATAAGCGCGGTACACACCGTTATAGCTGGCTTTCTTCATCCACTGCCCCTGAGTGTATTCATCCTCGTCCGTACAACTGCCGGCAATGCACACGATGGCCAGCAACATTATTCCTACCAATAGTCTGTTCATTGTTTATTGTTTTTTTAATGATTAAGCTTTATACTTCCCACTTTCCAAAACAAGAAGCTGCGGGAGGTCCTTTTTGTCTGTCCGCAAAAGTAAACCACCGCAACCACACCGACAAAAATAACCGACGAACAGTCCGAAATTCCCGTTAAACGCCTTTACCGATAAAAACCGTCCGAACGCCGATTTTTGTAGGAAGATATAAAAGTTTTGCCTTTCCTTTGCCGCCAACTAAAAGAACAGAAATGAAGAAGTCATTGTACAGCTTATTCGCAGTCCTCGCTATCTTCTGCGCCTGCCAGGACGAGAACTCGCAGCTTGGAAAGAGCCTCGTGGAAAGCTCCTTCTATAATGTATACGCAGACACCTGCTCGGTAGACATCAGCACCATCCTGCTAGACTCCATAGAGACCCGGGGCGACAGCATCTGCCAGCTAGGACATTACCGGAGCAGCGCCTGGGGAGAAGTATCCGCCACCTACTATGCCGAATACTCCACGTCCGACTTCACCCCCAACACAGACTATACCTATACCCTCGACTCCCTCGTACTGCGAATGATACCTTCGGGCCATTTCTGGGGAGATACCCTGACGCAACAGCGCATCTCCATCTACCGGCTGAAAAGCCCTATCGTGCTGGACAACGACGAGGACCTTTACAACAGCACCGTACTCCCGACGGAAGATGCCCCGCTCTTCAGCTTTACCTTCACCCCCTGCCCGGGGCGGAAGAAGGAAGTAAGCGTCCGCCTGCCCGACTCATGGGGACAACAACTGCTGAATGACCTCGTGGCCCAGGACGACTACTTCGATACCCAAGACAAGTTCAAGAAGAAATTCCCCGGACTGGTCTTTGTTCCCGAAAACGACGGGCAGTGTATCACCGGATTCATGGTGAACGACTCTGCCATGAGCATCAACCTCCACTATCAGGAAGTCTCCAACCAGCGGACCGGACAAGTGCTGACTTTCAACGTAAACACCGACTATGCCTATACCGGTATCCGGCACGACCCCACCGGCACCCACCTTGCTTCCCTGAAAAGCGGAATAGAGAACCTCGTCCACTCCAGCGACATGGGTTGCCTGGCCTATATGCAGGGATTGACGGGTTACTACAACCAACTGGAATTCCCCTACCTCAACAGCCTCGGAAGTGCCGGACAGATAGTCTCCATAGAGAGCGCCACACTCTACCTCTATCCTCTGGCCCGGAGCTACAACGAAGTGAGCCAGCTTCCCAATGACATCCGCCTTTATATCACGGACGAGAACAATGTGCTGGAGGACTACGTATACGGCAGTGACGGCGTAACCGTACAGACCGGCGACCTGACCATCGACGAGATGTACGGGAAAGAGACCTACTACTCCTTCGACCTCACCGAATTCATCCGCAACAACTACGGCACTTCGGGCATCAAGCGGCAGAAACTGCTGATGAGTCTGACAGACGAAGAAAGCACCACCACCTTCAACCAGGTCATCTTCACCAACGACCCCGAACAAGAGAGACAATGCAGATTAGACGTAAGATTCAAAATATACAACGAGCAATGAAACGCCATTACCGGATTCCCCTTCTGCTGTGCAGTCTGTGTACGGCAAGCCTCACCGCCGTGGCCCAGAACACCACCAACCTGCCCACCTCCATGTACGGAGTGGGCGAACTGAGTGCCGGTGACGGCGGACGTTATGCCGGCATGGGCAACACGGGCATCGCCCTGAACCGTACCGGATTTCTGAACACGCTGAACCCCGCAGCCATCACCCGCATGGACACCGCCTGCTTCACGTTCGATGTGGGTGTATCTGCCTCATATGCCCGCTACTCCTTTCTGAGCGAACACAGCTCCAACTTCACCGGCAACCCCAACCGCATCAGCATGGGCTTCCGTGTCCTGCCGCGCTGGTATGCCCTTGTAGGTGCAGCACCATACAGCAGTGTGGGCTATGTCATCCAGACCGAAGAAGAGATAGAGGGAATGCCCGGCAACTACACCTACTCGCTCTTTGAGGGTACGGGCGGACTATACCGGTGCTACGTCACCAATGCCTTTGCACTGAGCAGGCAACTGTCGGTCGGCATCAACCTGGGGATGATAGCGGGCACAGTGACGCAAAGCGAAACGCAGGAAAGCGCCGTCGTAAAGTACGAATCTTCTAAACGGGCCTTTTATGCGGACTTCGGCATACATTACGAATGGGGTGCGACCGGACAACGGAAGTGGGCGGCAGGGCTGGTATTTGCTCCCTCCCTTCCCATCAGCCACGACAATACACTGACTTACAGCAACTCATCTACCAGCGAGAACCTCGATAAAGGATACCACAGCCGTACACAATATCTGCCCATGCACCTCGGCACCGGCCTCAGCATAACCACCGAACGCTGGGTGCTGACCGCCGACTACAACTACCTGGACTGGAGCCGCAACTCCTCCTCCTACACTTCCATGAAATACGAGAACCAGCACAAAGTGAACCTGGGAGGCAGCTACATTACCAAGCCACGTCTGGCACGTTCCACCGAGCTGATGGGCGGAATAGGTTTCGGCAACTCCTATATCAACCTGAAAGGCGGGAAGATGCAGTATCTGGAAGCCAGTGTAGGGGCGAGCTTCCCCATCCGGTACTCCTATCTTTCGCTGGGCGCCACCTGGCGGAAACAACTGAACACACGCAGCAATCTGATGCAGGAAAGCCGATTCAGCCTGAATCTGAACTTGACGTTCGGGGAAAGGATTTCGAGAGCAAAACTAAAGTAATACAAGGTTCCGGTTCACCACAGATTACACGGATTTTACACCGAATGATTATCATTTGTTGGATCTATATATGCAACGCGTTGCATATATAGATGCAGCACGCTGGAACTATAGATCCAACAAACAAAGTATATAGTATCTGAAAACAGGGTATTACAACACTGCCAGCCTGGACACATACCCTTTCACCCTTTCGCGGTAAGCATCGCCAATGGGGACATCCTTCTGCTCGATGAGCAATGTGCTGCGCCCGATGGCGCTGATGCAGTCCATGCGGACAATAAAAGAACGGTGCACGCGGATAAATTCGTTCGCCGGAAGTTTTTCCTCCATGTACTTCATACTGCATAGGCTCAAGATAGGCTTAGGGGAATCTTTACAGAAAATCTTCACATAATCGCCCATACCTTCTATATAGTTTATCCGTTCCAGGTCGAGCCGCATGATGCGGTTGTCACACCGCATGTAAATCACCTTCGGAACCTCTTCCGGACCTTGCCTGTGTTTGGAGTCGGACGTACCTGCATCCTGCAAAGAGAACCAGCGTGCCGCCTTGCTGACAGACTGGAAAAACGTGGAGAAATTGAGCCCGTCCATCAGATAGTCCAACGCATCCAGACGGAAACATTCGGCAGCATAGCGGTCGGTGTCTGTAATGAAAATGACACGAGTGGACGAGGACAAGAGCCTGCAAAAATCCATTCCGTTGATTTCACCTTCTTCCACCGGATAGATGCCGACAAAATAAACTTCCACTTTTGTCTCATAATAATCCTTCAGCGCTTCAAGAGGATTGCCGTACTTTCCGTGCAAAGAGAGAAAAGGAACTTTGCCGATATACTCTTCCAATCTTCCGGCAATCTCCGGGTCCGCATGCAAAATGGCACAATTCAAGTTCATATCCGTTTCTTTTTTACATAATGGACGCTGCCACATCCAAAAAACTGCAAACAGAAGAGCTAAAATTAAGCTTTATTTATGATTCAAAAACAATCTGCCTCTACGGAAAGACTATATTATCAGGAAAATAAAGTGCTTATTATGAACAGTTTCAAAAAATAAACTTATCTTTGCATGTACATCCCCACAAAAAGTAAAGGCTATGAAACAACAGAAACTATTCCACCTCGTATTGTCCGCCATGCTGATTGTCTGCACGACCGGCTGTTATGATAAAGACGAAATTAAAGATGCTGAAAAATATCTGTTCAAAGATATTCAATACTCTTTTGAAGAAGGGGATGGATTCAGTACGTATGATGTAGAGCTCCTGCCCTTCATCATGGAAAACAATTTAAACAATAGTATCACCACCACAAACTCCCCCTTCGAAGACACATGGCAGGAAACCACCTTCCAGAGCAACGACCCCGAAGCATTTGTATGGATGGGGGAAGAAGATGTGTTCATCAATACCCCTTACATGTTTGGAGATGAACTATTGTTAAGTGGGGCAACCATAAAATATGGCAGCGAAACAACAAAAGCCAAAGGTCCAAACAGCAGTACTTCCACCATCAGCATACAACCTCACTGTCGGCTCATCATAAAAGGAACACTACACTACAGCAAGCTTGTAGCTACCTATACGCTGACATTCGCAGGTGAATATACAAAAACGGAAAAACAGATAAAGGGAAAGTTCATACAAACAACTCCGGAAAGCTACACAGGAGACATTACCATGGAACCGATAACGGCAGATTAAAACGGAATCGCATACGTGGGCACACCCTATTGCTCACCCTCTCCGTTCCTCTAGTAACCGGATAAACTCCTCCTCCTTGACGGGAAGAAGCACTGCACACTTGCCCTCGCCATATTTCACGAGCACATAGCGCATCACCGCAAACCGCCCTACCTGCATGGAAGAAGCACGCTCCACAGAAGTGATGTCTTTCATCAGAATTTCCTTACTCCGGGAGAAACGGCCGAAGGACAGCACCAACTTCCCGTCGGGCGTTACGGTATAGGTGGTATGAATCAGCTTCTCGATAATAACCACCAGCCAAAGCATGAAAATAGCAGCCAGGAACGGAGACTTGTACCAAAGCATATAGACGGCGAGAATACCTATCAGGATGAGAAACAGATACTGCCCCATAGCAATGCGCGCATGAAAGATTCGATTCATTTTATCTGATTTTTGCCGCTAAGGTACGTATTTTTATGATAACAACTTCTTCATTAGCATCTCCATTTTTCGAACTTCC
>OHSB01000542.1_pt1 | contig 10309 bp, 7 predicted proteins | sample 1578591 | NCBI WGS metagenome assembly OHSB01 (sample SAMEA3879508, study PRJEB24766) | human gut metagenome | biome: human-associated habitat; feature: feces | place: USA | collected 1985/1987 | reverse complement strand
GACGGTCGCGAAGCGTTAGAAATGTTTGAAGCAGAACGTCCAGATATTTTGATTTTGGACGACTCCCTATCGGCAGTGGACGCCAAGACAGAGCATGCTATTATTGACAATCTAAAACATACCCGAAAGGACAAGACGACTATCATTACTGCCCATCGTCTAAGTGCGGTGGTGCACGCTGACCTTATCTTAGTCATGCAGGATGGTCGTATCATTGAACGTGGCTGTCATGAGGATTTGCTAGCTCAGGGTGGTTGGTATGCCAAGACCTATGACTCTCAACAGTTAGAAATGGAAGGAGGAGAAGCCAATGCCTAATCAAAACCAATGGTCTGTGTTTAAGCGTCTTTTAACTTATCTCAAGCCTTACAAATTCTTGACCTTTCTAGCTTTGGCCTTTCTCTTGTCTACAACGGTTATCAAGAGTATCATTCCCCTTGTAGCCTCTTATTTTATCGACCACTATCTCCATGATATGAATCAGGCAGCAAGTATGATTCTGATTGGGTACTATGGTCTTTATCTCTTGCAGACGCTAGTCCAGTATTTTGGAAATCTCTTTTTTGCGCGTGTGTCCTACAGTATTGTCAGGGATATTCGCCGAGATGCCTTTGCCAATATGGAGAAACTGGGTATGTCCTACTTTGACAAAACTCCAGCAGGATCTATCGTTTCTCGCTTAACCAATGATACAGAGACTATTAGTGAGATGTTTTCAGGGATTCTGTCTAGCTTTATTTCGGCTATCTTTATCTTTGTTACCACCCTTTACACCATGATGATGTTGGATATTCGTTTGACCGGGCTTACTGTCCTCTTTCTTCCTCTGATTGTTCTCTTGGTTAACCTTTACCGCAAAAAATCAGTGGTCATCATTGAAAAGACCAGAGCCTTGCTTTCAGATATAAATGCTAAACTGTCAGAGAGTATCGAAGGGATTCGCATCATTCAGGCCTTTAACCAAGAGAAACGTCTCAAAAAAGAGTTTGATGCCATCAATGAGGAGCACCTGATTTATGCTAGCCGTTCCATGTCACTGGATTCTCTCTTTCTACGCCCAGCTATGAGCTTACTGAAGCTCCTAGGCTATGCGGTTCTTATGGCCTATTTTGGCTATCGTGGCATCTATATGGGTATCACAGCGGGGACCATGTATGCCTTTATCCAGTACATTAACCGCCTCTTTGATCCCTTGATTGAAGTGACGCAAAACTTCTCAACCTTGCAAACCTCTATGGTCTCAGCAGGTCGGGTCTTCGCCTTGATTGACGAGCGCACCTATGAGCCTGAGCAGAGAGACACAGATACCAAGGTTACTGAGGGGAATATTCGCTTTGAAAATGTCTCCTTCTCCTATGATGGCAAGCACCAGATTTTGGATAATATATCTTTCTCTGTCAATAAAGGAGAAACCATCGCCTTTGTCGGTTCGACAGGTTCCGGAAAATCCTCTATTATCAACGTGTTTATGCGTTTCTATGAGTTCCAATCAGGGCGGGTTCTTCTTGACGGTGTGGATATTCGCGATTATAGTCAGGCAGAGCTGCGTAATAACATTGGTCTTGTCCTTCAGGAACCCTTTCTCTATCATGGTACAGTCAAATCTAATATTGCCATGTATCAGGATTTAACTGATGAAGAGATTAAAGCCGCCGCTGAGTTTGTGGATGCCAATCACTTTATCGACAAACTTCCAGAAGGCTATGATGCTCCAGTTTCTGAAAGAGGTTCAAGTTTTTCAACTGGCCAACGCCAGCTTCTAGCCTTTGCTAGAACCGTTGCTAGCCAGCCTAAAATCTTGATTTTGGATGAAGCGACAGCCAATATTGATTCGGAGACAGAGGCTATTGTCCAAAATTCTCTAGCAAAAATGCGTAGAGGACGCACAACCATTGCCATTGCCCACCGCCTATCAACAATCCAAGATGCCAACTGTATCTATGTCTTAGACAAGGGCCGCATCATCGAACACGGTAGCCATGAGGAACTCTTAGCCCTCGGCGGTACCTACCACAAGATGTACAGCCTACAAGCAGGTGCAATGCAAGGAGAGTAAGCTAGTTTAGAGCATTGATTCTATATTCGAAAAGATTTCTTAAAAATCAAAATCGAGTGGTGACATACATGTCACTACTTTTTTGTTGGCTTGCAACCTATAATAAAACCATAGCTTAAGAGAAAAAGCTAAAAAATAATATTTTAGGAGGTTGTTAGAATGACAACACAAACAATGAACAATTTTGAAACACTCGATCTCGAGACACTTGCAAACGTTGAAGGTGGAAATAGATGTAAAGATTTAATCTTTGGAGGAGCTTTAACTGGCGCAGGTGCTGGATTTACAGGTGGTATGGCAGCATTTGGTGTTACAGCATTTCCAGGAGCACATGTTGGAGCAGTAATTGGTGGCTGTCTAGGTGGTATGCTCATGGCATGGGCAGCAGGACCTGTTTCCGCAGGGGGTTATACTATGATATGTGCTACTTCGGGGCTTGTAAATGCTTATACTTGATGTTCCCGAAGTAAAATTATTCTTGCTAATGATAGCGGAGATTGTATTATATTTGATTGCATATCTTTGTAATAGATTATTCAGTTTTCAAGACTGACTGAGGTTATTCATAGCTTAAGTGTTTTATCATGAAGTTAAAGAATATTAGTTCGAGAGTACTGCGATTTTCTAGGGTCGCCACTGCTGTATTGGCAGTTTTCCTTATAAGTATCAGTATTTCTCTCTATAAGAGCAAGACTTCGCCAGAGATTTGGTTAGCAGTTGGAGTGCTAGCTTTAGTAGTCATTTTGGTAAATGGGCTGCTCTACCGTATGCTTAAGAAGCGTTCAGATTCAGTGAATCCGTTAACCATACAGCAGTCCTTCATTATCTTTCTTGTCATCTCATTTCTAGTGCTTTGTATAGAGTTTTAGACATTACTAACATTCAGTGATATGACAGACCGTATAGTATTAGCTGTATTAATGCTTTTATTAATACTCTGTGATTTTCTAGATTACCTTCAAGTCAAAAAATATTTTAAATAATAAATGATTTTGCTTGATTATTCTGTGTGAATCGTAACAATTGAAGCCTAGAGCTCGTTTATTTCTACATAATCAAAAAATCCCATGGGAGTTCTCATCCTATGGGATTTTTGCGATAAAGACTAATAAGGCAATGTCATCTGACTTTGGCTTAGGTCCACAGTCAATTCATAGTCACTATTATCACGAATAGTGTGCTCAAAGTCTGTGGTATAGAGCACCAGTCGGAGTTTGTCGCCCTTGTTAAGTTTGTAGATGGTTGGTTGCAAATCCAAACCGATAGTCATCCATTTGTTTGGAGTGACATTCTCAATGCTAAGGAGGTTCTTGCGATTTTGCAGATTAAGGTGTCCTTTGGTAATGACACGGTATTTTGCCTGCTTGAATGGCAATTCGCGTAAGGCTTCTTCCTTGAAGAGACGGCCGTTATCTAAATTCATACGTTTGAGTTCGGGAATAGGTGCGAGATACTTCTTATCACCCATTTCTAGAACTTGGGCCGAGATGAGACCACGGTTTGTACTAGACTTAACCTTGAGCTCTAGGTGGACACGACCATTGATTTGGATATCTTGATCCAGTTCAAAGTCCAAGGTAATGGCATTGGCTTTGTCTGCAAAGAGGTCATCCTTGAAGCTTTGGTAAGCTTTACCATATTTGTTGAAGGTTTCCTCTTCATAATGGTTAGCGATGCTAGCTTCAGTCTCACCAAGATGAATGTTTTTACCATTGTCGTGTCCAAAGTTATCGAGAACTTCCCATGTCTGTTCAGACTGGTTGTTTTGCCAGATAACAGTAGGCAGTGTGTAGCCATTCTCCAAACCAAGGAGTTTCTGACAAATCAAGGCGTTCATACTTTCTCGGAAGTCAATAGACTGCCAAGCATTCATGTAAACATGGGCACCATTGTGGAAGAAGAGGTGTTTTTCAAGTGAGTCAGGAAGGGCTCTGAACATTTGATAGACGTTAATCGGCTTGACATTCCAATCTTGGCTACCGTGTGTAAAGACTACAGTAGCTTTGACACGGTCCGCGAACTGCACATAGTTACGGTCATGCCAGAATTGGCTATAGTCCCCATGTTTACGATCAATAGCTGTGCTTAGCTCATTGAGGTAGGCCTGGTAGTCTTTTTGGTGGCGTAGGTATTCTCCAGCTAATAGGGCACGAGAATAAGTGAATTCAGTCAAGGTATCGAGATCCTCACCAGGGTAGCCTCCAGGACTAACGAGGAGTCCATTTTCACGATAATAGTCGTACCAAGAAGAAATACCCGCTTCAGCAATAACCATCTCCAAACCGTCAACGCCAGTTGTAGCAAGGGCGTTGGACATGGTACCCAAGTATGAAAGTCCAGTAGTAGTCACCTTACCAGAAGCCCAATCAGCAGTGATGGTGTGCTGCCTGCTACGACTAGTAAAGGCGCGTGCACGACCATTGAGCCAGTCGATGACAGCTTTATAGGCTAGAACTTGTTGATAGTCTCCAGAGGTCATGAAACCTTCCGAGTTGAAAGTACCGACACCAGATACATAGATAGAAGCCACACCACGAGCTAACATGTAATCGTTAAGTGTATAGGTATCAGTGTGAGCAAAACGCTCCTGAGCCTTCGTGACAGGATTGATAGGCGTAAGGTCTGCCTCTGGTGTCTTGATTTCTGGTTGGCTAAGGGAGATTTCACCTGCTGGTTTGACGAGCAAGTCTCCCTCCATCTTGTGGGTGAGCTTATCAGAGGCAGGTTCATTAGTCCCTTGTTGATAAGGACTTGCGGTCATCATGGCTGGAACAGGGAAGTCCACATTAGGACGTAAGATGGTTACCTTGACCAAGTCTAACTGTCCATCCTTATCGGTATCTACAGGAGTCTCGACATAAACCACTTCACGGTGAAGTTGATTGGTGTCAAATGTGGCCAAGCTCTTACCATTAAAGAAGACGTAGTCATTGCTTACAGGGATCAAATCCTGAGCTACTAACTGATCAATTAAGGTATTGCCAGACTGTTTGCGTGTTGCTAGCAATTGATGGAGGTTATTAAGGCTACCATCAAAAGTGATTGGAAAAGCCATTTTCTCTAGGAAAGCCGCACTGTCTGTAAAGTCCACATTAGGGACAAAGCCTAGCATTTGAAGAGCTACCAAACCAAAGACTTCAGCAGTCAAAGGACGGTCTGATTGGAAGAAGGTTAGGAGATCAGTATCTGTATCAGCAATCCAATTTTTCAAAGCCAAATCAGTGTCTTCAAAGAAAAGGAAGTACTTGCGAACAAAAGCCTCAAAATTGGCTTTGACACTAGCATCTAGAGAGACTTCAAAGCCTAAAGAACGGAGTTCCTGATAAGCAATTTCAGGACTAACAGGGATGTAACTAAACTGGTTAAATTTCATATTTAAAAACCTCAAAAAGAATACGTAAACATTTCAGAAATATCTTTACATCAGACATTATACTTGATAAAATGGTAGATGTCTAAATTATTGTAAAATCGAAAGGAAATAAAGAGACAAATGAATGATTTTCTAAAAGAAGCGTTCACCAGTGAATGGGTTTTGAAATACCTCACTGAGTTTATTGCGACTGCTTTTCTAGTAGCACTTGGTAATGGTGCTGTTGCTAATGTTGAGCTTAAGGGAACAAAAGGTAACAAGTCTGGTTGGATTGTAATCGCCTTTGGTTATGGTTTTGGTGTTATGATGCCAGCTCTTATGTTTGGTGATGTTTCTGGTAACCACATCAACCCTGCTTTCACCCTTGGACTTGCTGCATCTGGATTGTTCTCATGGGTAGGTGTTCCTGGATACCTTGTTGCACAACTTCTCGGTGCCTTCCTAGGTCAAGCTATTGTGGTTTGGGTTCACCAGCCTTACTATGTACAAACTGAGAATCCTAACAATATTCTTGGTACCTTCTCAACTATCTCAGCAGTTTACGATCATGACAACACTCCAGAAAATCGTAACCGTGCATGTCTTAACGGTTTTGCCAATGAGTTTGCAGGTTCATTCCTTCTCTTCTTTGGTGCTCTTGCCTTGACTAACAACTACTTTGGTCACAAGCTTGCCCAACAAGCTCTTGCTGCTGGTTACACTAAAGAAATGGTTGATGCACAATTCCATGGATCGCTTGAAACAGCTCACATTGGTGTTGGTTTCTTGGTTGCCGCTTTGGTTCTTTCATTCGGTGGACCTACTGGACCAGCCCTTAACCCAGCTCGTGATTTGATGCCACGTCTTCTTCACCACCTTTTGCCAACATCAGTTCTTGGTGAGCACAAAGGTGATTCTAAATGGTGGTATGCTTGGGTTCCAGTTGTAGCGCCAATCCTTGCAGGACTTTTGGCAGTATTCTTGTTCAAAGCTCTCTACCTTTAATCAATAACCAAAAATCTGAAGCATTGTCTTCAGATTTTTTTATGCTTAAAAATTTGAAAGTAGCAAAAACTGAGAAAGTTTTCTCAGTTACATCGGAGTAGTTATGACTAAGATTGTAGCACCTAAGGTGAAAAGATTCCATAGGATATGAAGCGAGATAGTCGATGATAGATTTTCTCTTTTTTGGTAGACTATAGAGAGCCAAGCCCATTCCAATATAGAGGAAGAGGTGGGCAAGGTTGGTAGGCATATGGAATAAGAAAAAGAGACCGGTACTTACTAAAGCAGTAACTATTGAATAAGGAGCAAACTAAGAGCAAACCGACTTACGAAAGAGTAGTTCTTGCAAGAAGGCAGTAATCATCATGCTAATGGTTACTGGGAGGATAGACGTTGCCGTAAGAGTTCTTTGAAGTTCTGCATGGTAGTTGGTGTGGATCAGTAGCATAAGATTGCTCCCAATAACTCTCATCAAAAAAATAAGAACAAAACCCCAAGTAGTAAAAAGAATCCCTGATAGGTATGTCTAAACGCCAAATGATTGACGAAAGTTTTCAGAGTCTTTATTATATTCTAAAATGAGGAAATAGCTACTCAAAAAGTGAATAAACTATAATGTTTTTCACAATTTATGCGAAAGAAAGTGAAAAAATTACAATCCTGTTTTTTCTTAGGAAAATCCTTGTCACACAGGCTCTTTTCGGATAAAATAGAGAAGAATGGAGGTTGTCATGACGCAATCAGGGAATTTTAAGTTTCATACACCAATTTTTCGTGTAAATAACAGACAAGAAAATATTGATTTTTACCAAAATACATTAGGATTTAAGCTTTTGACTGAGGAAAATGCTCTTGCTGTCTTCACTGACTGGGCAGAACGTAACTCACTTTTTGTAATTGAGGAGTCTCCAGCTTACCGTTGCCGTGCAGTTGAAGGTCCTAAGAAAATTAATAAAGTGGTCATTAAGGTTTCAAATCCACTTGAGATTGAGTACCTTTTGGCGCATGATGATCATCAAGCCAAGGCTATTTTCCAAGGTGAAAATGGTTACGCTTTTGAGACTATCTCACCAGAAAATGGTCTTATTTTGGTGCATGCCGAAGATGATTTATCAACTCTAAAGACAGTCGAGTATGCAGATGTGGAAGAAAATGAAGACTTTAAAGGTGTTTCAGACTTTACCGTTCAGTCTTTGACTTTGAATGTTGTGGATACGGTTAAAGCAGCCTTCTTCTATGACAATCTTTTTGGTGAAGAACTACCTTTATCTATCCACTTTGAAAAGGCAGAAGGTCCTGACCTTCAAGTAACTCCTGATCAAACTTGGGATTTGGAAATTCTCGAGTTTAAGGTGGCAGAGGACTATGACTTAGTTGCCTTGCATGATAAACTTGAAGAGGAACAGTTCTCAAGTTACTTGGATAGCAAAGGACACCTACTTGCATTGACTGATATGAGTAATATTGAGGTTTGGCTAACAAAATAATGACTGATTTTCAACAAATATTAGCAACAATTACAGACCACATCAAGGCTGACATCTTTCCAGGTGCCAGCCTTGCACTTTATGATGGACAAGATTGGCAGGAGCACTACCAAGGAACTCAGGATGGAAATATTCCGGTAGTTCCAGGACTAACCTATGATCTAGCTAGTGTCTCTAAGGTGGTGGGAGTTGGGACTCTTTGTATCTTCTACTTACAGTCAGGAAAACTGGATTTGGATGAGAAGTTCTCCACCTATTATCCTGAAGTAGCAGACCATACGCTAACCCTTCGTCAGCTTCTTTCTCATAGTAGCGGAATTGATCCTTTTATTCCAAATCGTGATGACTTAGACCAAGCTGGCTTGATTGCTGCTATTAATGCCATCAAAGTTAAGGCTGATAAACCTTTCTTGTATACAGATATTAATTTTATTCTCCTAGGTTTGATGCTTGAGAAAGTCTCTGGACAAACACTGGATAAGCTTTTTGACTCCGAAATTTTCCAACCGTTTGGTATGTCTGAAACAGGGTTTGGGCCAGTTGACCTTGCTGTTCCAACTGTCGAGGGGGTTCCGGGTGGAACTGTTCATGATCCCAAGGCTCGAGTTCTCAAAGAACATACAGGTTCAGCAGGTCTCTTTTCAACCCTAAAGGACTTGGAAATCTTTGTTAACCATTATTTGAAGGATGATTTTTCTAAAAATCTGGCGCAAAATATCAGTCAATCCAAGAAGGAGCGTAGTGTCGCGTGGGACCTTCAAGGCGATTGGATTCTTCATACTGGTTATACAGGTACCTTTGTGCTTATCAATATCGCAGCTCAACGTGCAGCTATTTTCCTCAGTAATCGTACCTATTACAAGGATGAGAGGGCTCAATGGATCAAGAACAGAGATGCTTTGATTGAGATAATGAAGAAGGAGTTGGTTTGTGGAACGGTCGAGTAGGCACTCTAAGAAAAGAAAGCTTGTCTCTTGATTTTTTGGTCTACATGGAAATTTTGCTCCTTCTTTTTATAGGGGTGAAATACTAGAAAAAATCACAGAAATATTAAAAGTAGGAGAAAATGTGGCAGTTCTTGCTATCGAGCATAGCTATTCTATATTTTCAACAAAAGAAGAAGCTTAAGCAGTTGACTTACTGCTTAAGCTTTTTTACTTACTAAGGATTTTTCAACCGTGATGTGTTGGATACCAGCTTCTTCGAAGATTTGGCCGACTTCTTGATAGCCATTATTGAGATAGAACTTAAGTGCCCCTAGTTGAGCATGGAGAGAAATAGATTTGAAGCCCTGCTCTTGAGCGAAATCTTCAGCCTCTTTTAGGAGGATGCTACCCAGACCTTGACCTTGGTAGTCGTCAAGCACGGCCATGCGTTGGAGTATAACTTGTGTCAAGTCTATGTTAGGAAGTAGGCGTACGGTTGCTGTAGCCTGGCCCTTGTCATCATAGAGGACAAAGTGAATGCAGTAGGCTTCATTGGCATCGATCTCGATGGAGCGCGGAACTCCTTGGCCCTTAACGAAAACGGTGTTTCGAATAGCCACAGCATCTAGATAAGTCTCTGAAAGTGTATCTCTTGTATGTTTGATAATCATAGGAATAGTGTAGCAAAGATTTTAGTCTATCGTCAATGAGAAAAAGCGTGATAAGAGGAGTAGTCACCAAACTTTTGATAGGTTTTATTCTTTAATGTTTCGGCCGTTTGCATCTTGGATAGGACGGTTGTTTTCAAATCCAAGAGTTTGGGTGAATTCTTCCACCTGTTCCTTACTGACAGTTTCTTGGCTTTTGAAGACAATCCAGTTAACGCCTTCAGTACAAGGCAATGTTATCAATGAGCCTTCAAAGTTGTAATAGTCCTTGTTTTCAGGATAGAAATCATCAAGTAAGATAGCCTGAGATAAATCCGTTTCAGTATTAGTGGCTTGAGGCATTTTATCCCAGATTAATTGCAAGGCTTGGTTTTTATCTCCATAGTTATTGAGAACTGAGACAACTGTGATTTTTTCATTATCCATCTTGTAGACGAAATGCCCTTCAAGAAGATAGGCTTTGCCATCTATTTCATTCTCAACCTGGCCTTCTGATTCTTGATTATTAAGGTTTAGTTCTGGGAGATCAACGTCCTCAGCTCCGGTGATATTAATGTGGGATTGTTCCTTACCCGCCTTGCTGAGTTTATAATCTTTAGAAAGGTCACCCCAATGTTCAGGACCAGTTATACCCGTATAGCCCCATTGGACCTCTTGAGACTTAGAGGTTTTACTTTGAGTTTCAGACTGGCAGGCTACGAGTAGGATGGTACTGGCTATAAGAGACAATAATCCAATTAGCTTAAAACTTTTCTTAGTTATCCTCCCTATATGCTTTTATTTTATAGCTAATATGAAAGAAAGTAAATTATAGT
>OHSB01000531.1_pt1 | contig 10524 bp, 5 predicted proteins | sample 1578591 | NCBI WGS metagenome assembly OHSB01 (sample SAMEA3879508, study PRJEB24766) | human gut metagenome | biome: human-associated habitat; feature: feces | place: USA | collected 1985/1987 | reverse complement strand
TATCGGTCGTTACTTGGGCCTTCCCACAAAGCAGTTGATGCGCGGTTTTACGGTTGTGCTGATGATATTAGTCGGAGCGGTTTTTGTGGCAGGACCTGCCGGATTGCTTGCCAAACTTACTCCGGAGTATATGGATGTTACTTTTTGGATTATAGTCGTATTTGTCTATTATATGTTGGCTACATTGTTGCCGGTAGATAAGATTATAGGAAAAATATATCCGTTGTTTGCCATTGCTTTATTGTTTATGGCGGTGGGGATTTTGGTGATGTTGTTATGGAATCATCCGGCATTGCCCGAAATTACGGACGGGCTGCATAATACCCACCCTGCCGGATTACCAATTTTTCCTATCATGTTTGTTTCTATTGCTTGTGGGGCAATCAGTGGCTTTCATGCCACACAATCTCCGTTGATGGCACGTTGTATGAAGAATGAGAAGTATGGCCGTCCTATTTTTTATGGAGCGATGGTAACCGAAGGGATCGTGGCATTGATTTGGGCTGCTGCCGCTACTTGTTTTTTTCATCAAAATGGTATGGAGGAGAGTAATGCTTCGATTATTGTGGACAGCATAACCAAGGAATGGTTGGGTACGATAGGAGGTTTATTGGCTGTACTGGGGGTAATTGCCGCTCCTATTACCAGTGGAGATACCGCTTTACGTTCAGCTCGTTTGATTGTTGCCGATTTTATGCATTTGGAACAAAAAAGTATAGCGAAACGTTTATTGATTTGTATTCCTATTTTTGCGGTAACTATCGGTATATTGTTGTACAGTCAGCGTGATGCGGCGGGATTTGATATGATATGGCGTTATTTTGCCTGGTGTAATCAGGCTTTGTCTGTGTTTACTTTGTGGGCGGTCACTGTTTTTCTGGTACGTGCGAAAAAGAATTATTATATTACCTTGTTTCCTGCCTTGTTTATGACGGCTGTATGTTCTACTTATATTTGCATTGCTCCCGAAGGATTGGCACTTTCTGATTATGTATCTTATATAATCGGTGGTCTTTGCACGTTGGTAGCCGCTATAGGGTTTGTAAGTTGGTATAGGAAACAAAACAGCATAGTTTATGAAAAAATATAGAAAATCGATTTGGTTGCCTGTCGCTTTGTTGGTTTATACTACAGCGATGGCCGTTTATTTTATTCCGCGTAATACGGAAATAAGTGATACGGAAAAGTATCTCACAGTAGGTTTATCCTATATGATAATAGCGTTGTTATGGATTGTCCTTCGTAAGAAAGAAAAGGCGGAGGAAAGACGTGAACGTGATTTGGAAAATAAAAAATAACTATTAAACGACAACATTATGAAGAAAATTTTAGTCAGCTTGATGCTGTTGGTAATGACTGCACTGAGTGCACATGCTCAATTTGAGAAGGAGGTATGGTATGTGAATGCTTCATTGACAGGGCTTGACCTATCTCATAGCAAGAATGAGGGTACAAATTTTGGTTTCGCTTTGACCGGTGGTGCGTTTGTAGCCGATAATGTGGCTGTATTGCTGAATTTTAAGGGCAATTATGTAGAACATGGAATGGATGAAACCAGTATTGGTGCACAAGGACGTTATTATTTTTCCAGTTGCGGTATTTATGGAGGATTGGGAATGGCGTATAAGCACCTTTCTTGTGTAGGATTTAAAAAGAATCTGGTTTGTTTGACACCGGAAGTCGGATATGCTTTTTTCTTGGGCAGAAATGTGACTATTGAGCCGTCTGTATATTATGACTTGAGTTTTAGTGATATTTCAGAATTTAGTAAATTAGGCTTCAAGATAGGGTTCGGAGTTTACTTCTGATTGATGTAATTCCACCACAGATTACGCAGATTATTGAATGGGAGAATTCATTGAAATTCAATCTATGTAAATCTGTATAATCTGTGGTGGAAAAACTTTTTATGTGAGATTAATGCGCATAGAGATGCGTGAACGGAATTTCTTTACCATCACTACCTGTTACTTTTAATTTCAGTTGTCCTCCGTTTTGGTCGAAATAACGTAATTCCATTGGATGATATCCTTTCGCCAATGCCTTTTGTCCCACTATTTCTTTAGGTCCGTGAGGTCCGTCATTGTCTACTATCTGTTCACTGTCTATGGTCAATGTACTACCATCGTCGGACAGGAGTGCAAAAGTGTAGATATCGTCTTGAGGAGCATTGAAATATCCTTTGATAATCAGTCCGATATTTCCTTTTACTTTTTTAGGAATCATAACGTCTTCCACTGGATAAGTACCATTGACCGGAGCTTTTTCTATTTCACTGCATTTATTTCCTTTAAATTCGTACCATGTAGCTTTCAAACCCGGATTGGAAGGAGCGGCAGTTACAGAGGGGGTATATTCACTTTTGATGAAACGGGTCTTGACTATGTCACCTTTCTTTCCATTAGGGCGGAAGGTGCAGAAAGTAAAGTCTGTGGTTTCAGTCACTTTGATGGGACCTTCATATACGGGAGATTGTAAAGTAGGAGTACTGCCATCAGTGGTATAGTGAATTTCCGCAGTGGGGTCAAGGCAAGTTACATTGATGGTTCCTTCACCGATAAAGGCGTTGACGGCATTAAAGCCTTCCAAATCGGGTATACGGTAATTGATACCCATGATATTGAGACGTTCAAACTGATCAGACAGGCGTTGTTTGAAGGCATTCCAGTCTTTTTGCTCCGGTTTGCTCCAACCTAATTCGGCAATAGCCAGCAAACGTGGAATGGCCATATATTGCATACGTGCGTTGGAAGGAATCCATTCGCACCAAATATTTCCCTGCACTCCTAAAATCAGCGACTGCTGCTCGGGAGTCAGGTTGTCTGTCGTATCCAGATTATAAATGCTTGCCATAGAATTCTTGTCTTCTGCATAATCCAAATAAAATTGTCCGTTAGGAGTGAAAATGACAGGGTTGCCTTGTGCCGTTGCCTTGGTCGCTGCATCTTTTACCCAGCTGCGCCACCACATTACGGTGGCTGTTTTAGACAATCCGCCTTCAATGATTTCATCCCAGCCTATCATTTCTTTGCCTTTCCCGTTAAAGAATCTCTCCATGTCATGAATGAACCATGATTGCAGTTCTTCTTCGGTTTTCAGATTATTGTCATGCATACGTTTCTGGCAGTCCGGACATTTTTTCCAATTGGTTTTTTCTACTTCGTCACCTCCTATATGTACATACTTATAGGGGAAAAGGGCTATCAGTTCTGCATAAACATTCTTGCAGAACTCCAATGCAGAGTCTTTCCCCGGACAAACAGGTGAGGAGAAGACGCTTCCCCAACCGGTTTCGTTAAAACAGGAAACACCTTCATAGTTACTCACAGCTGCCAGCATGTGTCCCGGCATATCAATTTCGGGAATAATATCTATGCCTCGTATTTTGGCGTATGCTATGACATCCTTGATATCTTCCTGAGTGTAGTAGCCTCCATATAGGGTGTCACCTTCTACGATGCGTATCTTGTCTTCGGGAATTGCCATATCCGGATTGTTATCAGTCTTTGACTGACGTATGCATTCGCGGTCATGGGAATTGAATTTGCGCCAGGCTCCTTTTTCCGTCAGTAAAGGATATTTCTTGATTTCGATACGCCATCCTTGGTCATCGGTAAGATGCCAGTGGAATTTATTCATCTTGTAAAGGGCCATGACATCCAGTAATTCTTTCACCTCATCTATTGTGTAGAAATGGCGGGATACGTCCAGCATGATGCCTCTCCATTCAAAGCGGGGGGCATCTTGAATGTTAACGGCCGGTATGGCCCAGTCTGTACCTTTAACAATTTCTTTAGATTCTATTTGCGGGGGAAACAGCTGTCTGAGGGATTCGATACCTGCAATGACACCTCCGTAAGAGTTACCTGTAATGTTGACCTTATCGCTCTCGGCTGTCAGGGTATAGGCACCTTCTTTTCCTTGAACATCCCCCAAGGCAAGGGTGATGGTTCCTTCGCCTTCTTTTACTTTAAGGTCGTAGCCTGTGGCACTGGAAAGCATATCGGCCAAATACTCGGCTGCGGGAATTAGTTCGGCGTCAATAACACCGATGGAGGTATTACTTTTCAATACAAAAGCACCGTTTGTTTCCTCCAGATGGTTGGTTATGGGTACAATGGATACCTCTTTTGTTACAGGGGGAGTACTGGTACATGCTCCCAACATCAATGTGCCTGCTAACATACAGGCGGTCATTAACTGCTTATGTGTACATTTGGTCATAGGATAATAAATTAGGTTATTGGACAAAGATAACAGAAATATTGGGAAAAACGATATTATTTGGCGGGATATTGGAAAGTAACCAGTACTCCTTTATGGTCTGTAGGCCATACGCCCAATGGTTCTATAAACTTGTCTTTAGATGTTTCCTGAACACGCTGTGCACGGACTATGGAATTTTTCGGACCGAAAATGGCGGCGTCTTTCACTTTCAACCCCTTTTCGGGATAATACCAAATGTAATCTATACGGTCGCGTTCATCTGCTTTGGGAGCCCAGGTTATTTTGTCGGCGGGCTTTGCCGGATTATCCGAAGGATAAGTGAAGCCGGGATAGTTTAATACATCTGGATAGAATTCTCGATAGGCGTCTTTCAATCCGGCTTCGTCTAACAGGACAGGAACTGTCCAGGGGATTACAAAGCCATGATGGTCATACAGGTCTTTGGTCTCTTCAGTCCAATCTTGATGTGACGGTTCATTAAAATCTCCTCCTAAAATGATGGTGTAGCCGGCTGCACGATCTTTTTTTGCCTGTTCAATGAATAGTCTGATGGCGTCATCGCGTTGTGAGGCTACATTTCTCTTTAATACTTCTTCTACGGTAGTGGGGATAGGGATTTCTTCCCAAGTAGAGCCATCATATCCGCGTACATTATAATAGGCGTCATCCAAATAATCAAGATGAGCGGTGTAGACTGCTATTTTCTGTCCGTTTATATCGGCTGTAAGGCGATAGATACTGCCGTGGTCATTCTTTTCGGGAAAAACGGTTAATGAATCAGTGATGGGGTATCGGCTTAACAGACCTGTATCATAGGTATAGAAGGAGTAATAGGTTTCTCCTTTTTCCTTTAATGATTGCACTAGGCGGGCAGTGAAATTGGTGTTTTCGTAATTACGTACTTCGCTCAATGTGACGAAGTCCGGACGAAGACGGGCTATTTCATTCACAATAGCGTCGTAACCACCGGGAATTACAGTTCCTTCTTGCCAAATGTTCCATTGAAGAACGGTGAATTCTTTCTCTTTTTGTGAACATCCCAATAGGAAAGGGAACAGCAAGAGTAGTAAAAAAAGTTTTTTCATATTCTGTTGATTTATAAGGTTGTTAATTCAATTCTAAATTTACTCATATTTTCGTTTAGATTGACAATGCGGAAAACATTAAAACAGATTTTTAGTAAAATGATTCTGCAATCATACCACAAAATGCTAAACTTATAGAACGGAATAAATCACTTTTAAATTCCCATTTATCATCTAGTGGTATATTGCGTATAATCATATTTAATAATTTGTGTCAGTTTGGACAATCAACGGTGAATAAAAAATCAATCAGGAGAATCCATCGCCAGTTTTTCACGTAAAAACTGTCCCGTATAAGATGCCGCACATGCTGCAACCTCTTCCGGAGTGCCCGCAACTACCAGATTTCCTGCCATATTTCCTCCTTCGGGTCCTAGGTCAATCACATGGTCGGCACATTTTATCACATCCATATTATGCTCGATAATGATAATGGTATGTCCGCGGCTGATTAAGGCTTCAAATGCTTCCAGCAGTTTCTTGATATCATGAAAATGCAGACCTGTGGTTGGTTCATCGAATACAAAAATAGTGGGTTGTGCTTTCTCTATGCTCAGAAAATAAGCTAGTTTTACGCGTTGGTTCTCGCCGCCGGAAAGAGTGGAGGAGGCTTGTCCTAACTTTATATATCCCAATCCCACTTCTTGTAATGGAATTAGTTTCTTCACTATCTTTTTTTGATTGTATTCGGCAAAGAATTCAATGGCTTGATTCACTGTCATTTCCAGAATGTCATAGATGCTCTTGTCTTGGAATTTTATTTCCAGCGTGTCGCTCTTGAAACGTTTTCCATGACAAGACTCACATTCTAGTACCAAATCTGCCATAAATTGCATTTCAACGGTTACCGTACCGTCACCTTTGCATTCCTCACAGCGCCCGCCTTCGGTATTGAATGAGAAATATCCGGCAGTATATCCCATTTGCTTGGCAAGAGGCTGTTCGGCAAAGAGTTTTCGTATTTCGTCGTATGCTTTTACATAGGTTACCGGATTGCTGCGTGATGATTTTCCGATAGGATTCTGGTCTACAAATTCAATATCTTTCACCAGCTGTACATCTCCTTCCAAAGAGATGAACTCACCCGGCCGTTCGCTAGCTTCACTATATTCGCGTTTCAATGCCTTGTAAAAGACATCACGTACCAACGTACTCTTCCCCGAACCGCTGACTCCCGTAACTACCGTCATTACATTCAGTGGAAATTTTACGTCAATGCCTTTAAGGTTGTTTTCACGCGCACCTTTTATTTCTATATAATTGTTCCACGGACGATGACATCGGGGAATCTCTATGTTTTCTTCTCCCAACAAATAGCGCACCGTATAACTGTTACTGTTTCTTTGAAGATCGTTCATGTTGCCTTGATATACTATTTGTCCTCCTAAACGTCCTGCTTGAGGACCGATATCAATGATATAATCGGCAGCACGGATTATTTCTTCATCATGTTCTACCACTACTACGGTGTTTCCCAGCTCCTGTAACTGACGAAGTACTTTTATCAGCCGGTCGGTGTCACGGCTGTGTAATCCGATACTGGGCTCGTCCAGGATATAGAGTGAACCTACCAAGCTGCTGCCTAATGAGGTGGCCAGATTGATGCGCTGGCTTTCACCGCCGGAGAGCGAGTTGCTGAGACGGTTCAGTGTAAGATATCCCAAACCCACATCCATGAGGAAGTTGATGCGGTTGGTAATTTCCGTTAAGATCCGTTTGGCGATGGCTGTGTCATGTGCATCTAGTTCTAGAGTGCGGAAGAATTCTTTTAAGTCGTGAATAGGTAAGTCAACCAGTTGAGAGATGGATTTTCCACCTACTTTTACATAACCGGCTTCTTTTTTCAAGCGTGTTCCGTGGCAGACAGGACAAATAGTTTTTCCCCTGTATCGTGCCAGCATCACACGATATTGTATTTTATATTGGTTTTCTTCCAGCATTTTGAAGAAAGAATCTATACAGGCCTTATTTCTAGGTCCATGCCATAAATAATCTTTTTGTTCCTGTGTCAGTTCATAATAAGGGGCGAAGATGGGGAAATCGTGGGCGGGAGCTTCATGAATGAATTCCTGTAGCCATTCCCCCATCTTTTCACCACGCCAGCAAAGGACAGCTCCGTCATATACACTCAGAGCACGGTTTGGAATCACCAGATGTTCATCTATACCTATCACTTTACCGAAGCCTTCGCATTCGGGACAAGCGCCGAGAGGGGAATTGAATGAAAACATTTGGTCATTCGGTTCTTCGAATTTAATTCCGTCGGTCTCGAATTTAGTGCTGAAAGAGAACAGCTGCGTACTTCCGTCAGCAGAGTAGAAGCGGAGGAGACAATTCCCGTCTCCCTCGTACATGGCCGTTTCGGCAGAATCGGTGAGGCGGCTGATACTGTCTTTGCTATCATCGGCTGTCATGCGATCTACCAGCAGATAGATGTTTTGTTTTTTATCTTCGGCAGCTGTTTGTTGCAGAAAATCTTCTATACGGACTATTTCACGGTTCACCTCTATACGGGTAAATCCTTGTTTCAAGTCCATTTCCAGTTGCTGGAGCAGTGTACGGCCTTCACGGGGCATCATAGGAGTGAGAACCGTGTATTTCGTTCCTTTAGGAAAGGAAAGCATACAGTTTACAATATCTTCAATGCTATGTTTTTTCACCAGTTGCCCGCTAATGGGGGAATAAGTCTTCCCCACGCGTGCATAGAGCAGTCGCAGATACTCATATATTTCGGTGGAAGTACCCACGGTGGAACGAGGATTGCGGCTGTTCACTTTTTGCTCTATGGCGATAGCGGGTGGTATACCTTTGATGAAATCACACTCAGGCTTGCTCATGCGGCCCAGAAATTGGCGGGCGTATGATGACAGGCTTTCTACATAGCGTCGCTGACCTTCAGCGTATAATGTATCAAAAGCCAAGGATGATTTTCCGGAACCGGATAGTCCCGTGATGACGACCAGCTTGTTGCGTGGAATGTTTACATCGATGTTTTTGAGGTTGTTTACCTTTGCTCCTTTTATGGATATATAGTTACTTTCTGACATTCTTTATTGAATTTGGTTTAATATGCAAAGATAATTATAAGTTTTCTTATCTTTGCAAGCGTATTAAACAAGAATAACAAAATGAGAGCAAAAACTATTCTTCTTTTATTGATAGCACTACTTTTTACTTCTGTTGTCAGTGCTCAGACACGTTATCCTAAACGTGAGTTCCGCGGTGCATGGATTCAGTGTGTGAATGGACAGTTCCAGGGAATGCCGACAGAGAAGATACAGCGGCTGTTAATAAATCAACTAAACAGTCTGCAGGACGCAGGCATTAATGCGATAATTTTTCAGGTACGTGCAGAAGCCGATGCCTTGTATAAATCTTCTTATGAGCCGTGGAGCCGCTTTCTTACAGGAGTGCAGGGCAGAGTGCCTTCACCTTACTGGGACCCGATGCAGTTCATGATTGATGAATGCCATAAGCGTGGTATGGAGTTTCATGCATGGATTAATCCGTATCGCACGAAGACGACCTTGAAGAGTGAGTTGGCTCCCAATCATGTGTACAATATCCATCCGGAATGGTTTGTCACTTATGGCGACCAGTTGTATTTTGACCCGGCACTGCCTGAGAGCCGCCGGCACATCTGCATGGTGGTGAGCGACATCGTTTCCCGCTATGATGTGGATGCCATTCATATGGACGATTACTTTTATCCTTATCCCATTAAGGGAAAGGATTTCCCTGACGATGCAAGTTTTGCACGTTTTGGCGGAGGTTTCAGCAATAAAGGAGACTGGCGCCGGAGCAACGTGAATGTGCTGATTAAGAAACTGCATGAAACAATTCGTGAAATCAAGCCGTGGGTGAAGTTCGGGGTTTCTCCGTTTGGCATTTACCGGAATGAAAGCAGTGACCCGCTTGGCAGTAAGACCAAAGGCCTGCAAAACTACGATGACCTTTATGCGGACGTGTTGCTGTGGGCCCGTGAAGGTTGGATAGACTATAATATTCCGCAGATTTATTGGCATATAGGACATCCGGTTGCCGACTATGAGACACTGGTGAAGTGGTGGGCCAGGAATACGGAAAACCGCCCCTTGTTTATTGGCCAGTCCGTGATGAACACCGTGCAGAATGCCGACCCCAAGAACCCGTCGATAAATCAGCTTCCTCGCAAAATGGCCTTGCAACGGGCCTATCAGACCATCGGTGGCAGTTGCCAGTGGCCTGCCAGTGCGGTTGTAGAGAATGCAGGCAAGTATCGCGATGCCCTGATTGCCGAATATCATAAGTATCCGGCGCTGCCTCCCGTTTTCGATTTCATGGATAACGAAGCCCCGGCAAAGGTACGTAGGATGAAATCGGTGTGGACGGAAGACGGATATATTCTTTTCTGGACAGCTCCCAAGTATAAAGAGGAAATGAACCGTGCCGTCCAATATGTGGTCTATCGCTTTAATGACAAAGAGAAAGTGAATATAGATGACCCTTCCCATATTGTAGCCATCACGCGCGATAATTTCTATAAACTTCCTTATGAAGACGGAAAGACAAAGTACCGCTATGTGGTGACAGCCTTGGACCGTCTGCATAATGAATCGAAATCCGTTGGAAAGAAGATTAAACTTTAAAAATTAGGGATTAAGGATTAGGGATTAATCATTAACGTTTAATCCTTAATCCCTAATAAAGTATCAATCCTGCTATTCCACAAGCTACAATCATTCCTATCGGGTTCAGTTTATATTTCTTTGTGCCTATAAATGCCACGAGGAAGATGAGGCAGCTGATGACGAAGGAATATATGTCTTCTTTGGGAGAACTGAAGTTTTCCGAATTCATCAATACCAGCGCGGCTGAGGCCAGCAGACCGACCACTGCCGGGCGGAGCCCACTGAATACCGCTTCCACGGAAGGATGTTTTTGGTATTTCAGAAAGAATTTGCTGATGGTCAGCATCAGTAGGAAAGAAGGAAGCACCACGGCAAACGTAGCAATAATAGAACCTAAAATACCATAGCTTGTACCGTAGCAATCAGCTATCGTAGTATAACCCACATAAGTTGCCGAATTGATTCCTATCGGACCGGGTGTCATCTGGCTGATTGCCACAATATCAGTAAATTCCTGCGCTGTAAGCCAACCGTAACGGGTAACTACTTCACCTTGTATCATAGACAACATGGCATATCCGCCACCAAAGCCGAAAAGCCCA
>OHSB01000529.1_pt1 | contig 10531 bp, 12 predicted proteins | sample 1578591 | NCBI WGS metagenome assembly OHSB01 (sample SAMEA3879508, study PRJEB24766) | human gut metagenome | biome: human-associated habitat; feature: feces | place: USA | collected 1985/1987 | reverse complement strand
GATGTGCCCGGCCATAAGCGAGGCCGAGGCAACCCGGAGCTGACGGCCTTTCTGGGCCAGCAGTGCGTAGGCGTGGACGTGAACAGCATGAAGCCGCTGGACAACCTCTGCCACCCGGTGTCGGTCATCCGGGAAGCGGAGGAGCTGGCCGCCGACGCCTTTGGGGCGGCCCACGCCTTTTTGATGGTGGGCGGCACCACCAGCAGCGTGCAGAGCATGGTGCTGACCGCCTGCAAGCGGGGGGATGAGATCATCCTGCCCCGTAATGTGCACCGCAGCGTGCTGAACGCGCTGGTGCTCTGCGGCGCGGTGCCGGTCTATGTCAACCCGGAGGTGGACAAGCGGCTGGGCATTTCGCTGGGCATGAAGCGGGAGCAGGTGGAAAAGGCCATCCGGGAGCACCCCAACGCCGTGGCTGTTCTGGTGAACAACCCCACCTACTACGGCATCTGCTCCGACCTGCGCGCCATCGTCAAGATGGCCCACGACGCCGGGATGCTCTGCCTTGCGGACGAAGCCCACGGCACCCACTTCTACTTCGGCGGCGGGCTGCCCGTCTCCGCCATGGCGGCAGGCGCGGACATGGCGTCCGTCTCCATGCATAAGAGCGGCGGCAGCTTAACGCAGTCGAGCCTGCTGCTCATCGGCCCCAACGTCCACCCCGGCTATGTGCGCCAGATCATCAACCTGACCCAGACCACCTCCGGCAGCTACCTGCTGATGTCCAGCCTCGACATCTCCCGCCGCAACCTTGCACTGCGGGGGCGGCAGGTGTTCCATCAGGTCGCAGACATGGCCGAGTATGCGCGGGAGGAGATCAACGCCGTGGGCGGCTACTACGCCTTCGGCAAGGAGCTGTGCAACGGCAACTCGGTCTTCGACTTCGACACCACAAAGCTCAGCGTCCACACGCTGGACATCGGCCTTGCGGGCATCGAGGTCTACGATATCCTCCGCGACGAGTACGACATCCAGATCGAGTTCGGCGACATCGGCAACATCCTCGCCTACCTCTCCATCGGCGACCGCCCGCAGGAGATCGAGCGTCTGGTGAGTGCGCTGGCCGAGATCAAGCGCCGCTACCGCACCGACGGTTCGGGTCTGCTGAGTCAGGAATACATCGACCCCGTTGTGGCTGCCAGCCCGCAGGAGGCTTTCTATGCCCCCAAAAAGAGCCTGCCCCTCCGGGAGACCGAGGGCATGGTGTGCAGCGAGTTCGTCATGTGCTACCCGCCGGGCATCCCCATTCTGGCCCCCGGCGAACGGATCACCAAGGAGATCCTGAATTACATCGAGTACGCCAAGGCCAAGGGCTGCAGCATGACCGGCCCCGAAGACCCGGACATCCTGCACCTGAACGTACTGGCATAAGGGGGAATGAACCATGGAATTTTGGTTTTCGGAATTTCACACCCCGGACGTGAAACACAGCATCCGGGTGAGCAAACAGCTCTACTCCAAGCAGAGCGACTACCAGCGCATCGACATCTTTGAGACGCCGGAGTTCGGCCGGGTGCTGACGCTGGACGGCAACGTGATGCTGACCGAGCGGGACGAGTTCATCTACGACGAGATGATCGTTCATGTGCCTATGGCCGTCCACAAAGAGGCGAAGGACATCCTCGTCATCGGCGCGGGCGACGGCGGCGTGGTGCGGGAGCTGACCCGCTACGACCGGGTGGAGCGGATCGACCTTGTGGAAATGGACCCGCAGGTGGTGGAGGCCTGCCGCGCCTACCTGCCCGGCAATGCCTGCCGGATGGATGACCGCCGGGTGCACATCTACTTCGAAAATGCCCTCAAGTTCATCCGCCGGTGCGAGGAGGAGTACGACCTCATCATCGTGGACTCCTCCGACCCCTTCGGCCCTTCCGAGGGGCTTTTCACCCGCGAATTCTACGGCAGCTGCTTCAACGCGCTGAAGGCCGACGGCATCATGGTCAACCAGCAGGGCAGCCCCTTCTACGCCGAGGACGCCAGCGCCATGCAGCGCAGCCACAAACGGATCGCGTCCACCTTCCCCATCAGCCGGGTGTATCAGGCCCACATCCCGACCTTCGCCGCCGGGTACTGGCTGTTCGGCTTTGCCAGCAAGAAGTACCACCCCATCGACGACCTCGACGCCGCCGCATGGAAAGCACTGAACATGCGCACCCGCTACTACACCGCCCGGCTCCACGTCGGAGCCTTTTATCTGCCCGCTTTCCTCGAAGAGATGCTGCGGGAAGTGGAGGAACACTGATGCGACCCAACATTGAAAACTTCATCGGCTGCGACAGCAGCTACCGTGCCGCCAGCATCGTGCTGTACGGTGCCCCCTACGACTCCACCACCAGCTACCGCCCCGGTGCCCGGTTCGGCCCCGCTGCCATCCGGCACGAGAGCTACGGGCTGGAGACCTACAGCCCCTACCAGAACGCCGACCTGACCGACTTCGACATCTTCGACAGCGGCGACTTGGAGCTCTGCTTCGGCTCCAGCGAGTCGGCCCTTTCCGACATTGAGAGCCGCGCCGCCGAAATTCTGGCAGACGGCAAGTTCCCGCTGCTGCTGGGCGGCGAACATCTGGTCACGCTGGGGGCCGTGCGGGCTGCGGTAGAGAAGTACCCGGACCTCCACATCGTCCACTTCGACGCCCACGCCGACCTGCGGGACGACTATCTGGGAGCCAAGCTCAGCCACGCCTGTGTGCTCCGCCGCTGCCACGAGCTTGTGGGGGACGGCCGCATCCATCAGTTCTGCATCCGCAGCGGCGAGCGGGCCGAGTTCGAGTTTGCGGCCCAGCATACCGAGATGCACAAGTTCGACTTCACCGGCCTTGCCGAGCTCACCGAACAGCTCTGCGCCACCAAAGAGCCGGTCTACCTCACCATCGACCTCGACTGCCTCGACCCCTCCTGCTTCCCCGGCACCGGTACCCCCGAAGCGGGCGGCGTAAGCTTCTTGCAGCTGTTGGACGCCATCCGCACCGTGGCCAAGGCGAACATCGTCGCCGCCGACCTCAACGAGCTGGCCCCCACGCTGGACACCACCGGCGTGTCCACCGCCACCGCCTGCAAGGTGCTGCGCGAAACGCTGATCGCGCTGGACAAGGGCTGGCCCGGCTTCCAAGCATAACGCCTGAATCAAAAACAACGCAGCGGTCGGGGCGCAGACCCCAGACACGCTGCGCGATCAAACATCATAAAGGAGAGACTTACCATGAGCAAAGTTCTGATCATCGGCTGCGGCGGCGTGGCTTCCGTCGCCATCCACAAGTGCTGCCAAGTGCCCGAAGTCTTCACCGAGATCTGCATCGCCAGCCGCACCAAGTCCAAGTGCGACAAGCTGGCCGCCGAACTGGCCCCGAAGACCGCCACCAAGATCACCACCGCGCAGGTGGACGCTGACAAGACTGAGGAAGTCATCGCCCTCATCAAGGCCTATCAGCCCGACCTCGTGATGAACATCGCCCTGCCCTATCAGGACCTGACCATCATGGACGCCTGCCTTGCGTGCGGCGTCAACTACATGGACACCGCCAACTACGAGCCGGAGAACACCGACGACCCCGCGTGGCGTGCCATCTATGAAAAGCGCTGCAAGGAGGCAGGCTTCTCCGCCTACTTCGACTACAGCTGGCAGTGGGCCTACGCCAAAAAGTTTGAGGAAGCCGGCCTCACCGCCCTGCTGGGCAGCGGCTTCGACCCGGGCGTGACCCAGGCTTACTGCGCCTACGCCAAGAAGCACGAGTTCGACACCATCGACACCATCGACATCCTCGACTGCAACGGCGGCGACCACGGCTATGCCTTCGCCACCAACTTCAACCCGGAGATCAACCTGCGCGAAGTATCCGCCCCCGGCAGCTACTGGGAGAACGGCCACTGGGTCGAGATCCCGGCCATGAGCATCAAGCGGGAGTACGACTTCGACAAGGTGGGCCAGAAGGATATGTACCTGCTCCACCACGAGGAGATCGAGTCTCTGGCAAAGAACATCCCGGAGGCAAAGCGCATCCGCTTCTTCATGACCTTCGGCCAGAGCTACCTTGACCACATGCGCTGCCTCGAAGATGTGGGGATGCTCTCCACCACCCCCATCGAATTCAACGGGCAGGAGATCGTGCCCATCCAGTTCCTCAAGGCCCTTCTGCCTGACCCCGCCAGCCTCGGCCCCCGCACCAAGGGCAAGACCAACATCGGCTGCATCTTCACCGGCAAGAAGGACGGCAAGGAGAAGACCTACTATATTTACAATGTCTGCGACCATCAGGAGTGCTACAAGGAAGTCGGCTCTCAGGCCATCAGCTACACCACCGGCGTGCCCGCCATGTGCGGCGCCCTGATGCTGCTGACCGGCAAGTGGACCACCAAGGGCGTCCACACCGTAGAGGAGTTTGATCCGGATCCGTATCTGGATGCACTGGACAAGTACGGCCTGCCCCGCAGCGAAAACCATAACCCCGTGCTGGTGGATTGATGAAAATGGCAACAATCCGGCTCCTTACACACCGATTACGCTGGCAGACCTTGATTCTGGAAAGTACAGAGCTGTTATCTACCCTCGCCAGAGCCGTGACTATGTAGAACATCTGGAAAAAGACGGAAAGAAAACCTTATGCGTATGGTCTTACCACTGTTTACAGGGTACATCTGGTGCGGCATTTGAAAATCAGTTTGCCAACATGATTTATTTTCACTCTGTTGCAAAGAAAGCCGTTACGCAGCGTCTTGTAAAAGGACAGGATCCACTCAGCGAAATGTACGGAATTATCAAACCTGAGTATGATACAAAGAACTACATCAATATCGACTTCCTGAACAAACTGGAAAATTACGACAAGATCATTATTGCAGGAGAGGCAAAGAGCCATTGCGTATTGGAAAGCATTAAACAGATTCTCGAACATTACGCTAATCGCCCAGAGATCACTCAGAAAATCTATATCCTGGAAGATTGTATGTCCTCCATTCCTGGGTTTGAGGATGTTACTGAACAGACCTTTGATGATTTTAAGAAAACGTACCATGTAAACATCGTGAAAAGCACAGATGATATTTTGTAGGAGGTAGCCGGTATGAATGAAACAGAACAGGTAATTGACGGATTAGATGAGGTTGAGATCGCAAATACCTCCATTGATGAAATCGACAGTGAGAACATCAATTTAATTTTTGTCGGAATCGACAAGTCTGGTTCTATGGGAATGTATGAAAGAGATATGGTAAAAGCTCTTTCGGATTTCAAAGATGCACTTATCAATTCCAAGGAATGTGATGAGATTCTGGTTGCAAGAGCAGACTTCTCCGACAGTGCAACCGTAGGAGGCTATAAGCGCATTACAGAGTTTGACACTTCGTATAGCACCGATGGATGCACAGCTATGTACGATACGATCATTGATGGAACTGAGAAGTTGAAAGAATACAGAGACTTCCTCAAAAATGAGGGAATGAGAGTAAAGGCCGTGTTTGCAATTTTCGGAGATGGGATGGATAACTCTTCTCAGCCGGGAGGGTTTGCAAAGGCAAAGAAAGCGGTAGAGTATCTGAACGTGGAAGAAATCGTTACTGCGTTTATCAGTTTCGGAGGACAGGCAACACAGGAGGCGAAAGACCTTGGATTCAAGAATATCCTCGATGTAAGCAGTTCTGCATCAGAACTCAGAAGAGCTTTCAACTGCTTATCAAAATCAGTGATTGGAAACTCCAAGAGTGTATAAAAAATGAGAGTAGAACGGCGATCCTAAAAGGGGTTGCCGTTCTTTTTTGCGGGAGGAAATACAATGGTTATAAATAAAATCGGTCAGCAACATATCGACTACGGTACGAATTGCCAGGACTACGGAATTGAATTTGATGGGATGAAAGTTGTTTGCGATGGCTGTTCGGAGGGGAAACATTCGGAAGTTGGAGCAAAAGCGTTTTGCCATCTTTTGAAAAATGACAGCAGAATTATACATGAATGTAGTGTATATACTGCCGCAGCCGCTTTTGGAGAGATACTTGGTCTATTCGGGCAGACTTCCGGCTCAATCAGAGATTTCCTTTGTTTTACGATCCTTATGGTTACTGAAAATGAGACACATTTCATGGTAGATTACTGCGGAGATGGTTTTATCGTGAAAGAACGTCTGGACGGAACGATTGAGTTTGAAGAACTATCTGACGGAGAATACCCGAAATACTTTGCCTATAATTATGTGGATAAGGATATGCTCAAACAGTACAAAGATGGTGTCATTTTTTCCACAAAGGCTTTTCCAAAAGACGAATACAGGAATATTGGTGTAGCGTCTGACGGAATACGATTCGCCATGAAAGATGAACAATTTAAGAAAGAATTTACGGAAGTCCTGCAGAGCGGCAAGGAAGTAAGAGTAAAGAGGTTTATAAACAAACATCAGAGAGTATTCCAGGATGATACAACAATCGTATTGTAGGAGGGCATTATGAAAATGGCACTAACGAGGATAGGAAAAGAAAAGATAAGACAGCTTACCCCCATAACGGAGGGAGGCGAGGGATATATCTATGAGTTTGGCAACGATATTCTGAAAATTTACAAACCCTGTGTTGATATTGCAGCCAAGGAAAAGAAAGTTGCCATGCTCATTGACAAACCGCTGCCAAAGGAGGCTATTAAACCGATTACGGCAGTGTATGACAATAACAATAAGTTTATTGGTTACATTATGCCAAAAGCCGTAGGAGAGGAAGTAAGAGTTCTCACAAGTAAAAAATATCTGAAAGCGAATGGGATAACCACGAAAGATATTTTGGAAATACTCGTAAAGATAAAGGACACCGTGAGAGATATACATTCCGCCGGAGTGTGTATTGGGGATCTGAACGATCAGAACATCCTCTTTGACAAAACTGGAAATGTGTACTTTATAGATTGCGATAGTTGGAGCGTGGAAGATGAAAAATGTGAAGTTTGCATGGACTTATTCAAAGATCCATTGATGAAATGATTTTTCAGAGGAAACAGACACATACGCAGAGGCAATTTTGATTTGGAAAACCCTTACAAGGATTCATCCGCATGGTGGGACTATGACACCAGATATGGATATTGTAGAACGTATGAAACGAGGAATATGCGTAATAGACAATCCAAAAGTAAAAATACCAAGAACGATTAAACCGTGGAAAAACTTATCTCCTTATCTGGTTGATTCTCTGAAAAAGATTTTTGAGAATAAGAGCCGATCTATGGGGGATGAATTAAAACACATGGCAAAACACCTTAAATTCTGCGATGTACACCAGGAGTTTTATTATGACAAATATGCTCGTTGTCCGCTATGTGATAATAATGCAAATGTTCTTACTAAGCCGGTATCACAAGGGGTAACAGGAGGACTTACACTTATCACGATGCTCAAAGGAAACGATGTAAAAATTGTTCTAAATGAGCAGTGTTATATCAATAATGCCGGAGAAGTAGTGGAAATTAAGAATGAGAATAAATTCGCATACGAAAGCGGAATTAAATATCATTTTGCAGAGGTTGGAGCAGAGAATATTGTAATAAAAGCGGATGATAGATCGTTCTGGTTTACCACGGATAGAGAATATGTGTTTGAGAAGAAACACAAGAGTCCGATTTATGCGGCAGGAGATTCTGTATACTTCATAAGTCCTGCCAATACATTAACTTCCATTCAGATCACAAAATCAGGCAACGGAATACGGACGATTACAAAATGTGGGTATGAGAGTTACTTTGCGGTATCTGAGGGACATTCGTGCGTTGTAAGTAGGTTTGCAGAAAACCTCATTGTGAGTCTGGATGGGAAAAATATTGAGATACCATATATTGATACCGTGAATAATTATGGAATACACAGAGATAAAATAACAGGAGGATGGCTTATAGTGTTGGAGAACGGAGCCGGACAGTTCTTTACCTTTGTGTGCAATGAACATGGAGTAGCGTATAGCGAGGATCGCATTAAATATCAATGCGGGCTTGACAATGTATGTTTTTATAACTCCAATATCTCAATACCGATTGATGGAAATATCAGAATATATTCGTACCAGAAACAGGCATTTAAAGATTTTGAGTGCGAAGCCGTATCGCCGGATAGCTGTTTAATCAAAGATTCCACAGCATTTACGATCGTCAATGATGAAAATATTTATAGACTTGTGAGAACTGCACGATGAAAGGAGAAAATGGTATGACAGAAGCGCAGAAAAAAGCAGTTGAGGTACAGAAAGAAATCGAAGAGGCTTGCATCCGGCATGGACTTAATCTTACTATCTTTGAAAATGGAATTGGATTTGTCGATCCTAAAGAGAATAAGATTGTCATGGTATGGAGACCTCAGTATAAACCAGAAACGCCATCGTTACATCCTATGGAGGAAAACACATCAGCAGATTTCAAACCAGCCACACAGAAACCGTCCGGCGGAAATATGTCCGCTTTCATATTTGGCGGTTCAAAGGGAAGTGGCAGATTTATGGGAAACAAAAGGAAACATACAGTCAGAGGAATGAAACGGAGGTAGGTTGATATGCCAAGTTTTAAATTAAAACCGGAGCACATAAAGATTATGACAGACCTTAATTTTAGAATCTCCATTTTAATAGATTCTAAGGATAGGTATAGACCGGCAATAGATGTTAAAAGACCATTCGGGAACAGCGGTCCCACAACGAATGTGTGTGAAATCATGGGATGGCACTGCGATGAAGAAAGTGGAGAATACGCTGCTGAGGATATTGAAAAAGCCGAAATGCTCATTATCGAGCTTCCGGTTGCTTTGCAGATCGTGATGCAAAACCACACATTTGAACCCGGAGAGTATGAAGTAGGGGAATATTCCTCGGCATACTTCAATTATGTTCACATTCGCAATTATCACGCATTAAAATCTCCTATCGCAGAAATAGAGGAAAAATATAAAGACTGCGATCAAATGGAAAGGTTACATGAAGTTTGTATGAATGTATCTGGCGATAACCCGTGGAAAGTGATTGACGATCTGAAATGGTTTGCCCAAACCGACTTTCTGGCAGATGCAATAGTGGTATTTGAAAAGCATCGAGACGAACAAATCCTTGATGAATGGCTGAAAACACATGACGGAGAGGATTATTGCAAATATTGTCCTGAAAACGCTGAATGTCCTCACGGAATGGCTTGTTATGGTGGAGAACCTATCGAGCCGCCTTGCTACGGAGCAGATATGAAAGAATTTCTTTACACGGACTCTATTATTGAGGATGCACTGGAGGAAAGATATGGCGAAGAATAACAAACTGATAAATTCCCTGAATGAAATCGCCAGAAGAAACCGTTCACAGAACGTTGCTACTGCGGCAGACCAGATGGTTCCACAGATATATGCTGCGATTGCCATAGCACTTCACAGAACCTATGGATTCGGATATAAGCGTATCAATGATGTGTTCGTAGAATCACAGCACATTTGGGAAAGCTATGCCGGGGACGGAGCCGGTATGGTAAAGAAGTGTGAGGAAGAAACCGGAGTGACGGTATGCAGCACGGAAGAGGCTCAGAGATTGATGGAGGGACAGAATGGGATGTAACGGAATTTGCGGTACTTGTGTATGGCATGAGAATTTCAACGGCACTACGGACTGGATATGCAGCAACGAGGACAGCGACAGCTACGGAGCAGTCACATCCTATGACGATTACTGCATTGATTACGAACCGAAACAATAAAAAAACGAACTCAATTACACCATAAACTTTCAATTATATCATTTGACAAAGGATGACTATGTTAAAATATCGGTCTCACCGATATTCTATACATTTACCATCCTTTTTCTGTTAGAATGAGGGTGTCTTGGTAAAGGCGTTGGTGGATTATCCTTTTCTTATGTGGAGTAGTGCAATGCTACTCCATATTGTTAAGCCCGGATAACTCAACTGGTAGAGCACTTGACTTGTAATCAAGAGGTTGTGGGTTCGACTCCCATTCTTGGCTCTTACCTCTCGATAGAGGGTAATGGTTCCTCCATGATAATATAGGGGCATGGGCGGCGATGAACCGCCCAGTAATGTGCGGTGGTGCAGCATGGTAGCACGTCTGTCTGATACGCAGGAGATCATAGGTTCAAATCCTATTCGCACAACTATTTAATTACAGAAAGGAGCAGCTATATTGGAAACGGAAAACGTATACTGCCCTGTATGTAAGGCACGGGCAAACCGTGAAAAACTTCTTTTCAAGAAAGCACCCGGAGCATCCGGCACGATTTTCATAAACTGCCGTGGGTGCAAGGAAGTAATAAAAATAGAATTAAGCAAAGAGCCTTTGAGCCGGTTAAGTCATAAGTAGACTTGATCGGTTCTTTTGTTTTATTCGGAAAGGGGAAACTTCATGTACGCAAGCAACCGTCCGACTCTCGGTAGGCGAATGTTAATGACTGATGAGAGGGAGATAACGAAAGACAATATCATACAGGTTGTGTCAAAAGCATTTATGGAACATCAGGAAAATGTTGCCGAGGAAGTATACCTTTTTGAGTATGAGAGAGGAAATCAGCCAATTCTCAAC
>OHSB01000520.1_pt1 | contig 10618 bp, 17 predicted proteins | sample 1578591 | NCBI WGS metagenome assembly OHSB01 (sample SAMEA3879508, study PRJEB24766) | human gut metagenome | biome: human-associated habitat; feature: feces | place: USA | collected 1985/1987 | reverse complement strand
AAATTCCTAAAGATATAGTTGATAAGATTGAACTTAGAAATAGACTTAATGGAGAAATAAGAGAATGGATGAAGGAACATCTTGATCTTGACGGCATGGATGTTGGTGGTGCTGATATTGTTAATTATCACACAGGAGACGAACAGGGAGCAGAAGAGTGTAAGGAATGGTGTGATCAGACTTGCATAGGTGAAGATTGGTATGTGGGAGATTATTATTGGGAAACCTCATGTACAGGAAAATATCTACACATGAGGTTTGATGTTTGAATAAAGGAGAGTGATACATAATGGCCAAATGGAATATAGACACAGTTCCCAAATGTGAAAAGGGAACTACTTCAGATGAGGTTCTTGTAACGATAGAAAAAGCCTCAATAATAACAGGTGAAATATACAGTCGAGTTGTTAAGGCGGTATATATCCCACATCACAATTGTTCGTTGGAAGATTTAGAATGGAACGTGGATGATGATATCTTAGATGGGTGGGAGTATACAGAAGATGGTATTTCTTGGTGGATCCCAAATGGCTGGTATGAAGTGCATGATTATTGTGATAATTACGAATACTCAAAGATTACAGATAAGGTAGTAGCCTGGAGAAAGCTGCCAAAACCTTATGAATCAAGGAAGGAGAGTGTATAGAATGGCATACGCAAGCAAATGCGATAGATGCGGCGCGTTCTACGACCTGTCGTTTGAACACGGAGCCCCGATAAGGGCAAGTATGTTTGATATGTTCGAAGATGTGACGGGATCAAGAGATTTATGCCCGGACTGCATGAAGAAGCTCCGAAGCTTTCTTGACGGGGCAGAGCTCAATGATCCGGGAGTGATAGATGATAAAGAACAGATAGGATTCAGGATAAAAAAGGATCCTGACAACCATTTGATGAACAGGTTCACGAGAAAGGAGTAGACACATGGCAATATCAGACAGAAAGCTCCATGAGGCGAGAGAATGAGGCAGATATACGGCGCAGAGCCTGACCCAAACATATATCGAACATATTTCGGAGAAGAGAGCAATGAAGAAGATAGTACACCTGTGGTAGCAGTCGACAGGAGCAACAGAGAGCTAGGTTATGCCCTGGCAAAGGACATGCTGATTATCAAGGAGGATAAATGAGCGGAAAGAATAGCGAAGGATATTCAGATCCAACAGCGAGCATAGCGATATCAAGAGCGACAAGGAAGGAGAACAAAATGGACACAGCAAGACCAGGAGAGATATGGATAGTACAGAGCACACAGGGAGAAAGCCCGGCGCTCATCCTTGCAGACAATGGAAGGATAGCAACATACATCAAGCTGAGAGAGGGATGCATGGATGATACAGACGTAAGGATCGTATATCAGGGAAAGATGTATGCATCACCGGCAATGATACAGTACACCAGAAGCGAGAACTGCGTAGGCTATAAGAAGACAATAACAGACGCTGAATATGATGCGGTGCGTCAAGCTATAGCAGATGCGCTGGGCATTGTGCTTGCGGAGCTAGTAGAGATAGACACATCAGAGATAGACACATCAGAGTCATGGAAACTTAGAGACAAGATACACAGTCTTGAGATATCGCTCGCCAGATGTGAGGGAGAACGAGATGTGTACAAAGAACTGTTCACGGGAGGATGTAACGAATGAGAGAAACAAAAGACATTGAAATGAACAGCCTAGCTGTGGAGTGCGAGGACTGTATGAGTACACATAAGGTATCAGTATACATAGACTTTACCGAACCAGTCACTCACAAAGAAGTCGAACAGTATGTTACAGAGCTTATATGTCGCGGACAGAGAGACCTTGAAAATGAAGTCAGGAGGGAAAGGCATATGAAAAAGTTGCCACCTCAGTAGGAATGCTGAACAGTATATGGTTAGGATTACAAGGGAGGAGATATATAATGCCAAACGTAAGGCCAATCAACAACAAGAAGTATGGAATATCCAAGCATGCCTTTGCTACGGCATACTCATACTGCTTACAGTATAGCGAATGGAAGGCAGAGATAGAAAACAATACAGACACCTACAGAAGCCCACAGGTTACAGGGATGCCTACAGGGTCAGGCGGTGGATCTGATGCGACAGCAGATGCCGCAATGAGAAGGGCTGAGCTGATCGATAAGGTGGCATTGGTTGAGGATACAGCCAGGGCAGCAGTCTCCGGATATGATGAGATATATCCGTATCTCCTCAGGTATGTTACAACGGAAGGCTGCACATATCGCATGATAGACCAGCAGGGAGTACCGTGCGGCAGAACATTGTTCTACGAGATCCGCCGCAAATTTTATTATATGATGGCAAAAAAAATATAAAATGCGGTACTCGGAGGACAAGAAAACAGATATAGTTATATCATCGCCAAATGAGGATAAGCCCTCAAACATATATATGAGCTCCGGGAGACCGGAGCTTTTGTTGTGGAGAAATGTATGAAAGCTGATGAACTTAAGAAGTGGATAGAGGAATTGATAGACAAGGATGAACTGTGGAGGTTCTACAAGTCAAAAGAGTGGAGATCACTCAAGGATAAGATTCTAAAGGAGAATCACTACGAATGTGCCGAGTGTAAGAAGCGAGGAGTCATCACCAGATACGATGTAGACGACGAAGGCAACAAGCATCTGCTCAGCACTGTGCATCATGTCCAGTTCGTGCGTAAGCATCCAGCCCTGGCACTCAGCAGGACATACACATATGCCGGCAAGACATATCAGAACCTTATACCGGTATGCAAAGCGTGCCACAACAAGCTCCACCCTGAGAAGTGGCAGAAGAACGGATATAAACACAACGATGAAGAACATTTCGTGAATGAAGAACGCTGGTAGAGTACCCCCACCCCCCTATTACCCTAATTTTGGAGAGAGGAAAGCAACGGGGGAATGGACACGACAAAACATCCTCGCGCACGCACGCGAGAAAAAAGTGAGGTGAAAGAGTATGGCACAGCAGTCACAGGCAAAGATAAGAGAGTCACTTATGGCTCAGCTCCGGGCAAAAGGAGCTGACATCTCACACTTCGAGGCGCTTGTGGATGACTATATGGAATACTGCAAATTGATCAAAAAAATGAAAGCTGATATCAAAAAGCGGGGAATGACCTATACCGCCATGTCGGCAGCAGGCAAGGAGTACGAGAAGGATAACCCAAACGTCAAGCTATTGCCGCAGTATACCAGAAGCCAGCTTGCAATCCTCAAGGAGCTGGGGCTCACAACCGACAAGATAGCGGAGGATGACGGCGATCTTTAGGATTGACAACATACCGGAGATTCAGGAATGGATAGACATCGTTGAACAGGGCACCTATAAATGTTGCAAAGACCAGGAAAACCTAGTCGCACACGTTAAATGGTGCTTTGAGAATGAGCCAATTCACGTTGACACGGAACAGTTACAAAAGTATATGCACTTGTGCGAGCAGTACGTGCCATTTGAACTGTTCCCGTGGCAGCGTTTTGTTATAGCGTTACATGACTGCACGTACTGGGATGACACTGGAATGCCGAGATGGCCGGACCTCTTTACCATGATTGGAAGAGGTGCCGGAAAAGATGGCATGATAGCAATTGAGAGCTTCCTGCTCTCGTCTCCGTATAATGGCATCCGTGAATATGATGTGGATATTTGTGCCAACAACGAGGACCAGGCAACACGCCCAGTTAAAGATCTGACAGGATTCTTCGAAATGCCAGGAATCATCAAAAAAATACGCAGGTTTTATGGTTGGACTAAGGAAAAGATAGTAAGTCTTAAGACGAAGAGCACTATCATTGGCAGGACAAACAGCCCAAAGGGCAAGGATGGACTCCGATCCGGAATAGTCATATTCAACGAGATCCATCAGTATGAGAACTATGCAAACATAGATGTATTTACAACAGGCCTTGGCAAGAAGGAACATCCCCGCCGATCATATTACACAACAAACGGAGATGTAAGGGAAGGACCTCTCGACGACCTTATAGCGGATTCAGAGGGTATTCTCTATAACGGAGAGGATGATAATGGCTTATTGCCATTTATTTGCCGCCTGGATGATGTGAAAGAGGTTGACAATGAAGATAACTGGACAAAGGCAAACCCATCACTGCCGTATTTGCCAAACCTTTTAGCTGAGATCAGAAAAGAGTACAGGGACTGGAAGAAGAACCCGGATCGACTTCCGGCATTCATGGCAAAGCGAATGAACCGCCCAAGTGGACACAAGGAATGCGGCGTTACAGACTGGGAGAATATCAAGGCTACCAACCAGGAGTTACCGGATCTTAAGGGATGGAACTGTACCGTTGGGATAGATTACATGAAGACATCAGACCTTGCGGCTGTGAATATCCATTTTAAGCAAGGCGACCAGCGTTATGATATCAATCATGCTTGGCTATGTTCAGCATCCAAGGACATCCCAAGAATAAAGGCGCCATGGAAAGAATGGGTCAAGTCTGGGAAACTGGGGTATGTGGATGATGTGGAGATACATCCAACCGTCATAACAAGCTACATACAAGAGATGGGAAGACTTTATAACATCACCAAGGTGGCAATAGATAACTACAGATATGCACTGATGTCTGATGCACTTGACAAGATAGGCTTCTCAAAAGAGAGAGGCAACCTCATACTGATCAAGCAGATAGACATCATGAAAATAGTCCCAGTGATAGATCATTGTTTCATCAATCATTATTTTCACTGGGGCGATGATGTTGTCCTTAGGTGGGCGACTAACAACACTAAAGTAATCAGATATGGCAGAGACCAGGGAGCCGACAAGGGCTCCTTTGTTTATGCCAAGATTGAAGCCCGGTCGAGAAAGAACGATCCGTTCATGGCGCTTGTGGCATCTATGATACCGGAGGCAGAGATCAAGGAAAGGCCTCAGTATGTAAGGCTGGGAGTCATTAAGATATAGGAGGTAGGACATGGGAGTATTCCGGAATTTTATTGAGAGGATAATCCCGCTGACCAAGAGGGCAGCAGACGGAACAATAATCATAGATATACCGGCATCACTGTATTACAAGGAACTAGCCATATACACAGCGACATCGCTCATAAGCAATGCTATATCCCGATCGGAGATCCGTTGCTATGAAAATGGCAAGCCGGTGAAGAATCGTGATTACTATCTGCTGAATATATCTCCGAACGCAAATGAAAACAGTTCAATATTTTGGCACAAGGTCATCAATAACATGGTCCGAAAAGGTGAGGCTCTTGTAGTGGATGCTGCAGGAGCTCTGTACTGTGCAGACGGCTATACAAAGCAGAGAGACCAGCCCATCAAGGGTGATGTGTATGCCAATGTGTCCGTGGGAACCTTTACGTTTAACAAGGTATTCACGATCAAGGACTATTACCTGTTCACGCTGGACGACATCAACGTGCACCAGCTCATAGATGGCTTGTATGAGGACTATAGCAAGATGCTGACAGCAGCATCAAAAGCATTTAGGAACTCTAACGGACAGAAGTATAAGCTGCATATAGATGGCGTGAGGGCTGGAGATGCAGAATTCCAGAAAGATTTTGAGGAGTATGTAAAAAAACAGATAACTGATTACATATCATCAGAGAATGCGATATATCCAGAATTCGATGGATATGACCTCGAACCAGATAAGGGAGCAAATGTTAAGACCTCAGATGATTACCTGAAACTCCGGGCAGATCTGTTCAAAATGGTAGCGTCAGCATTTCATATTCCGGAATCAATGATGTCCGGAAATATAACAAGCATGAAAGAAATTGTTGGAGCGTTCCTTACGTTCGGAGTGGATCCTTACGCAGATGCCATAACATCCACGCTCAATAAGCGAGGAGATGTGGATAACTACTTACAAGGCAATTACTATGTGGCAGATACAAGCCGTATACAGCACAGAGACCTCTTCGACGTAGCGGCGAGTGTGTCAACGCTCATAGGATCAGGCGTGTACTGCATAGATGAGACCAGAGAGGAGCTTGGAAAAGAACCACTGAATACCGACTGGTCGAGGAAGCATTTCATAACAAAAAACTTTGAAGAAATAGACAGATTCCTTAAAGGAGTAGCGGAAGGAGGTGAAGGAAAGAGTGAGTAAAAAAGTATTTTATCAGATAACAAGAGATAACGATACGAGAACAGCAGATATCAACATATATGGTGATATCACAAGCAACGCAGAAGTTTACAGAAACTGGTGGGGCGATGATGGCAGCGTATCAGCGAGAGACATCAAGAGCGAGATAGAAGGACTTGACGTGGACACGATCAATGTCTACATCAACAGTTACGGCGGCGAGGTTGCCGAGGCTCTTGCCATATACTCAGCGCTTCAGAGACATAAGGCACAGGTACATACATACTGTGATGGCTTCGCCTGTTCCGCAGCTACGATCATATTCTGTGCCGGAGACGTCAGGACTATGGGCTCTATAGCTCTCATGATGATTCACAATTGTATGTCATATATTGGCTATGCCAACAGTGAAGAGATGCGCAAGGCAGCAGAGGACAATGACAAGATCAATCAGTCCAGTATCGAGGCATACAAGAAGGTAAGCAACCTCTCAGAGGACGAGATTAAGCAGATGATGAATGCTGAGACCTGGCTCACAGCGCAGGAGTGTCTTGACTATGGATTCGCAACGGAGATAGCCGGTGATGACGATGAAGAGGATGAGGAGACACAGCAGAGTGCCATGGCATCTATACATGACGCTATTCTTGGATACAAGCCAGACATGAAGAAGTTCTTTAACGAGCAGACATTAAGGCTTGACCAGATTCAGAAGTCTATTGATGAGATGAACAAGGAGAGTGATCCATCACATCTTGACGGTCAGAAACAGACTGACAATTTCTTACAGAAATTCTTTAAAAATTTATCATAACAGGAGGAAGAAAGAATGTACAAACCAGGTTCTAACCCTGCTATTAAGCAGGCAGTTGACGCCATGAATACAGCAATGGCATCAGGAGACAACGACGCTGCGCTGGCAGCGTTTGAGCAGTTCGGACAGGCGGTTGCTGATACCGTCAGAGAGGAGTTCCAGTCGGCAAATGGCGATAATGCCGTACTTGCACAGAGAGGCTTCAGGGTGCTCACCGCAAGCGAGACTAAGTTCTACGAGAAGGTAATCGAGGCAGGCAAGGCAAAGACTGTTCAGACCATGAACGGACTTCTCACACCTGAGGTAATGCCTCAGACTATCATTGAGGATGTATACAAGCATCTCATTGAGGAGCATCCGCTCTTAGACAAGATCAACTTCGTATCAGTTCAGTATCTTACTTCATGGATCCTGAACGATCACACTGTAAACACAGCCGTATGGGGCGAGGTAAATGATGAGATCACAAAGCAGATCACATCAGCGTTCAGAACTGTCAAGATGGCAGAGAACAAGCTGTCAGCCTTTGCAGTGATCGAGAAGGATATGCTCGACCTTGGCCCTGTGTTCCTCGATAGATACATTAGGACATTCCTTCAGGAAGCCCTTGCTACAGCTCTTGAGAAGGCTATCATCTCGGGAACAGGACACAACCAGCCGATCGGCATGAATAGAGACATTCACCAGGGCGTATCTGTCAACACATCTACAGGATATCCGAGAAAGACTGCTGTCAAGATAAAGTCATTTACGCCGAAGGACTATGGCGATATCCTTGCGAAACTGGCAGAGACAGAGGTGTGGTACACCAATAACACAAGCGGAGAGATTACAGCAGCAACTACGGCGGCGAACAAGGACGGTAGCACTAAGGATGGATATACAAAGCATGGTGGACGCACAAGAGTGTTCGATCAGGTTACACTTATCTGCAACCAGAAAGATTATCTGGAGAAGATCATGCCGGCCACTACTGTAATCACAGCGGCCGGAACATACGCCACAAATCTGTTCCCATTCCCAACTGACGTAGTACGTTCAGCCGAGATGGCCACAGGTGAGGCTCTGCTCGTACTCCCTGAGGAGTATTTTGCAGGGCTTGGATCATCAAAGGATGGAACTCTTGAGTTCTCAGACGAGTTCAAGTTCACACAGGATCAGAGAGTGTTCAAGATCAAGCTCTACGGCAACGGTAAGGCATACGATAACAGTGTGGCTATCCTGCTTGACATATCAGAGCTTGAAGCCGCTTATGTCATGATCAAGGCAGCAGATGTTAATGTGACAACACAGGCAGCATCATCATAAGGAGTGAGTACACATGCTTGATAAGAACAATATGCCAGAAGAGTTTGTAACAGATGTCAAAAGGCATCTACAGATCACCTGGAATGATCCGGATACAACCGAGAGCCTTATCAGCATGATGCTTGATGGGGAGATAGAGCTTAATCATTTGTTCGGAGCAGAACTTGACTACGCTGCTCCGGGCTTGGCTCACAGGCTCTATCTCTCATATATGCTGTACGCATACAACAAGGCACTTGATGAGTGGGAAGGAGCCTACAGAGCTGACATCCTGAAACTACAGCATATCTGCAGAGTGAAGGAGGCTAGAAATGCTAAAGAGCAGGTTTAGTAACTACAATGATGGCATTGTTTACATTGTTAAAAAGAAACAAAAGTCAACAGACTTTAACGCTGCCAAGAATGCGCTCAGCCGAGATGATCTTGAAGAGGTGGTCAAGCTTGCATATGAAGAGAAGAGCAAGAGAGACGAGGACATCGAGTTCGCATCGAGCCAGGGCAGGACACTCTCTTTAAAAATAAAGACAAGATCATACAAGGTGGATCCTACATTAAAGGCCATAGCAGGTGACACGCTCTACAGCATCATCAAGCTGGATCACGACAGGGCAAAGCAGGAAATGTACATATATCTTGAAGAGGAAAGGAAGTTAAGCGATGGAGTTAATACCTGAAGAAAGAGAACAGGCAGAATCAATACTTGACGAGACAAGAAAGACTCTTGAAGAGCTTGCCAGATCAAGCGATGTGCCGATGGCAGGGGCATATTACGGCACTTGTACAGCGGATCATCTGGACGAATGGAATTACTTTGTCTTTAACAGGACAAAGACTTCAAAGGCATCAAACCGGTGCGATCTGCAGACCAGATATGAGGTGCATATCATTCATGAGAACTGTATCCCTGAGGGGTATGTGCAGACTGTTATTGATGCGATTGAGGCACAGAGCACACGTTGCGCCGGCGCAAAAATGAAGGCAACATCAGACGATATCCCGTATGAATACATCACGAAGGGCAACACAGATGTGGTTGTTGAGGTGGCAACTATTACGTTTGTACACCCGGAAAAGAGGGTGTAAATGGGAGTTAGATCAGAATGGTTCAAGCTGGAGGGCGATGTTGTCTTAGATGATCTTATTGATTCATATAAGGATGACGGAATAAGGGTCATCAACGATGTTCTTCATAATGAGGGCGCTGACGTCATTCAGAAGAACATAGCGAGTATCCTGCCAGTATCAGGAAGAAACTGGAACAAGAAGAAGAAACCGGCAAGTGTAGCGAAGCCATTTGAACACAGAGACAGCTTACTAGCAGTTACGATAGCGTCAAGAGGCTCCTATCATTATCTGTATTTTCCTGACGATGGAGAAAACACAAGGAGACATGCTGGTGGACAGCACTTCATGATGCGTGGAGCAGAAGAATCATCAGATAAAATCATAGAAATATGCCTGGGAAAACTTCTGGGCGACTAGGAAATCCTAGAAAGGAGATAAAAATGTCAAACATCTTTTCAGAATTTGAAATAATAGAACAGCATATCAAGGTAGCAGGAGAAGATACATATGAGGATATGAACTGTGTAGGTTCGAGCGAAGAGGAACTTGCAGTCAGAACAATCACAAAGAAGTGCCGGGGTAGAATCAGGAAGAAGAGAACTCGTGGTACTGGAGATGGAACACTGAAAGAATCCCTACATGTACCTCGCACGGTCTATAACAAGATATATGATATGACAAGGGAGAAGCTGGCCAAGGGTGTATATGCCTATGGAGAAAACAGCAAACACCCTGAATTCTCACTGACACAGAAGGTATTGGATGAAGACGAGAATGTCAAGTATAAGGCATACCCTAGATGTATTTTATCGTCGGGACCATCAAGGAAGATCGAAAACGGAGCGGAAGAAGTGGCCGAGTTGGAGATGACTATTGATCTGATGCCGGATGAGAATGGTGAATGCATGTACGAGGCGCTTGAGAGTGAGCTTGAAAGCGAAGAAATCAAGCAGCAGTGGCTTACTAACTTCTCACTAGAACTTGTAAAGGCAGTATAAGAGATAAGAGCACCCGTAAGGGTGTTCTTTTTTGTAGGAGGAAATAAATGGTATATCACAAATTACTGATGGCGGATGGAAGATTTGAAAACGTGACGCTCAATCTTGGCGCTATAGCAGAGCTTAACAAGAGAAATAAGCCGCTGGCAGATGAATATTTTGCCAAGTACAAGGAAATGCAGAAGAAGGGCGAAGACTTCAACGAGCTTGACATGGCGAAGTTCATCTACATTGCCTACGCATGCGCACATCTTGATGAAGATATCCCATCGTTTGAAGAATTCCTAACCGAAGTTACAGACGATAGGGAGGAACTTGGAACGACGTTTGAGAATCTGTTCAATTCCGCGAAAAAAAAC
>OHSB01000502.1_pt1 | contig 10777 bp, 9 predicted proteins | sample 1578591 | NCBI WGS metagenome assembly OHSB01 (sample SAMEA3879508, study PRJEB24766) | human gut metagenome | biome: human-associated habitat; feature: feces | place: USA | collected 1985/1987 | reverse complement strand
CAAATATCGTACAAAGAGTAAAAAGCTGTTACAAAATAAAAATCGGTTTTAGAGAATCAAAAAGCTGTTTTTATGGTATTTAGCAACGTTAAAGACCCCCACGTCCACCTATAAAGCCACCCTTACACTCTCATACAGCCACTTTCAGGAAGCCGTAGAGCCTCTTCCGGAAGAAAAGAGAGGCTCTACTACAAGACTAAAGTGCCTCTTTAGCAATACTAAACAGCTTGTCTGACCAAGCGTAAGAACCGTCATTTTATCAGCAAATCACATAACCGACTGTATATTAACAACATAGCCTCAAACACTCAAAACTCGAAAATTTCGCACCAAAGATTTCCTTGTGCGCTCAGCTCATAGTATTGAGCATTAGAAATGCAAATATAAGATTGGCATACCGTCAAAAAAAGCGACAACGCATCCCGTAATTGGCTTTTTTTTCATAAATTTGCAGATTGAATTGACAGACACCTTATTTTAAAGAACAACAATAACAGTTATTCTTCATGGATATAAAAAAATCAGAATTCACGATATCTTCGGCTACAGTAAGCCAGTGCCCGAAGGACACCAAGCCCGAGTTTGCGTTCATCGGACGCTCCAACGTGGGCAAGTCGAGCCTCATCAACATGCTCTGCAACCGCAAGGGACTTGCCAAGACGTCTGCCACGCCCGGCAAGACGCTGCTCATCAATCACTTTATCATCAACAACGAGTGGTATCTCGTGGACCTTCCGGGTTATGGCTTCGCAAAACGATCGAAGACCGTGCAGAAGAAGCTCGACCAGATGATTACGTCTTACATCCTGCAGCGCGAGCAGCTCATCAACACCTTCGTGCTCATCGACATCCGTCATGACCCGATGAAGATTGACACGGACTTCATCAACTGGCTCGGCGAAAGCTCAGTGCCCTTCTCCATCATCTTCACCAAGGCGGACAAGCTCGGACCGGTGAAGGCGAAGCAGAACGCTGGCAAGTGGATGGCAGCGCTCAAGGACCAATGGGAGGAGCTGCCACCTTACTTCATCACCAGCTCGGAGAAGCGTACAGGAAAAGACGAAGTACTGACATACATTGAGGATATCCTCAAATCAATAGCAACAGAAGAAAAATGACACCATTACTCGACGTTCAGAACATATCGAAAGCTTTCGGAGCACACGTACTCTTCAAGAACATCTCGTTCTCCATCGGAGAGGGTCAGCACGTGGGTCTGATTGCCAAGAACGGCACGGGAAAGTCAACCCTGCTGTCGCTCCTCTCGGGAAAGGACAGCTGCGACTCGGGAAGCATAATCTTCCGTCGCGACATCCGCGTGGGATTCTTGGAGCAGTCGCCGGTATTCGACCCTGACGAGTCGGTGCTCGACGCTTGCTTTAATCATCACGGCGAGGCGGACAAGGTGCTCAAGGCAAAGCAGATTCTCACACAGCTCCGCATCACGGACCTCAACCAGCCCATGCGTGAGCTGAGCGGCGGACAGCAGAAACGCATCGCCCTTGCCAACGTGCTCATCACGGAGCCTGACCTCCTTATCCTCGACGAGCCCACCAACCACCTCGACCTTGACATGATAGAATGGCTGGAGGGCTATCTCTCGCGCGGCAACAAGACGCTGCTCATGGTGACGCACGACCGTTATTTCCTCGACCGCGTGTGCAACATCATCCTCGAACTTGACGACAAGACGATTTATACGTATCGCGGCAACTTCCAGTATTACATGGAGAAGCGTCAGGAACGCATCGACGCCACAAGAGCCGAGATAGAGCGTGCCAACAACCTCTATCGCCGTGAGCTGGAATGGATGCGCCGCCAGCCGCAGGCACGCGGACATAAGGCACGTTACCGCGAAGAGGCTTTTTACGACCTCGAAAGCAAAGCCAAGCAGCGAATCGAGGAAAGACAGATGCGTCTGAAATCGAAGAACGTATATATCGGCTCGAAGATTTTTGAGTGTCAGTACGTATCGAAGACGTTCGACGACAAGATAATACTGCGCGACTTCTACTATAACTTCCAACGCTTCGAGAAGATGGGCATCGTCGGAAACAACGGCACGGGAAAGTCGACGTTCATCAAGATGCTCCTCGGAGAGGTGGCGCCGGACAGCGGTTCGTTCGACATCGGCGACACCGTACGCTTCGGCTATTTCTCGCAGGAAGGCATGAAGTTTGACGACCAGCAGCGTGTCATCGACATCATCTCGGACATCGCCGACTATATAGATTATGGTGGAGGCAAGCACATCACAGCCACACAGCTCCTGCAACACTTCCTCTTCACGCCCGAACAGCAGTACGACTACGTGTATAAGCTTTCCGGCGGTGAGCGACGCAAGCTCTATCTGTGTACGGTGCTGATGCGCAATCCCAACTTCCTCGTACTTGACGAGCCCACCAACGACCTTGACATCCAGACGCTTGAGGTGTTGGAGGAATACCTGCAGGACTTCCCCGGATGCGTCATCATCGTATCGCACGACCGCTTCTTTATGGACAAGATTGTGGACCATCTGCTTGTCTTCAGAGGACAGGGTGTCATAAAGGACTTCCCCGGCAACTATACGCAGTTCCGTCAATGGGAGTCGCTGGCTTCGAAGGAGGAGAGCGTGGCTAAGGCAAACGCCGAAACGGAGAAGAAGGAAAAGCGCGAGTTCGTAGGCGAACAGCGCAGAAAGAAGACATATAAGGAGAAATGTGAGTTTGAACGCCTGGAGAAAGAGATAGCCCAGCTGGAGAAAGAGCAAGCCGAACTGGAGGAAGCTCTTTGCAGCGGCACGCTCTCCGTGGACGAACTCACGGAGAAAAGCAAGCGCCTCCCTCTGCTCAAAGATGAGCTTGAGACCAAGGAAATGAGGTGGCTCGAATTATCAGAAATAGAGGGTTGAGAGGTGGGGCTTCCACCCCTCAACCATTTTTCACACCCGATTTTCACTATTTTTCAGAAAAAACATTGCCGCAAACATTGCAATATAAATAAAATTGTGTAAGTTTGCAGACGTTACTAAAGACCTTAAAAGCATGAAACACCTGACATTATGCTCAAATACGGAGCGACGCCTCACTTTTTATCTGGCTATGGAGGAATATGCAGCACGACATTTGCCCGCTGACGATTATTTCTTTATGTGGCAAGTAGAGCCAACCGTGATATTCGGTCGCAACCAGCTAATACAGAGCGAGGTGAACCTTGACTACTGTCGGGAACATAACATTCAGACATACAGACGCAAGAGCGGAGGAGGATGTGTTTATGCGGACAAGACCAACATCATGTTCTCATACATCACGCCGGACGACAATGTCAGCCTTACCTTCGGCAAATACATCGATATGGTGACGCTTATGCTGCAGGGACTCGGCATTCCTGCCGTGGCAAGCGGACGAAACGACATCATGATTGACGGCAAGAAAGTTTCAGGCAACGCCTTCTATCATATTCCAGGACGCAGCATCGTGCACGGCACCATGCTTTACGACACAAACATGCAGAATATGGTGGGTGCCATAACGCCGTCAAACGACAAGCTGGTGTCGAAAGGCATACAGAGCGTACGTCAGCACATAACATTGCTGAAAGACTATATATCGCTCAACATAGAGGAGTTTAAGGAGCACGTCGTGAAGTCGCTCTGCACCTCCACCATCGTGCTGGACGAGGAAGCCATCAAGGAGATAGAACACATTGAGGAGGAATACCTCACCGCGGAATTCATCTACGGCAACAACCCACGATACAACATTGTGCGCAAGGGACGCATCGACGGAGTGGGCGACTTCATGGTTAACCTTGAGATGAAGAACGACGTGATAAAGGACATCGACATAAAGGGCGACTTCTTCCTTGTAGGCGACATCGCCAACCAGCTGCTCACGCACCTTCAGGGCATACATCTCACAAGAGAAGCCATAGAGAAAGCATTGCCGGAACAGCTCGACAACGTAATCCTCGGTCTGAAACGTGACGACCTGACAGACATCCTTATAAACGGATAAAACCTAACACTGAAATTATAACCTAAAGCTACTAAATATGGAAAAGAAGACATGTCTCTATGACAAGCACGTGGCTCTCGGAGCCTTGATGCAACCTTTTGGCGGATTCATTATGCCAATCCAATACACGAACATTACTGACGAGCACAACGCTGTAAGACAGCACTCGGGCGTTTTCGACGTTTCTCACATGGGTGAGGTGACAGTAAAGGGTCCGGACGCAGAGCGTTATGTCAACCATATCTTCACCGGTGACGTGAAGGGTGCTGAGCCTGGAAAGATTTTCTATGGTATGATGTGCTACGAGAATGGCGGTACTGTGGACGACCTCCTCGTCTACAAGATGGCTGAGAACGACTTCTTCCTCGTTATCAACGCCGCTAACATCGATAAGGACGTGGAATGGATGAAGTCACATCTTGAGGGATATGACGTGGAATTCGCCAACCGTTCGGACTATTACGGACAGCTCGCTGTTCAGGGTCCTGAGGCAGAGGCTGTCGTAGAGGAAGTGCTCGGACTGGCATGCAAGGACCTCGTGTTCTATACATCAAAGACTATCGACGTTGATGGCGAGACCATCATCATCAGCCGTACCGGCTATACTGGAGAAGACGGATTCGAGATTTACGCTTCACACGACTTCATCATCAAGCAGTGGGACAAGCTTATTGAGTCAGGACGCTGCAAGCCTTGCGGTCTCGGATGCCGCGACACTCTCCGCTTCGAGGTGGGTCTGCCTCTTTACGGCGACGAGCTGTCAGCTGACATCACTCCCGTTATGGCAGGTCTCAGCATGTTCTGCAAGCTGGACAAGGAAGAGTTTATCGGCAAGGAGGCTCTTGCAAAGCAGAAGGCAGAGGGTCCGCAGAAGCGAGTTATCGGCATAGAGCTTCAGGATCGCGCCATTCCTCGTCACGGATACAAGGTGCTCCACGAAGGTGAGGAGATCGGCGAGGTGACCACCGGTTACCATACCATTTCTACAGACAAGTCGGTCTGCATGGCTCTCATCGACGCCAAGTATGCTAAGCTTGGTACAGAGCTGGAGATTCAGATCCGCAAGAAGACTTATCCCGGCGTAGTGGTGAAGAAGCGTTTCTACGACAAGCACTACAAGAAGTAAGAAAATACAACTAAGACAATATTATTAAAAACCTATAAAACAATAAACAATCATGGCAAAAGTAATTGAAGGACTCTACTATTCAGAGTCACACGAATATGTAAAGGTAGAAGGCGATTTCGCTTATGTAGGCATCACCGATTATGCTCAGCACGCATTGGGCAACGTGGTTTACGTTGACATGCCCGAGGTGGACGACGAGGTAGAGGCAGGAGAGGACTTCGGCGCTGTAGAGAGCGTAAAGGCAGCCAGCGACCTTATCTCTCCCGTGTCTGGTACTGTAGTAGAGGTGAACGAGGCTCTCGAGGACAAGCCAGAGCTTCTCAACGAGGACGCTTTCGCTAACTGGATTATGAAGGTGGAGCTGTCTGACAAGACAGAGCTGGACAACCTTATGGACGCTGCCGCTTACGAGGAGCTCTGCAAGGAATAAGCCGACAAGCATAAACAAGGAAACACCCCACCCCATATAACATCACCCCGTCTTCGTAAAAGAAAAAAAACTAAAAACCTATGAACTTCAAGTATTTTCCACACACAGAGGACGATATCAGGCACATGCTGGAAAAGGCAGGTATGACCTCGCTCGAAGACCTCTACTCGGATGTGCCCGAAGAGGTAAGATTCCGCGGCGAATACGACTTACCTGAGCCTAAGAGCGAAGAAGAAATACGTTCTTACTTCAAGCAGTTGGGCAACAAGAACCAGATTCTCACAGTGTTTGCTGGAGCTGGTGTCTATGATCATTATACGCCATCCGTAGTACCTAACATCATCTCTCGTTCCGAATTCCTCACAAGCTACACACCGTATCAGGCAGAAATATCACAGGGAACACTCCACTACATATTCGAATACCAGAGCATGATGGCAGAGCTTACCGGCATGGACATCTCTAACGCGTCCATGTATGACGGCTCTACAGCTACGGCAGAGGCTGCTATTATGGCACTCGCTTCAACCAAGAAGACTGACACCGTGCTTGTTTCGGCTACACTCGACCCGAAGACAGTGGCCGTTGTCAAGACTTACGCTCATTTCCATGGCTTCAAGGTGGAGACCATCGCCGAGACTGACGGCGTGACCGACAAGGCACAGATGGAAGAAAGGCTGAAGGCAGGAGGCGTGGCTGGTGTTATTGTTCAGCAGCCTAACTATCACGGCATCGTGGAAGACTACAGCGGTTTTGCAGATGCCTGCCATGCACAGAAGTCGCTCTTCGTCATCAACAGCGTAGCAGCTGACCTGGCTCTCCTCAAGACTCCAGGCGAGTGGGGAGCTGACATCGCAGTTGGCGACGGCCAGTCATTGGGCATCCCGATGGCATTCGGCGGTCCGTCTGTAGGCTATATGTGCTGCCGCGAGAAGCAGATGCGCAAGATGCCGGGACGTATTGTCGGCAAGACTGTTGACAACCGCGGACAGCGCGTTTACGTGCTCACACTTCAGGCACGCGAACAGCACATCCGTCGTCAGAAAGCCACATCCAACATCTGCTCTAACGAGTCGCTCATGGCTCTCTTCGTCACCATCTACATGTCTGTAATGGGTAAGGAAGGTGTGAAGGAAGCTGCTAAGATGTCATTCGACGGCGCTCACTACCTGCACGACCAGTTGCTGGAGACAGGACGTTTCGAGGAAAGATACAACCAGCCCTTCTTCAACGAGTTCTGCTTGAGATACAAGGGAGACGTTGACAGCTTGCAGAAGCGTTTCATAGAGAACGGCATTATGGGTGGCATAAAGGTGGAAGCAGACACCATCATGTTTGCAGTAACAGAAAAGCGTACTAAGGAGGAGATTCATCGTCTCGTAAATATCGTAAAGGAGGAACAGCTATGAACAATCGACTATACGGAAATCTGATTTTCGAACTTTCTCGTCCGGGACGCCGTGCCTACTCGTTGCCCAAGAATGAGTTTGGCAACTATGAACTGCCCGCTGAGCAGCACCGTGAAAAGGACGCTGAACTGCCTGAGTGCGACGAGCTGACTGTTGTTCGCCATTATACCAATCTGAGCAACAACAACTTTGGCGTGAACAACGGCTTCTATCCTCTTGGAAGCTGCACAATGAAATATAATCCCGTTATAAACGAAGAGATGGCGGCTCTTACGTCATTCGCAGCTCTTCATCCGCTGCAGCCGGCATACACATGTCAGGGCGCTCTTCAGCTTTATTACGAGATGCAGAAGGCTCTTTCTGCCCTTACCGGTCTGAAGGAGTTCACACTCAATCCGTTCGCTGGAGCACACGGCGAGCTTACCGGTCTGATGGTTATCCGCGCTTACCACCAGAGCCGTGGCGATCTGAAGCGTACTAAGGTTATAGTTCCTGACTCGGCTCACGGCACTAACCCTGCTTCTGCTGCTGTATGCGGTCTGGAGATTGTGGAGGTGAAGTCAACAGCCAATGGCGTAGTGGACGTTAATGACCTCCGTGGTCTGCTTGACGACACCATCGCAGCTGTGATGATGACCAACCCCAACACTCTTGGTCTCTTCGAGCGTGAGATTCCTGAGATTCAGCGCCTCGTTCACGAGTGCGGCGGTCTGATGTATTATGATGGAGCTAACCTCAACCCGATGCTCGGCGCTTGCCGTCCTGGAGATATGGGATTCGACGTTATGCACATCAACCTGCACAAGACATTCTCTACACCTCACGGTGGCGGCGGTCCCGGTTCGGGTCCTGTCGGCGTACGCGAAGGTCTGGAGAATCTGCTCCCCGTTCCCAAGGTGGCAAAGGAGGCAGACGGCACATACCGCATCGTAACAACGGACGACAGCAACATCCATGTGGGCGAGTTCTTCGGCAACTTCGCCGTAATGATGCGTGCTTACAGCTACATCCTTACATTGGGACGTGAGCACGTACGCATGGTCGGTCCGCTCGCCACTCTCGCAGCCAACTACATCAAGGAGTCGCTCCGCGATGACTATGAGTTGCCCATCCCGACAGTCTGCAAGCACGAGTTTGTGTTTGACGGTCTGAAGGACAAGAGCACTGGCGTTACCACAATGGACGTGGCAAAACGTCTGCTCGACTATGGCTACCATGCTCCTACCATCTACTTCCCGCTGCTCTTCCACGAGGCAATGATGATAGAGCCGACGGAGAACGAAAGCGTAGAGACTCTCGACGCGTTCATCGACGTTATGCACAAGATTGCAGAGGAGGCTCGCACCAATCCTGAGATTGTGAAGACTGCTCCGCACAACACACCTACGGGTCGTGTGGACGACGTGCTGGCAGCCAAGCAGCCTATCCTTACTTGGAAACAGGAACAAGGTCAGGCATAATAAGGTAAACCTGAAAACAAACAGATAGATTATGAACAATTCTGATCTTATCATAATAGGTTCCGGTCCCGGAGGCTACAGAGCTGCCCACTTTGCAGCGACAAACGGTCTGTCTGTCGTAATCATTGAAGCAAAGGAGGCTGGCGGCACATGTCTGAACAGAGGATGTATTCCCACTAAGACATTATGCCGCAACGCCGAAGTGGTGGAGACAGTAAGAAAGGCAGCTGCGTTCGGCGCAGAGGCTTCTCTTGGCGCCATCGACTTCGCAAAGGTGATGGAGCGTAAGGACCAAGTGGTTAGCCAGTTGCGCAGCGGCATCGAACTCTTGATGCAGACTCCCGGCATCACATTCGTGAAGGGAACTGCAAGCTTCAAGGACGCTCATACCGTGGCAGTAGGCGAAGAACTCTACACCGCCAAGAACATCATCATCGCCACCGGAAGCGAAGCCAAGATGCCTCCAATAGAGGGCATAAACGTCCCTGGTGTGGTTACGTCAACGGAGCTTCTTGCTCTCACCACATTGCCACGCCGCCTCTGCATCATCGGTGCAGGCGTTATAGGAATGGAGTTTGCCTCCATCTTCAGCAGCTTGGGTAGCGAGGTTAAGGTTATAGAGTTCCTCAAGGAATGTCTGCCTACTCTTGATTCGGATATTGCCAAGCGTCTTCGTCAGGCTATCTCAAAGCACGGAGTCGACTTCTCCATGCAGTCAGGCGTTAAGTCAATCCGTGAAGAGAACGCAGAGGACGGATCACGTCAGCTCGTTGTCACCTTTGAGAAGAAGGGCAAGGCTTCTGAGGTAAGCGCAGACATCGTGCTCGTTGCCACAGGTCGTCGTGCCGTTGTTGAGGGTCTCAACCTTGAAGCAGCAGGCATCGAGTGTGGTCGTACCGGTATCATTGTGGACGACAACTTCCAGACCAACGTAGAGGGCGTATTTGCCATCGGCGACGTTAACGGACGTTGTATGCTTGCACATGCTGCAACATTCCAGGGGCTGCACGTTGTTCGCCGCATACTTGGCAAAGAGGACAACATCCGCTTTGACATTATGCCGTCGGCAATCTTCACAACTCCCGAGGCAGCAAGCGTCGGCAAGAGTGAGGACAACCTCAAGGATGCTGGCACAGAATACGTATGCCGCAAGGGATTCTATCGTTCCAACGGTAAGGCTCTCGCTATGGATGCCACGGACGGCATGATCAAGCTGTTCGTCACTCCAGAGGACGGACGCATTCTCGGTTGCCACGCTTATGGCGCACACTCTTCTGACATCATTCAGGAAGTGGCAGCACTCATGAACAAGGATGCTACAGTAAGCGAATTGGCAGACATCATCCACACACACCCCACCCTTTCAGAGGTTCTTCATGACATAAGCCTCTAAGGTTAGGGCATTAACGGAGAAACAACAAACAGGACGGAGCGTAGTAACAGCAGTTACTGACACTCCGTCCTGTTATTTTTTAGCAAATAAATTGTTTTCAAGATAGAAGGTTACTTTTTACGTACTCTATACCATTAACGATATATAAACAAAACACATTAATAACCATAATAAAATCAGAAAGCTATGTTAGTAGTACATCCACAAGACAGGACAACCAATGTGCTCCAGCTCCTTTATGAAGGACTTGAAGCAAAAGTGATCACAAAAGAATGTTCCAATCGGATGATGGGTCAATTCTTGCACAGCACCTCCATAAGAGATCGCATCATGCTGCTTGGTCATGGTAGTGAAAGAGGACTTTATTTTCGTAAGAATGATGAAGAGGAAGGCTTCGACGGCATCATCGTAGGTCATCCGCAAGCCTATCAGCTTCGCCGACACGGCTGCAATATGATTGGCATTTGGTGTCATGCAGTAGAGTTTGCCAAGGCAGAAGGTCTGCATGGACTATTCTCAGGAATGATTATCTCCGAAATGAGCGAGGCTGAGGAATATGGGATAGCGACAACCCAGGACGAAATCCGCAGCTCTAACCGAACAATGTTCTGCCATTTGCGCAAATTGATTGACGAAGAAACGCCATGGCATGAAATCCCTACACGAATGAAAGAGATGGACAACGAACATACTACGTTATCGGAATTCAACTACAATAATTTTTATTATCTGTAAGAGTTTTTTTTGTGATTTCCTATTGCACTACACACTTTCGAGAACTTAACAATGTTCATAATAACAGAAAAGCCTTGCTGTTTTTGTCCAGCAAGGCTTTTCATTTTGCGGAGAGAACAGGATTCGAACCTGCGAGACGCTTTTGACGCCTACACGCTTTCCAGGCGTGCCTCTTCAACCACTCGAGCACCTCTCCTTTAAATAGTGGATGCAAAGATAT
>OHSB01000500.1_pt1 | contig 10826 bp, 9 predicted proteins | sample 1578591 | NCBI WGS metagenome assembly OHSB01 (sample SAMEA3879508, study PRJEB24766) | human gut metagenome | biome: human-associated habitat; feature: feces | place: USA | collected 1985/1987 | reverse complement strand
GCTGAAGAAGGCCCGCGAGCTCATCGCCGCCCGCAGTGAGTATGTGGCGGGCGCCAAGAAAGAGGTAGAAAAGATGCTGCGTCAGGCGGAGCTGGACGCCAAGGTCATTGTCTCCGAGAGCGAGACGATCCAGATGGCCCGCCAGAAGAGCAGCGAGATCCTCCGCCGCGCCGAGGAACGCACCCGTGAGCTGTATCATGTGGCCAACACCTATACGGAGGACGCTCTGCGCCGCACGGAGGAGGCCATCCAGATGGCGCTCAGCGAGGTGCAGGAATCCCGCGTGCGCTTCCGTGCCGCCAGTCAGGAGCAGATGCAGGCCCAGCGTGCCGAGCTGAACCGCACCAGCGCCGCCGAGGAATCCCCCAAGGCGCCGGAGGACGCCCAGTAACACACCTGTCCTCTTGTGGAAAAATCGACAAATTTCTCCACCGTATTTCTACGATTTTCACAAATCAATAGTATCTTGTGGCGAGCAAACCCGGTAGACACAAAATATTGTGTCTACCGGGTTTTTGTGCGTTTTGCCATCGAACATACGTTTTAAGAAATGTGCCTTTTTGCCTGTTTTTTGGAAGTTTTTTCCGCTTTTTGGAGGGATCTGGGTGGAAACTTCTTCTTGCAATTTCATAACGCATTATGTATACTAACCATGTGAGTGGTGAATTGTGGGGGTAGTGCCCCCATTTGTGGGGGATCGTCCCACAGTTTTCCACATTCCCCCGATTTTTTCTTGAGAGGAGGCGGCCCCATGACCGGTCAATTCAGCCATAATATCGACGCCAAGGGCCGCCTGTTTATCCCCGCCTCCCTCCGCAAGGAGCTGGGGCAGACCTTCCACGTTACCGTGGGACAGGATCACTGCCTGTCCGTCTACTCCGACGAGAGCTGGGCGGCCTTCATGGCCAAGCTGAAGGAGCTGTCCTACAACGAGGTGAAAAAGCTCCGCGCCCTGTTCGCCTACGCGGCGGACTGCGAGCCGGACTCGCAGGGCCGCATCCTCATCCCCGCCAAGCTGCGGGAGTATGCGGGACTGACCAAGGAGGTCGTGGTGGTGGGCAGCTTCGACCGCGCCGAGATCTGGAGCGCCGAGCGCTGGGCCGCCATCGAAAACGAGGCCTTCTCCACCGGCGCGCTGGAGCAGGCCATGGCGGAAATGGGGCTGTAAACCATGTGTGACCACATCCACGAAAAGGACTACGGCCACAAGCCCGTTCTCCTGCACGAATGTCTGGACGCGCTGGCCATCCGGCCGGATGGCGTCTATGTGGACGGTACGCTGGGCCGCGCCGGTCACTCGCTGGAGATCGTCCGCCGCCTGACTGCGGGCGGGCGGCTCATCGGCATCGACCGGGATCAGACCGCCATCGACGCCGCCCGGGATCGTCTGGCGTCCTATCTGGATCGCGTGACCCTTGTCCACAGCAACTTTGACCGTATCGGCGATATCCTCGCCGACCTGCACATCGACGCCGTGGATGGGATGCTCTTTGACTTGGGCGTCTCCTCCCCACAGTTGGACGATGCAGAGCGTGGATTTTCCTATATGCACGACGCCCCGCTGGATATGCGCATGGACCGCACGGCGTCCCTCACCGCGCGGGACGTGGTGAACGACTGGCCCTATGAGGAGCTGCGCCGCATCCTCTACGACTTCGGCGAGGAGCGCTGCGCCCCTGCCATCGCCCGCCGCATCGTGCAGGCCCGGGAGCAGGCTCCCATTGAAACAACGCTCCAGCTGGTGGACATCATCAAGTCCGCCATGCCCCCCGCCGCCCTGCGGGAGAAGCAGCACCCCGCCAAGCGGAGCTTTCAGGCCATCCGCATCGCCGTCAACGGCGAGCTGGACGCCCTGCCCCCCATGCTGGAGGCCGCCGTGTCCCACCTGAACGCAGGCGGACGGCTGGCTGTCATCTCCTTCCACTCGTTGGAGGATCGCATCATCAAAAAGACCATGCAGGAGCTGGCCACCGGCTGCACCTGCCCGCCCGAATTCCCCGTCTGTGTCTGCGGCAAAAAGCCGAAGATCCGTCTGGTCAGCCGCAAGCCCATCGTATCCGGTGAGGCGGAGCTGGCTGAAAATCCCCGGGCCCGCAGCGCCAAGCTGCGCGTCGCGGAAAAGCTCTGACCGAGCGCCACATTCTTAGGAGAGGAGTGACCGTCCCATGGCAAGTCCCCACCGCAAAAACGCCGTCTATGGCAACCTGGCATACGATCTGGACGCCCTGGTACGGGAGCGCCAGTTAGAGGAAGCCGGCAAGCTGCCCCAGAAGAAGCAGCCCGCCGTGCAGGAGCAGCCTCTCCCCCGCCGTCAGACCCAGAGCCGCACGGCGGCACGGCCCTCCCCGCTGGTGGTGGGCGGCATCGTGGTGCTGCTGGTCATGGTGGTAGCGCTGATGCTGGGCTATGTCACGCTCACCGACGTATCCGGCAGCGTGTCGTCCATCAAACGGGAGATCGCCGATCTGGACGAGCAGCACATCGCCCTGCTGACGGAGTATGAAAAGACCTTCGATCTGGCCACCGTCAAGGCGGCGGCCGAGGCCGCCGGTATGTCCAAGCCCACCAGCGGTCAGATCCAGTATATCGACCTGTCCGGCAGCGACAGCGTCACGCTCTACAAGGCCGATAGCAGCGGCGCGCTGGACGGGCTGCTGGATTCACTGGAGCGGGGCTGGAGCTATGTGCTGGAATATTTCCGCTGACAGCGGCCATATCATGAGGCAGTGAGGAGTAAGAAGGCGACTTCTTGCTCCTTGCTTGGTATTCGAGAACCCGCGCGGCGTCTAATAAACCGTGCCGCGCCCTACCTTCGGAGGCAGAAAACGTGTCAAATCCCAATCGTAAAGATGAAAATATCCGCCGTGCCAACCGGGTCATCCAGACCCGGTCCTTCGTGCTGATGCTCCTCATGGGCGTCGGTATGTTCGTGCTGCTGTTTTTCCAGCTGTTCGACCTGCAGATCGTCCGCCACGAGGAGCTGCAAAGCAAGGCGGTGAACCAGCAGACCCGCCGCACGGTGGTCACCGCCTCCCGCGGCACCATCTACGACCGCACCGGCAATATCATGGCCATCTCCGCCAGTGCCGAGACCATCATCCTCTCCCCGCTGGAGATCGACAGAGCCGTCAACGACAAGGACGCTCCCGTGTCGTGGACAAAGGACACGCTGGCCGCCGGCCTTGCCGAGCTGCTGGACGGTGACGCCGCCGCCATCCGCAAGCGTATGGACAACACCAAGTCCCAGTACGAGGTGATCAAGCTCCGCGCCGAGGAGGACACCGCCAACGCCGTCCGCGCCTACATCAACGAGAATAAGATCGTGGGCGTCCATCTGGTGGCGGACGCCAAGCGCTACTACCCCTACGGCTCGCTGGCCTCCCACGTCATCGGCTTCGTGGGCGACGACAACACCGGCCTGTACGGGCTGGAGGCCCGCTACGAGCAGGAGCTGGAGGGGCAGAGCGGAATGGTGGTGTCCACCAAGGACAACGCCGGCAACGACATGATGTACGCCTACGAGCAGTATTTTGCCGCCCAGAACGGCAGCGATCTGACACTGACGCTGGACACCACCATCCAGTATTATCTGGAAAAGGGTCTGGACACCATGACGGATAAGTTTGCCGCCGCCAACGGCGCCACCGGCATCATCATGGATGCAAAGACCGGGGGCATTCTGGCCATGGCCTCCTCCCCCAGCTACGACCTGAACGACTTCGCCGCCGTACAGGACAAGACCCTGCGGGAGCGGATGGAGCGGGGCGAGAGCACGCTGGCGGAGATGCAGCTGCTCCAGTGGCGCAACAAGGCGCTGAACGACACCTATGAGCCCGGCTCCACCTTCAAGATCCTGACGCTGGCCGCCGCGCTGGAGGAGGGCGTCATCGACAAGAACACCACCGTCAACTGCAACGGCTACGTGAATATCTCCAACTACACCATCCACTGCTCCAACAAGGCGGGACACGGTCTGCAAACACTGGTCCAGTCTGTGGGAAATTCCTGCAACCCCGCCTTCATCTCCTATGGACTGAAGCTGGGCAACGCCAAATTCTACGACTACATGAGATCCTTCGGCCTGATGGACGGCACCGGCATCGATCTGGGCGGCGAGGCCACCGGCATCTTCGCCGATCCCTCCAGCTTCACCCAGCTGGATCTGGCCTGCTACTCCTTCGGTCAGAACTTCAACGTTACGCCTCTCGCCCTCATCACGGCGCAGGCCGCCTGCATCAACGGCGGCTATCTCCACACGCCCTATCTGGTGGAGCGCATCACCGACTCCAACGGCAGCGTCACCTACCAGCACGACAGCACCCCTGTCCGGCAGGTCATCAGCGAGGAGACCTCCGCCACCGTCCGGGAGTGTCTGGAGTATGTGGTGGCCCACGGCACCGGCAAAAACGGGCAGGTGGCGGGTTACCGCATCGGCGGCAAGACCGGTACGGCCGATAAGGGGCAGAGCGGCGACGTGGTGGTGTCCTTCCTGTGCTTTGCACCGGCGGATGACCCGCAGGTCATTATGCTGCTGACCATGGATACCCCCAGCCGCTATACCGGCACCTACGTCTCCGGCGGCAACATGGCGGCGCCCATCGCCAGCTCCATCATGTCCGAGGTCCTGCCCTATCTGGGCGTGGAGCCCAGCTACTCCGCCGAGGAGCTGCTGGGTATGGACACCACCGTTCCCAATGTCATCGGTATGTCCGTGGAGGAGGCCAAGAGCAAGCTCTCCGAACGGGGTCTTGCCTGCAAGCTCCATGGCGACGGGCAGACCATCACCGACCAGACCCCCGCCGGCGGCGCTATCATCCCCGGCAAGTCCGCCGTGATCCTGTACGCCGGTACGGATAAATCCACCGCCAAGTGCAAGGTTCCCTACCTCATCGGCAAGACGCCCTCCGAGGCCAATACCGCCGCCACCGGCGCGGGACTGTTCATCCGCTTCTCCGGCGCCACCGCCAGCGAGTCCTCCGCCGTCCGGGTACTGTCCCAGACCATCGAGGCCGGCACGGAGGTGGAGGCCGGTACGGTCATCACCGTCCAGCTGGGCGATACCTCCGTTACGGACTAAAGCGCACGAAATTCACACAGCACCGCACAGAATTCCCTTTTCTACGCAATTTCTGCCTGCTATAATGGGGCAAAATGCTGCAAAGGAGACTATTTCTATGAAACTCAACGACATTCTCAACGGCCTGACGATTCTGGAGGCCACCGCCGACCTGAACGCCGACATCACCGATGTCTGCTACGACTCCCGGCAAGCCGTGGAGGGCGGCCTGTTTGTCGCCATCGCCGGCGCGGCCACCGACGGCCACAAGTATATCCCCATGGTGCAGGAAAAGGGCGCCGCCTGCGTGGTCTGCCAGCAGGTGCCGGACTGCGGCATCCCCTATGTGCTGGTGGAGGACTCCCGCCGGGCGCTGGCGGTCATCGCCTGCAACTGGTTTGACCACCCCTCCCGGGAGATGACCATGGTCGGCGTCACCGGCACCAGCGGCAAGACCACCTCCACCTACCTCATCAAGAGCATTCTGGAGCAGAAGGCCGGTGCCAAGGTGGGTCTCATCGGCACCATCCAGAACATGATCGGCAGCGAGGTGCTCCACACGGAGCGCACCACGCCGGAGTCCTTCGAGCTGCAAAAGCTGCTGCGCCGGATGTCCGACGCCGGCTGCACCCACGCCGTCATGGAGGTATCCTCCCACGCGCTGGTGCTGGACCGGGTCTACGGCATCCGCTTTGCCGTGGGTATTTTTACCAATCTCAGTCAGGATCATCTGGATTTCCACCGCACCATGGAGGAATATTGCGACGCCAAGGCTATTTTGTTTGACCGCTGCGACATCGGCGTGTATAATGCCGATGATCCGTGGCATACCCGGCTGCTGCAAAACGCCAAATGCCCCCGGAAATTCTCCTACGCCATCCACGCCGACGCGGATCTGAAGGCCAAGTCCGTACAGCTCCACCCCGGCAGCGTGGCGTTCGATGCCGAGGCGGACACGGAGTGGGCGCATGTGCAGGTGGGGATCCCCGCCCAGTTCACCGTCTACAACGCGCTGGACGCCATGGCGTGCTGCTGGAATCTGGGTGTGCCGCTGGTGGAGTGCGCCGACGCGCTGGCCCGGAACCACGGCGTCAAGGGCCGCATGGAGATCATCCCCACCCCCGGCAAGGACTACACCATTCTCAACGACTACTCCCACAAGCCCGACGCGCTGGAGAACGTGCTGGAGTCGGTGAACGGCTTTGCCAAGGGCCGCACCGTGGTGCTGTTCGGCTGCGGCGGCGACCGGGATAAGACGAAGCGCCCCGTCATGGGCGGCATCGCCGCACGGCTGGCGGACTTTGTCATCGTCACCAGCGACAACCCCCGCACCGAGGAGCCGCAGGCGATCATCGACGACATTCTGGTGGGTATGCAGGACACCGACACGCCCTATGTGGCCATCCCTGACCGGGTGGAGGCCATCCACTACGCCATGGATCACGCCCAGAGCGGCGACGTCATCATTCTGGCCGGCAAGGGCCACGAGGACTATCAGGAGATCAACCACGTCCACTATCCCATGGATGAGCGGGTCATCGTGGCGGAGCACCTGAAGGAAATGCAGAAATAAAGAAAAGACCTCCGCAGTACGCGGAGGGAAGGAGCGAGTAAGTATGGGTTTTATGGAGATCGTGCTGCCGCTGGTGGTCAGCTTTGTCATCACCGCCGCGGCGGGCCGGCTGCTGATCCCGGCGCTGCGGCGGCTGAAGGCCGGGCAGTCCATCAAGGAGATCGGCCCCACGTGGCACATGACGAAGCAGGGTACCCCCACCATGGGCGGGCTGATGTTCATCATCGGCATCGGCCTCACCATCGTCTCCAACGGTGCGGAGAAGCGCGTCCGGCCCTTCGCCGAGAAACTGGGCCTCGCGTACCTCTACCGTTCCGCCAAGCCTCTGCCCTTCGCGCTGATGGTAGCCCGCCGCCGGATGGGCGTGAAGCGGAAACAGATGGCCATGGTGGGCGACCAGCTCTATGCCGACCGGATGGCGGCGGCCCTCTACGGCATCCCGGGCCTGATGGTCATTCCCCGCGGCCCTGACCTCGGCGCACAGGTGGTGCTCAAGCGCAAGTGGGAAAAGCGCCACTGGCAGGAATATTACGACCGGGGAGGAAAGACCCTGTGAGTGAGTGGAAGATCCGGTTCGGCACGGCGGGCACCAGCGACAGTTTCGCTGCGCAGGGCGGCAAAACCAGCCTTGACATCCCGGAGTACACGGCCAAGATGGGGCTGAACGCCTTCGAGTACCAGTGCGGCCACGGCGTCCGGCTGGGGCTGGACAAGGCGGCCAAGATGGCGGCACTGGCCGCCCCGAAGGACATCTTGTTCAGCGTCCATGCCCCCTATTATATTTCCATGTCCAGCCTCGAAGAGGACAAGCGGCTGAACAGTGTGAATTACCTGCTGCAAAGCGCTGCCGTCTGCCGGGCGCTGGGCGGGCAGCGGGTTATCTTCCACTCCGGGAGCTGCGGCAAGCAGAGCCGGGAAGCCGCCCTCGAAAAGGCGCTGGACACCATGCGCCGTGCCGTGGAAGCGCTGGACGAAGCAGGCTTTGCCGATATCACCCTCTGCCCTGAGACCATGGGCAAGATCGGCCAATTGGGCACGTTGGACGAGGTGCTGGAGCTCTGCAAGGTGGATGAACGCATCACGCCCTGCATCGATTTCGGCCACCTGAACGCCCGCACGCTGGGCGGCATCCAGTCCAAGGCGGACTATGCCGTCCTCCTCGACCGTCTGGGTGAGGCACTGGGGGATGAGCGTGCCCGACGCTTCCACGTCCACTTCTCCCGCATCGAGTTCTCCGCCGGGGGCGAGAAACGCCACTGGACCTTTGCTGAGACCCAGTTCGGCCCGGAGCCCCAGCCCCTGATGGAGCTGCTGGCCGAGCGCAGGCTCGCACCGGTCATCATCTGCGAGAGCGCCGGGACACAGGCGGAGGATGCCTGTACGATGCAACGGCTCTATGGAGAGGTGGCATCGCGCAAGCGATGACGGAGAGGTTTTTTCGTCTTTATAAACTTTTTTACTCAAACCCCTTGCCAAATCATGTGGGATTGAGTAAAATAAATAGAGATATGCGTTAAGCATCAATGAGATTTTACTAATGGAGGAATTCCTATGATTTCTGCAGGCGAGTTTCGCAACGGCGTGACCTTTGAGCAGGACGGCCAAGTTCTTCAGGTCGTTGAGTTCCAGCACGTCAAGCCCGGCAAGGGCGCTGCCTTTGTCCGTACCAAGACCAAGAACGTCATCACCGGCTCTGTGGTTGAGACCAGCTACAACCCGACCGCAAAGTTCCCTCAGGCTTTCATCGAGCGCAAGGACGTGACCTACAGCTATGAGGATGGCGATCTGTACCACTTCATGGACAACGAGACTTACGATGACATCCCCGTCAACGCAAGCGATGTGCCCGATAACTTCAAGTTCTGCAAGGAGAACGAGCTGTGCAAGCTGCTGAGCTACAAGGGCAAGGTCTTCAGCGTTGAGATCCCCAACTTCATCGAGCTGGAAGTCACCCAGACCGAGCCGGGCGTCAAGGGCAACACTGCCACCAACACCCTGAAGCCCGCTACCGTCGAGACCGGTGCTGAGATCCGCGTCCCCCTGTTCATCAACGAGGGCGACCACATCCGCATCGATACCCGCACCGGCGAGTATATGGAGCGCGTCTAATTTTACCGACAAAACCGGGCAGCGGGCAACCGTGTGCCCGGTTTTTTGCTAACGGAAAACGGCGCAAGCCGTGGACCGGAGGAGTAATTGAAGGAGGTCATTCTTATGAGAGAAAAGGCTGCATACCTGAAGGGCTTGGTGGAGGGCCTCGGCATTGACGAGACCACCAAGGAAGGCAAAGTCATCAAGGCCATGAGCGAGCTGCTGTGCGAAATGGCACAGGCCATCGACGGCATTGACGAGGACGTGACCCAAGCTTATGACCAGATCAACGACCTGAGCGAGGAGCTGGAAGACCTCGAGGCCGATCTCTACGAGGACGACGAAGAGGCTGACGAAGACGAGGCCGATGACGCAGAGGCAGAAGAGGACGACAACGCCGATGTTGCCAGCGAGCCTTACTATGAGGTCGCCTGCCCGGCCTGCGGCGAGACCGTCTACGTCAGCGAGGACGATCTGGACGCGGGGGAGGCCATCTGCCCCAGCTGCAAGGTGGCTTTCGAGGTGGCTCTGGAAGACCCCGAGGACGACGAAGCAGCCGAGCAGGACGGTCCGGTGCAGTACGAAGTGACCTGCCCCGCCTGCGGTGCGACCTCCGTTGTGGACGAGGAAGCCCTGCTGGATGGCGAGCCTGTCTGCCCCAACTGCGGCAAGCCGCTGGACTTTGAGGTAACGGAGGAGTAATTCTCCGCCTCCCGAAAGCACAAGACAAAAAGCGCCCCCGGAACTCAGATTCGAGTTCCGGGGGCGCTTTGCTCTTTATAAGGTACGGAGAAGCGGCTTACATCTTCTCAGGGACGTTGATCTTGAACATGGTGAGCACGTTGAAGATGGCGTTCTTGACGCCGATGCAGAGGGCCAGACGGGCCTGCTGGAGGGCGGGGTCTGCGCCCTGAATGCGGCAGCTGCCGTAGAAGCGGTGGAAGGCGCTGGCCAGGTCGATGACGAAGCGGTTGATGCGGCTGGGGTCGTACTTCTCGGCGGCCATGACGATCTCCTGCGGGAAGGCGGCCAGCATCCGAATCAGGTCCATCTCGGAGGGCTCGGTCAGCAGGGTGGCGTCGATGTTCTCAGCGCCTGCGAAGGCCACGCCCTCGCTCTCCATCTTCTTGAGGATGGAGCAGATGCGGGCGTGAGCGTACTGGACGTAGTAGACCGGGTTGTCGTTGTCGGTCTTGACGGCCTGGTCCAGGTCGAAGTCGATGCCGCTGCCGGCGTCGTGCATATTGAACAGGAAGCGTGCGCTGTCGATGGGCACCTCTTCCAGCAGGTCGGTCAGGGTGATGGCGTTGCCGGTGCGCTTGGACATGCGGACGGGCTGACCGTCGCGCATCAGGTTGACCATCTGCATCAGGACGACGTCGAGGTCGTTGCCGTTCAGGCCGATGGCGTCCATGGCGCCCTTCATGCGGGCAACATGGCCGTGGTGGTCGGCACCCCAGACGTCGATGGCCTTGGCAAAGCCGCGGGTGGCCAGCTTGTTGTAGTGGTACGCGATGTCGGCGGCGAAGTAGGTGGGGATGCCGTTGGCGCGGACGAGGACCTCGTCCTTGGCTTCCTCTTCGGTGCCGTCCTCGGTCTTCTTCTTGTTGACGGTGCCGTACTTGGCAGCGTACTGGGCGCTGCGGTACATGATGGCGCCGTCCTCGGCCTTGTAGCAGGCACCCAGCTCCAGCAGCTTGTCCACCACGGCCTTGACCGCGCCGGACTCGTGCAGGGTGCTCTCGTGGAACCAGACATCGTAATCGATGCGGTACTTGCCGAGGTCGCGCTGGAGGGCGGCAATGTTCTTGGGCAGGGCGTAGTCCACGAGGGCGTTCTTCAGGGTCTCGAAGGCTTCGCTGGCGAACAGCTCCTCTTCGCTCATCCCCTTGCAGGGGGCCACATAGGCGTCGCCGTGGATCTCGGCGAACTCACCGGCCAGCACCTTGATGTCGCCGCCCTGATAGCACTCGGCGGGCAGGGGATAAGCCTCCTCGCCGCAGTACTTCTGCAGGTAGCGGACAGCGAGGCTCTTGCCGAACTTCTGGATCTGGTTGCCGGCATCGTTGATATAGAACTCACGGGTCACATCGTAGCCGGACCAGT
>OHSB01000481.1_pt1 | contig 10961 bp, 7 predicted proteins | sample 1578591 | NCBI WGS metagenome assembly OHSB01 (sample SAMEA3879508, study PRJEB24766) | human gut metagenome | biome: human-associated habitat; feature: feces | place: USA | collected 1985/1987 | reverse complement strand
GTGATGACCGAAGAACAGATGCGGGAGGAATTCGGGGATGAAGTCCTTCTTCTCGTGGATGGTGTGACCAAGCTGCAGCATCTGCATCTGACGGATAATATTAAAAATCCGAAGGACAAGAATGCAGACCGGTTGGAGATGCAGGCGGAGAATCTGCGTAAGATGTTCCTCTCCATGGCGAAGGATATCAGAGTCATACTGATAAAGCTGGCGGACAGACTCCACAATCTGAGAACCCTCCAGTATCAGTCACCGGAGAAGCAGATAGAGAAGGCCAGAGAGACCATGGATATATATGCGCCTATCGCACACAGACTTGGTATCAGCAAGATCAAGGTCGAGCTGGATGACCTGTCCATGATGTACCTCATGCCGGATGTGTACAAGGATCTCAAGGCGCAGATAGATGAGAAGCTTACCGAGAGGGATGCTTATATCAAGAGGGTCGTTGCCGATGTCAAGAAGCATATTGATAATGCCGGACTTGAGGCTGAGATAGACGGAAGAGTAAAGCATTTCTTCAGTATATATAAGAAGATGAAGAACCAGAACAAGACTCTGGATCAGATATACGATATATTTGCGGTACGTATCAAGGTGAATACGGTCAGGGACTGTTACTCAGCACTGGGTATCATTCATGAGATGTACAAGCCTATTCCGGGAAGATTCAAGGACTACATAGCTATGCCTAAGTCCAACATGTACCAGTCCCTTCACACCACACTGATCGGACCTGAGGGACAGCCATTTGAGATACAGATAAGAACCTACGAGATGCACAGAACGGCTGAGTATGGTATCGCTGCGCACTGGAAGTACAAGGAGAACATAACCGGTACGGTCATGCAGAAGGAGGAGGAAAAGCTCTCCTGGCTCCGTCAGATCCTTGAGTGGCAGAGGGATACCGATGACAACAAGGAGTTCATGAGCTTTGTCAAGACTGACCTTGATCTCTTTGCTGAACAGGTATACTGCTTTACTCCTGCCGGAGATGTTAAGAACCTTCCTAGCGGATCCACACCTATAGATTTTGCCTATGCCATTCACACGGCGGTGGGTAACAAAATGGTCGGTGCAAGGATCAACGGACGACAGGTTCCTATAGATACCAAGCTTAACAACGGAGATCGTGTGGAGATCATAACCTCACAGAACTCCACAGGACCAAGCCGTGACTGGCTGAATATAGTCAAGAGTACACAGGCGAGGACAAAGATCAACCAGTGGTTTAAGCATCAGCTCAAGGATGAGAATATCAGCCGCGGAAGAGAGCTCATACTGAACTACTGCAAATCAAAGGGAATAGACTACTCCATGTACTCAAAGCCTGAGTATCAGGAGAAGATATACAAGAAGTACAATTTCCAGGATTGGGATTCCATAGTTGCCGCCGTTGGACATGGCGGAATCAAGGAAGGTCAGATAGTAAACCGTCTGATTGATGAGTACAACAAGGAGCACAAGCCACAGACTGCCACGAACGCTGAGGTTCTGGACGAGTATTCGGTGAAGAAGAACCATGGCAACCATACCGGCAAGGGTGGAATAATCGTAAACGGCATAGATGACGTTGCCGTGAGATTCTCCAAGTGCTGTTCACCTGTTCCGGGGGATGAGATCATAGGATTTATCACCAGAGGACGAGGTGTGTCCATACACCGTACCGACTGTGTAAATGTGTTGTGCATGAGCGAGGCGGACAGAGCCAGAGTCATCGAGGCCGAGTGGAAGGATGACGCTGTTGCATCGAACACATACATGACCGAGATAAATATATATGCAGATGACAGAAACGGCATATTATTTGACATAACCAAGATCCTCAGCGAGGCAAATATAAACGTAAACAGTATCAACAGCCGTACAAGCAAGCAGGGCAAGGCTACGATCACGATCTCATTTGCGATCAAGTCGAAGGAACAGTTGAATACGATAATTGCCAAGATAAGGAATGTTGATAATATAATTGATATAGAGAGAACTACGGGCTGATGGCCGGAAAGGTTTATATGGCGGAATTAAAAGTTATCAGAAGTGAGCTGGGAGGATTCCAGACGAATTGTTATATAGTGGCAAATGAGCAGACCGGGGAGGCGATAGTCATTGATCCTTCATGGAATGCGAATTATATATACAACACACTGAAGAAGAATGAGTATACCTGCGTTGGCATTTATCTCACTCACGGTCATGTGGATCACATGGCGGCGATGGGAGATCTGAAGAAGCTCACAGGCGCGGATACATATGCTTCGGAGGACGAGAAGGAAGTTCTCGGCAACAGCAGGGTGAACCTGTCGGCGATGATGACCAGTGTATTTGAAAAGGTGATAGAGACTGAGACGGATCACTATCTGAGCGACGGCAGTGTGAAGAAGCTGCTTGGCACTGAGATGAGATGCATCAGTGTGTCGGGACATACCAGAGGCGGAATGTGCTATTACTTCGAGTCAGAGAATATACTGTTCTCAGGGGATACGCTGTTCAAATACAGTGTGGGAAGATCGGATTTTCCTACAGGTGATGAGCATGCGCTGCTCGAGAACATAAGAGAGAAGCTGTTTGTGCTTCCTGATGATACCGTGGTGTACCCTGGACACGGGGAGACAACACTTATAAGAAAAGAGAAGAAGATGAATCCGTTCTTCTGATGGGCGGATCATGGTGGAAATATGATATTACTGATACAGAATATAGAAGATTACAACAATGATCTCCGGGTGAGTCTCCAGGCCTTCTACGGCGGTGAAAGAATAGTGGTCCCGGAGATATTTGACAAAAAGCCGGAGCTTAAGGCGGAGATAGACAAGGAGCTTGTGGCGGATATAGATGACAATAGAATAAATATAGAGCTGTATTCTGTAGCAGACGGAGGAGAGCGGACTTTGGCGTGCAGCACACAGATCCCTGTGGATGGCGACTGCCGGGATAAGAGTGCCGTGAGGAATCCGTTAAAGCTGGCGATATACAATATGCTTTCGGAGTATACAGACCGCAGACTTCCGTGGGGCTCCCTGACGGGTATCAGACCTACGAAGATAGCTGTGTCTTATATGGAAGCCGGGATGACCTCAGAGGATATAATAGGAAATTACCAGGAGATATATGGAACCTCCCGTGAGAAAGCCGAGCTGGCAGTGGCGGTGGCTGACAGGGAGAAGAAAATCATAGACTCTGTGGCGGAGGAGGACGAATACTGTCTGTATATAGGCATACCGTTCTGTCCGACAAGATGTTTGTACTGTTCATTTACCTCATATCCGATCGCGGTATATAAGAATAAGGTGGATGCATATCTGGACGCAGTCGAGAAAGAGATGGCATACGTTGCGGAGGCATATTCCGGAAAACGGCTCATATCAATATATGTGGGAGGCGGAACGCCGTCATCCATATCTGCGGAGCATATGGACAGACTCTGCAGCATGATAGAGAAGTCATTTGACCTGTCACAGGTGAGGGAGTTCACCATAGAAGCGGGCAGACCGGACAGTACCACATTTGACAAGCTTGAGGTCATGAAGCGCCACGGAGTGACGCGTATAAGCATAAATCCACAGACCATGAACGAGGAGACATTAAGGACCATAGGCAGGGCACATACGCCGGAGCAGACGGTCATAGCCATGGAGAATGCCCGGAGAGCGGGCTTTGACAACATCAACATGGATCTGATAGTGGGACTTCCGGGAGAGGACACGGACAGTGTGGAGAACACGCTGAGACAGGTGAAGGAGCTTTCCCCTGAAAGTCTGACGGTTCACACCCTTGCCATCAAGAGGGCGGCGAATCTGAACATAGAGATGGACAAATACCGTGACACCCTGAAGTCGGATATAGACAGCCAGCTCGGTGCTGTTACGAGGGCGGCGGCTGAGATGGGGCTTGATCCATACTATCTGTACAGACAGAAGAACATGACCGGCAATCTGGAGAACGTGGGTTACTCGAAGCCGGGGCTTGAGTGCCTGTACAATATACTCATCATGGAGGAGAGGACTGACATCATCGGTCTCGGTGCCGGAAGTTCATCGAAGCTTGTGGTGAGACCAGGACATGACGGAGTGACAGAGGGGACACGTATAGACAGAATAGAGAATTGTAAGAGTGTAGACGATTATATAGCTCGAATAGATGAGATGATCGAGCGTAAGAAAGCGGGATTTATATGGGATTAGCATTGGAGAAGGATGCAGAAGAATGCTATTCAGTTGATATGAATGATGCGGTGCGCCATGGAATGTGTGTGAGTGTACTGGCATCTGAGCTGGCGAGGGAGCTGGGCTGTGATGAGGAATTCATACACAAGGTTGCTGTGGCGGGAATGCTGCACGATGTGGGCAAGCTGCAGGTGAGTCCTTACATATATGGACGGCGGCAGGGTGCGATGAAGATCGAGGAGATGAGATACGTCAGGCTGCATGCCAAGCTTGGCGCGGAGATACTTAAGCGTGAGGGCTACGATCAGGACATAGTGGATATGGTGCACTATCACCATGAGAACTATGACGGCTCGGGATATCCGTACAGGATGCGGGGCGAGGAGATACCACTCGGCGCAAGACTTATCAGAGTGTGCGATGTGTTCAGTGCACTGGTCAGCGACAGACCATACAGGAAGGCATTTGACGCGGATACGGCATTTGGAATGGTGATAGATGAGGTGAGACACTTCGACATGAGGGCGTTCCTGGCGTTCCAGCGGCTGATCAACACCACAGACATCATGAGCAGGGTGGATCAGGTGCTTCACGGCGATATTCCAGGTCTTGACGAAAAATGAAAAAAGTGTATAGTGACATAAGGAAAGTTTTTAATTTTAGGAGGATAGCGTAAGATGGCAGAATCTATGCAGGGGCTTAAGAGAAGCCACAGATGTACAGAGGTTAGCAGTGCCAACATAGGTGAGAAGGTCACCGTGATGGGCTGGGTTCAGAAGAGCAGAAATAAAGGTGGAATAATCTTCGTAGATCTTCGAGACAGAAGTGGAATATTACAGGTTATATTTGAAGAGTCACAGTGTGGCGCAGAGTGCTTCGAGAAGGCAGGAAAGCTTCGTTCAGAGTTCGTTGCAGCCATCGAGGGAACAGTGTGCAAGCGTGCGGGTGCAGTGAATGAGAACCTTGCAACAGGAGACATCGAGGTCGTTGCAAGCAGCCTCCGTATACTGTCAGAGTCAGAGACACCTCCATTCCCTATAGAGGAGAACAGCAAGACCAAGGAGGAGATAAGGCTCAAGTACAGATATCTCGACCTCAGACGTCCTGACCTCCAGAGAAATCTTATCATGAAGAGTAAGGTAGCCACCATCGCCAGACAGTTCATGGCAGATGAGGGATTCCTTGAGATAGAGACACCTATGCTGACCAAGTCAACACCAGAGGGAGCGAGAGATTACCTTGTGCCAAGCCGTGTACACCCTGGTACATTCTACGCTCTGCCACAGTCACCACAGCTCTTCAAGCAGCTTCTTATGTGCTCTGGTTACGACAGATATTTCCAGATCGCAAGATGCTTCCGTGACGAGGATCTCCGTGCAGACAGACAGCCGGAGTTCACCCAGATGGATATGGAGCTCTCATTTGTTGACGTTGACGATGTAATCGATGTAAATGAGCGTCTTCTTGCAAAGCTCTTCAAGGAGATACTTGATCTCGACATCCAGCTTCCAATTCAGAGAATGACATGGCAGGAGGCAATGGACAGATTTGGTTCAGATAAGCCTGACCTCAGATTTGGACTCGAGCTCAAGGATGTCAGCGATGTTGTCAAGGACTGTGAGTTCGGAGTATTCACAGGTGCCCTTGCAAATGGCGGAACAGTCCGCGGTATCAATGCCGAGGGACAGGGAAGCATGCCTAGAAAGAAGATAGATGCCCTTATCGAGTATGCAAAGACATACGGCGCAAAGGGACTTGCATATATAGTTATCAACGAGGATGGAAGCTACAAGTCATCATTTGCCAAGTTCATGACAGAGGAGCAGATGAACGCCCTTGTGGCAGCCATGGATGGAAAGCCTGGCGACCTGCTTCTGTTCGCAGCGGACAAGACAAAGATCGTATGGACAGTCCTCGGCGCACTGAGATGCCATCTGGCAGAGCTCATGGGACTTGTGGACAAGAATGTATACAGATTCGTGTGGATCACAGAGTTCCCACTTCTTGAGTGGTCAGACGAGGAGAACAGATTCACAGCTATGCACCATCCATTTACCATGCCTATGGAGGAGGATCTTCAGTACATCGATTCTGATCCGGGCAGGGTTCGTGCAAAGGCTTATGATATAGTATTAAACGGAAATGAGATCGGTGGAGGTTCAGTCAGAATCCATCAGGATGACATTCAGGAGAAGATGTTCGAGTGCCTTGGCTTTACAAAGGCTCAGGCTCACGAGAGATTCGGATTCCTTCTGGATGCGTTCAAGTACGGAGTACCACCTCACGCAGGACTTGCCTATGGTCTTGACCGTCTGGTCATGCTCATGGCAAAGCAGGATTCTATCCGTGACGTAATCGCATTCCCTAAGGTAAAGGATGCATCATGTCTCATGACAAATGCGCCTGACTATGTAGACGACAAACAGCTCGCTGAGCTTGGAATCGAGGTCACACCAGAGGCTGAGGCCGAGATCGAGGCTGAGAAGAGCGCACCTGCAGACGCAGAGTAGAATGACAGAATAATATACAGAAGGACGAGCTTCTGATACGGAGGCGGGATATCAAACAGGATATCCCGCCTCTTTTTTGCGTTTACAGACATAAAGAGCAAATGGGGTACATATACTATACCAAAGTGTGTTAAGTGGCTTAAAATGACAGCCAGACACCTTAAAAAGCAAATGGCGGAGGTGATACATGTGGAAAATGAAAAAGAGTTTCTAAGAGGGAGAATGTGGGGCAGACTTACCTTCCTGCTGGTGGTTGCACTGGAGCTCATGATATTCTGCGTTGGATGTGCAAGGTTTGAGGTGTCGGACAGTGGTGAGCCGCTGCTCTATGACGTGTGCGATGAGACCATGCTGCCGGATGAACTGGTTACCATCATAGACAAAAAGAAGGAAAACCCATTTAATCTCGTATATTCAAACAGCACATATACATATATAGTCATCGCTGCGGGCATGCAGGAGAGGGATGACGTTGGGGTGACTCTGGAGGAGATGTACAAGGACGACAATGCCATTTACATCAAGGGAGTTTTAAGGCAGGTGGCGACTCCGACGGATGGCGTGAAGGGGGACAATGTATCATTTCCTTATATGGTGGTCAGGATAGTGAAGATGGATCTTCCGGTTGTATTCAAGTAGAACGGTATATCATAAAAAATAAGGTGGGGAAAATATGGAGCTTACTAAGAACAGGATCACAACGACGAATCTTAAGGCGGCAAAATATGTTGAGTTTACCGTGGATGATGATTTCAATGTCCCTGATGTGAAGGGGGATATAGACAGACAGATAGCCAGCAAAGGACAGGTGACGATAGAAAACATAGACGTCATGGAGGGCAAGGCGCGCATCACAGGAACTGTGAGCTACGCCATCCTATACCAGACGGACCGGGAGGGGGATTCATTTGAGAGCCATGACGGAGAACTGCCATTTGAGGAGACGATAAATGCGGATGAACTGTCGCTGGGAGATAAGGTTTCCGTACAGGGTGTGCTGGAGGATCTGTACGTGACCGTGATAAATTCCAGAAAATACGAGGTGAGAGGGCTTGTGGGCGTGAAGCTCTGGGCGTGCCAGCAGATCACCGCAGAGGGCGCCGTGGGCATAGCAAACGGCTCTGGTATAGAGTGCATGACGGAGAAGGTAAGCTTTACAAATCTTGCGGCGTCTTCCAGAGACATAATGAAGATAAAGGAGGACATAGAGATCCCGGCAAATAAGCCGAATATCGGACGTGTGCTGTGGGATCAGGTGAACTTCTCGGAGATAGAGAGCCGTGCCACGGACGTGGGGGTACATATAAGCGGCAAGATGGACATATTTGTCATATACAAGCCGGATGACGAGGTGGCTCCGGTGCAGTATGTCAGCGCCACGAGGGAGTTCCAGGACACTGTGAACTGCGATGGAATAGACGAGGATATGATACTGGACGATATGATAACCGCATCCCGCGGTTCGGTGTCCGTGCGTGCAAATGACGGCGGTGAGGACAGGATACTCCAGGTGGAGAGCAGCCTCAATGTGGACATCAAGGTGTACGAGGACGTGGAGGCAGACCTTCTCAAGGATATGTTCTCATATTCTGCGCAGGTCGATCCCGTCAGGAGCAGATTCAGTTACGAGAACCTTCTCATGAGAAACAATGCAAAGACGAGGGTCGTGAAGAAGGAGAGGCTCAAGAGCAGCCAGCCGTCCATTCTCCAGATCGTAAATGTGACGGGCAGTGTGGATATAGACGATGTCAGGCCGGCGGATGACGCCGTGGTCGTCGAGGGTGCTGTGAAGGCGGCAGTTCTTTATGTGTCATCGGATGACAGCAGACCTCTGTGTCAGATGGAGGTGGTAGCTCCATTTTCATACAGGGTGGAGACTGTTCCGCTCAGAACTCAGGATTCCATCAGGATTACCCCTGCACTCAATCAGATCACGGCGGCGCTGCCGGGCAATGACGAGGTGGAGATAAAAGCCATAGTGGATATGGGAATGACCATATTTACCCGGAAAGAGATAGAGCTTATCGATGACATGACGGTGGCTCCGGTCGATATGAAGAAGAAAGCGGTGGCGCCAGGTATAGTGGGCTATGTTGTGCGTGACGGTGACAGCATATGGTCGATCGCAAAACAGTATTATTCCAGTCTTGATTCCATAAGAAAGCTCAACAGCCTTGAGGGGGATGACGTGAAAGCCGGTGACAGGTTGATAGTGGTCAAATGTGCGGGAAAGAATTAGCTGTTGCCCTTCCAGTGTATATCGTATTTTCCCGGTGATCTGGGATCCTGGTCGGTGACAGCGGCTTCTCTGTAATATTCTTCGTATGGAACAGGGTTGTTGGTGATTCCAAGAATGTAATCGGATGACACGTTATATAACTCGGTGAGATATATAAGGTGATGGATTGGCAGCGCGCTTGCGCCCCTTTCATAACGTGCGTACATGGTCTGTGAGGTGTTCAGATAGCGGGCAACATATTGTTGTGTAAAGTCATGATCTTCCCGCAGTCCCCGGATTCTTTCTATATACTTTTTATCCTTGCTAAATTCCATATACTGCATTCGATCACCCGCAAAAATGATAACATACGGGTTTGTGACCCTTTTAATTTTAGTAAATATGTTTACTAAACGAGATGGTAACAAAAAAGTGCAATCATAGCCGACAGCTATAATTGCACTTAAGTTTGTGTATTTCCATTAATCAGGCTTCTTTTGCCTGTTCATTGGCCTCTTTGTCGTCCTTCTCAGGGAGAAGTCTCTTGAACAGTGGAACGAGCTGTGCGGCGATGACAGCCTTAACGAGGTCGAGTGGAATGAATGCCACGAAACCTGATAAGAATGCAACCTTCCATGTGAGGTTACCGTTGAACTTCCACCAGATCATTCCCACGATATCAATGATCACGACACCTATGATCGCAACGATGGTATACTTAAGTCTCTTGTACTTTTGGCCTTTGATGAGACCGACTACGATTGATGCAATGATGAATGAGAAGGTGTATCCACCGAATACTCCGAACAGATATCCAAGGCCTGCGCCTCCGCCGATGAATACAGGAACGCCGATGGCACCCATGATCATCCAAAGTGCTATTATGATCGTTGAGTCTCTGAGCTCAAATACGAGAGCTATCAGAATTATCATAAAGTTGAGTAATGTGATGTGTGCTGCGTTAGGGAGCGGTGTTGGAATGCTCACACAGAATTGCAGTGAACATGGCCATCATGACCAGCTCTACAGTGGTAAATGCTTTTTTCATTTGTAATAATCCTCCAGTGATTGTAATGCCTGTGTACAGCTTATTCACAACAAATCCAGGTAGTTTCGACGGGCTGATGACGAATACTGCCTGGATTTGTTAACCTATACACAAGGGCTATGCTTGACATTATATATACACATGAGAGGAATGTCAACCATAAATTTTGAATACAGGTTAACATTTGCAAAACACACGTTATTGTGTAAAATACTTAATATAGAATTCGAACGATATACAGAGTGTATACACAGGAGGCGGGATATGATAAAGGTCGGAATCACGGAGATCGATATTGGATACGAGGATAAGGAGTATGCCAGGGAGCACTGTCTTGAGGTCATGCAGGAGGCATATGAGAATGGCGTTGAGCTCTTGGTGTTTCCTGAGATGACGCTGACGGGATTTACCATGATGCCCGCTCGCATGTGGGAGGCGTACAGGGATGGTGAGATACCGGAGAGCGTTTCGTTTTTCATGGAGAACAGCAGGAAATACGATATGGCCATGGCATTTGGTTATATAGAAGCTTTCATGGCTGATGGAAGCGGTGAGTTTGATGAGAGCAGAAGGAAGGTATTTGAAAATAAGCTGGCGATCGTCAGCGGTGATGAGGTGATCATGGATTACGCAAAGATACATCCTTTTTCGTTCAGCGGTGAGGACAGGGTGTACCGGGCAGGCAGCCGCATTTGTCAGGCGAATGTCAAGGATCTGAGGCTGGGCGGATACATATGCTATGATCTCAGATTCCCGGAGATATTTTCGGCGGCGAGGGATTCTTACGATGCCATACTTGTGATAGCCAACTGGCCTGAGGAGAGAGTTGCCCAGTGGGAAGCGCTGCTCAGGGCGAGGGCCATTGAGAATCAGGCATATGTGATAGGCGTGAACAGAGTGGGCATGGGTAAAAGGGAGAGATATGTCCCGAGCTCACATATATATGATGTCTACGGCAACGAGATGGCGGAGAGGGTGAGCGACAGACTGCTCGTTGCGGAGCTGGATCCTGCGGTCATAGC
>OHSB01000480.1_pt1 | contig 10981 bp, 7 predicted proteins | sample 1578591 | NCBI WGS metagenome assembly OHSB01 (sample SAMEA3879508, study PRJEB24766) | human gut metagenome | biome: human-associated habitat; feature: feces | place: USA | collected 1985/1987 | reverse complement strand
CAACCTCAATTTCCTTAACTATTTCGTTAATCATTTCTTTTGCTCTTTCACCATTTTCTCTTGAATCAGCAGTAATTGCAATACGTCCATCATCAAAAGTATCAATTTTAACACCAGTTTCATCAATAATCTTATTGATAACTTTTCCACCAGGTCCAATTACTTCTCTAATTTTTTCTGGTAAAATTTGCATAGTGAATATCTTTGGTGCATATTTTGACATTTCTTCACTTGGAGTTGCGATACAGTCATTCATAATTGATAAAATATGAAGTCTAGCTTTTTTAGCTTTTTCTAAAGCAGTCGCTAAAATTTCTCTACTAATACCATCAATTTTTATATCCATTTGTAAAGCTGTAATTCCAGATTTTGTACCAGCAACCTTAAAGTCCATATCGCCAAAATGATCTTCCAAACCTTGAATATCGGTTAGAACAGTGTAGTTAGTTCCATCTGAAATAAGGCCCATGGCAATCCCCGCAACAGGTGCCTTAATCGGCACCCCACCGGCCATAAGAGCTAAAGTACCTGCACAAATAGAAGCCTGTGAAGAAGACCCATTTGACTCCAAGACTTCGGCTACCAAACGGATAGCATATGGAAACTCTTCAACGCTTGGAAGAACTTGAGCAAGGGCTCGCTCACCCAAGGCTCCGTGACCAATTTCACGACGGCCTGGTGCACCGTAACGTCCTGTATCACCCACCGAATACTGAGGGAAATTGTAGTGGTGAAGGAAACGTTTCTTATACTCTGGATCCAAACCATCAATAAGTTGTGTATCACTCATAGGGGCTAAAGTCAAGACTGATAAGGCCTGGGTTTGTCCACGTGTAAAGAGACCTGAACCATGAACCTTAGGAAGAAAGTCAATCTCTGCGTCCAAAGGACGGATTTCATCCACACGACGACCATCAGGACGAACCTTGTCTTCTGTAATCAGACGGCGCACTTCAGCATGTTCCATCTGCTCAAGGATTTCTACCACATCACGTAGAATAGTTTCCTTATCTTCATCTTCTGCAAAGCGTTCTTGATAAGAAGCGAGGACCTCTTCTTTAACAGTCTGGGTTGCTGCTTCACGCGCCAGTTTTTCTTCCACCTGAACAGCCTTAGCTAACTGATCATAATAAGCCGTTTCGATTTCGACTTTCAATTCAGCATCAACTTGGAGTAGTTCAACCTCAGCCTTTTCCTTACCAACAGCCGCAACAATATAATTTTGGAAATCAACCAACTCTTGAATAGCTTCATGTCCCTTCAAAAGTGCTTGCAACATGATGTCCTCTGACAATTCCTGAGCACCTGATTCTACCATATTGATGGCTTCCTTGGTACCGGCCACTGTCAAGTCTAACTGTGAAACGTCTTTATCTGATGCACTTGGGTTGATGATGAAATCTTCCGCTGCATAAGCCACTTGAACCCCAGCAATGGGACCATTGAAAGGGATATCCGAAATAGAAAGTGCTAAAGAACTCCCAAACATAGCTGCCATTGGCGCACTAGCATTTTCATCATAAGAGAGAACAGTATTAATGACTTGAACTTCGTTACGAAACCCCTCCGCAAACATAGGACGAATAGGACGGTCAATAAGACGAGCAGTCAAAGTGGCGTCTGTTGAAGGACGGCCTTCACGCTTATTAAAACCTCCCGGGAACTTACCAGCCGCATACATTTTTTCCTCATAATTAACCTGTAATGGAAAGAAATCTGCAGTTGCCATCTTTTTAGACATAACAGCTGCTGACAATACGGTTGTATCTCCATAACGTACTACAACGGCACCATTAGCCTGCTTGGCTACATGTCCCACTTCCACAACAAGTGGGCGTCCTGCAAAGGTCATCTCAAAAGTTTGTTTAGCCATGTTTGATCCCTCTTTTTATCCATAACCAGCCCCACAAAAACGAACTGGTCAACTTTATATCATTCATTTGATATAACTTCCATTTTACCATATTATAGTCGAAAATGGCAGAGCTTCGGCATAAGTTGCACTCCAAGCTTTTCTCGATTTCAGATATTTAAGTGGTTTTGTGATATAATAAACACTTATGAGAGCCAAAGGAATGACTATGAAAAAATTACAACACATCATTATGATTACCTTAATCTTAATAGGCCTAGCAACACCTGCCCTAGCACAAGAGCAGACTGATGACTTCAATGTTGCTGCAAAACATGCGATCGCTATCGAAACCACTACAGGAAAAGTGCTCTATGAAAAAGATGCCACCACTCCTGATGGTGTTGCTTCAATGACGAAAATCCTGACAGCCTACATGGTCTATAAAGCTGTTGATCAAGGTAAAATTAATTGGGACACTGAGGTAGATATCTCAGACTACCCATTCAACCTAACAGTTGATTCAGAAGTTTCAAATATCCCACTAGATTCTCGAAAATATACTGTCAAACAACTCTTAGATGCCACCCTCATTAGTAGTGCCAACAGTGCAGCAATTGCTCTAGCTGAAAAAATCTCAGGATCAGAGAGTGCCTTTGTTGACACTATGACAGCCCAACTTAAAGAATGGGGCATTACAGATGCTAAATTATTTAACGCTTCTGGTCTAAACAATAAATACCTTGGGGATAACCGCTATCCTGGCTCTAAACCAGATGACGAAAATACTATGAGTGCTCTAGATGTTGCCATTATTGCAGACCACCTCATCAAAGACTATCCTCAGGTACTTGAAATCACCAAGCAAACCGAAACTGATTTCGAAGGTGACAACAAATTAACGACACACAACTACATGTTGGAGGGGCAAGACAACTACCGTGAAGGCGTTGATGGACTCAAGACTGGAACAACTGAACTTGCAGGTGCATCCTTTGTAGCCCACTCCAATGAAAATGGCATGAGTTTGATTACCGTTGTCATGAATGCAGACAATGGTGGAGAGGATGAAGCTGCTCGATTCACAGCCACAAATGAGTTGCTAGATTATGTGACTCAAAACTGGGAAATCAAAACCCTCAACACCAAAGGACAAATCGTCAAGAAAAATGATATTAAGGTAGCCGATAGAGACAGTCAAACCATCTCTGCTAAGCTCGAGTCAGACCTTATAGTCGTTCAAAAAATAAACAGCAAAAATGATGCTGTTAAAATCAAAGCAAAAACTATAACAGCACCTATCAAAAAAGGTGACACTATTGGAACAGCGACCTTTGATGATAAGGATCTCGTTGGAACAGGTTACATCTCTGATCCACCTCAAATTTCTGTAACAGCCAACCAATCTATCAAGAAAAGTTTCTTCTTAAAAGTTTGGTGGAACCATATCGTTAATTTCTTTACAGGAAACAAGTAAACACAAAACTACCTTTTAGCTATCAAAAGGTAGTTTTATCTTGCCTTCAAAATTGGTCTTGTAAGTAAAAGCCCATTCTCAACACCTTAAGTTCCTCTCAAAATATGGTATAATAAATATCCAAAACACATGAAGGAACAAACCATGAAAAAACTGATTACGCTCATGATGACCTTCTTACTCTGTCTGGGAAGCGTAGCCCCTGCTTTTGCAGCAGATAAGAAAAAAGGATATGATGCCGCAGCCAAACATGCCATCGCTGTCGAAGCTAATACTGGCAAAATTTTATATGAAAAAGATGCCACTACCTCTACAGGGATTGGCTCTATTATCAAGCTCCTAACAGCCTATATGGTTTATAAAGCGGTAGATCAGGGAGACCTCAAATGGAACAGCAAAGTTGATATTTCTGACTATCCCTTTGAACTAACTGTCAGTGCCGGAGTATCTAATATTCCACTAGATGCCCGCAAATACACTGTCAAACAACTTCTTGACGCAACCCTTATTGCCAGTGCCAACAGTGCATCTATTGCTCTAGCCGAGGAAATCGGAGGAACCGAAAGTAAGTTTGTCGACATGATGAAAGCCCAACTTAAAGATTGGGGTATCACTGATGCCAAGATTGTCAATGCCTCTGGTCTCAATAATTCTTACTTAGGTGACAATATCTATCCAGGCTCTAAATCTGACGAAGAAAACACCATGAGTGCTAAGGACGTTGCTGTCATTGCGCAACACGTGGTGAAAGAATATCCTGAAATTCTCGATATCACTAAAAAAACTGAGGCTGACTTTGATGGTGTCAACAAACTCAAAACCTCCAACTATATGCTTAAGGGACAACCTAGTTACCGTAAAGGAGTTGATGGTCTAAAAACAGGTACCACCGACTTGGCTGGTGCTTCCTTCGTGGCCCACTCAAATGAAAGTGGCATGAGCATTATCACAGTCATTTTGAATTCTGATAATACCGATACTGATGATTACGCCCGTTTCACTGCAACCAATGACCTACTTAACTACGTAGTCTATCATTGGGAAAGCAAGACCATTGCCAAAAAAGGACAAGCCATCGGTAAAAGTCAAGCCTCTGTCCTTGATGGTAAATCTAAGCAAGTCACTGCCGTCGCTAAGTCTGACTTTAATATTATCCAAAAAATAGATGCCAACAATAACAAACACATTAAAGTCACTACCAACCAGATGCAAGCCCCTGTCAAGGCAGGAGACAAGGTGGGAACAGCCACCTTTGAAGATAAGGATCTTGTAGGAGAAGGCTACCTACCTAATCAAGGCATGCCAAGCATGGAACTGGTTGCTGGTAAAGAAGTTAAGAAAAGCTTCTTCCTCAAGGTTTGGTGGAATCACTTTGTCACCTTTGTCAACGAGAAACTCTAATACTTACAGTCGAGCGTGGCTCGGCTTTTTCTTTTACACCTACTTTACAGAAAGATGGGCTCTACATTGATTCCTATTGACACAAAAAAAGACAAACTACACCTGTAATCTGTCTTTTTGTTTGATTTTTACACTACTGTAAAGGTTAATTTATCTTTCGAGCAGCCGATTTTAAGAGTTTGTCCACTAACTACTTGGTTACCTAGTAAGAGCTCAGATAATTTATCCTCCACTTGAGTTTGAATCGTACGACGTAATGGGCGGGCACCCATCTCAACATCATAGCCATCTTTAGCTAAATGCTTAAGGGCAGCTAGTTGGAATTTCAAGTCAATCCCTTTTTCAGCCAAAGCTGATACCAACGGTTTCACCATAATCTTGACAATCTCACGAAGCTGCTCTTCCTCAAGACTATGGAAGACAACCTTCTCATCAATACGGTTGATAAACTCTGGACGGTAGGCCTTCTTAAGTTCTTCCATAATACGTGACTGCATAGCTTGGTGATTATGAGAAATGTCTTGGGCTCCAAAACCAACGGTCTTATCATCACGAAGAGCAGTCGCTCCCAAGTTCGAAGTCATAATGATAATGGTATTTGAGAAGTCAACTTTACGACCTCGACTATCCGTCAAGACACCATCATCCAAAACCTGTAAGAGGATGTTGAAAATATCTGGGTGAGCCTTTTCCACCTCGTCAAAAAGGAGAACTGAGTAAGGCTTATTGCGAACTTTCTCTGTTAATTCACCACCCTCATCATATCCAACATAACCTGGAGGAGCACCGTTAAGTCGGCTAGCTGCAAATTTTTCCATGTATTCTGACATATCAAAACGAAGCAAAGCTGACTCATCATCAAAGAGAACTTCCGCCAAAGCCTTGGCCAATTCTGTCTTACCAACACCAGTAGGTCCAAGGAACATGAAAGAACCAATCGGACGTTTGCCAGTACGAATACCTGACTGGTTACGACGAATAGCACGACTAATCGCCGAAACTGCTTCGTTTTGACCAATAACACGTTTGTGAAGCTCTGCTTCCAAATTCAAGTAACGCTTGCTATCTGCCTGAGTCATCTTCTCAACAGGAATACCTGATAGACGACTAAGGGTTTGCATAATCTGATCTGCATCTACCAAGGCAGGTTTTGGTAATTTTGCTTTTTGGCTAGCTTTATATTGTTTAACAGCAGTCTTCATATCACCGGATAGAAGTGCTTCATCCAAAGGTGTTATCTCACGTTTGGCTTCTTTTTTGATACGACCTTGAACAGTGGCACTTGCTTCATCTAAAAGATCAATAGCAGAATCAGGTAAGTTTTTACTCGTCAAATAACGATGTGCCGCCTTGACCGCTGTCTCAACTGCCTCATCAGTAATCGTTACACGATGATAGTCTTCATAAGACGAACGTAGGCCTTTTAGAATATCAATCGCCTCAGCTACACTTGGCTCCTCAATTGTAATCTTAGCAAAACGGCGAGAAAGAGCTGCATCTTTCTCAATATGCTTCTGGTACTCAGCTTGAGTAGTTGCTCCAACCATATGAAGGGTTCCACGTGCTAGAGCAGGTTTCAAAATATTTGCCGCATCTAAGGTGCTATCAATACCTGAACCAGAACCAATAATCGTATGCAATTCGTCAATAAAGAGAATGATTTTTCCATCAGCTTCAATCTCATCAATGATTTGATTCATACGTTCTTCGAAATCGCCACGGAAACGTGTTCCTGCAACCACACTCATCATATCAAGCTCTAAGATACGCATATCAGCCAACTCAAAAGGTACTTCGCCTGAAGCAATACGTTGTGCCAAGCCAAGCGCAAGTGCCGTCTTACCAACACCTGCTTCACCCACAAGAACTGGGTTATTCTTTGTTTTACGACTCAAAACCTGAATCATGCGTGAAATTTCTTTCTCACGTCCAATAACAGGATCAAGGGCACCTGACTCGGCTACTGCCGTTAAGTCTTTGGTGTAATCTGATAGTTCCCCAGTAGAAGATTGAGGAGGCTGCATCATATTAGCAAAATTTCCTGATGCCTTTGATTTTTTAGGCTTACGAAGGTCATGAATGGCCTTCAAATCTTGCTTACTAAGACCTGCGTAACGCTCCAAAGAACGTCGTAAATCGATAATACGAGGCTTATCGCTGTCATCCTTATATTGAAAACCAGCAACTTCAAGGAGACGACAAACCATCAAATCCTTATGAAGAAGGAAGGCCATCAATACATGTTCAGACCCTACTTCTACAGCACCAGTCACACTAGCAATTCCCTCTGCCTCTTGCAACATAGCCTCTAAAGCATGTGACTGTGCACGTAAATCGATAATATCTGATTCAGACAAGTCTTTTGGACTTTTCTCCATCGCTAGTACAGCAGCGGTCTCAATCTCTTCCGCACGAATACGGTCCTCAAAATCAGTAAAGGTTAAGTAGGCTACAGATCCTGGAACCTCAACCATAGCCAGAAGCACATGCCAAGTCTCCAAGAAAGGACTTCCAAAACGCTCTGCCTCAAGCTGAGAACGATGGAAAATGGCCTGCATTTTTCTTGAATATGTTGTCATCTAATTTCCTTTTCTATCCAATCTAAGTAATAGCGAGCGTAGAATACGCGAACGAATAGCAGCCGCATCTTCGCCTAAAACATCATCACTAGCAGTCGCTAAAATCAAATTTCCCTCACGCTCAGTGATGATCTTTTCATCAAAAAGCAACTGAATCAAGTCTGTAAATACCTGCTCGCTGAGCTGATCTGCCAAATTTTGCAGCAAATCATTAATCATATGGTGTTTGTCGGAGAATCTAACTTTGACAATGCGAATATAGCCGCCACCACCACGTTTACTCTCAACAATATACCCACGACTCTCTGTAAAACGAGTCTTGATAACATAGTTAATCTGACTTGGTACTACTTGAAAAGCATCTGCCAAGTTCGAGCGTTGAATCTCAGCAGTTCCAGACTGGCCCAGCAATTCTTTAATATATTCTTCTATACTATCTGATGTATTTCTTGCCATCTTAATTCCTCCAGTCTAATTTGACTATAACTGACTATTATTATACCAAAAATGTCAGCTCATGGGAAACTATACTCTCGAAAAGCTTTTTAAAGTTGTCATTAGAGAACATATAAGATACAATAAATAAGACTAAAAATAGTAGGTGGCTCAATTTTTTTACTAAAATATCCTGAACACCACGATAAAACTCATATTCCTTGAATTTTATTTCTTATTCTATTTCCCTATGAAAGGTTACTCATGAAATACATCATTGCACTCTTAATCTCTATGATTCCTTTAGTGGAGCTCCGTGGAGCTGTTCCTGTTGCTATCGCCTCAGGTATTCCTTGGTGGCAGGCCCTCATTCTTTGTGTCATTGGGAACATGATTCCAGTTCCAATTATCTTCTTCTTCGCCCGCCGTGTCCTCGAATGGGGGGCAGATAAACCTCTAATTGGTGGCTTCTTTACCTGGTGTCTTAAAAAAGGTCACAGTGGGGGCCAAAAACTTGAAAAGGCTGCCGGCGATAAAGGTGTCTTCTGGGCCCTTCTACTTTTTGTGGGAATTCCGCTTCCAGGAACAGGAGCTTGGACTGGTACCCTAGCAGCATCTATCCTAGATTGGGACTTTAAACGTAGTGTTATTGCTGTTATGCTTGGGGTTATCCTTGCAGGTATCATCATGGGAACACTCTCTCTTCTACTTGGTGTAAATACCTTCGCTCATTAATTACTTTTTCAACGTCTGGGGCATGCTCAGACGTTTTTTAATAGCAAGAAAAAAAGAAGCTACGATTCATTCACGTAACTTCTTTTCTTTTTATCTAGCAACTAGAATTAGTTGTTAAGGGCTGCTGCCATTGTAGCTGCAACTTCTGACTCAAAGTCGTTAGATGCTTTTTCGATACCTTCACCAACTTCAAAGCGAACGAATTCTACTACTGAAGCGTTTACTGATTCAAGGTAAGCCTCAACTGTCTTGCTGTCGTCCATGATATAAACTTGAGCAAGAAGTGTGTATGCTTGGTCAACTTTAGTGTTGTCAAGCAAGAAGCGGTCCATTTTACCTGGGATGATTTTATCCCAGATTTTTTCTGGTTTACCTTCAGCAGCCAACTCAGCTTTGATATCTTCTTCAGCTTGAGCAAGAACAGCATCAGTCAATTGAGCCTTAGATCCATATTTAAGGTGTGGAAGAGCTGGTTTGTTAACCATTGCACGGCTTTCATTATCTTGATCGATAGCGTGGTTAAGTTGTGCCAATTCATCTTTAACAAATTGTTCGTCCAACTCAGTATATGAAAGAACAGTTGGTTTCATCGCTGCGATGTGCATTGAGATTTGTTTTGCAAGAGCATCATCTCCACCTTCGATAACTGAAACAACACCGATACGTCCACCGTTGTGTTGGTAAGCTCCAAAGTGTTGTGCATCAGTTTTCTCAACAACTGCAAAACGACGGAATGAAATCTTTTCACCGATAGTAGCTGTAGCAGTTACGTATGCAGCTTCAAGAGTTTCACCTGAAGGCATAGTCAATGCAAGTGCTTCTTCGTTGTTAGCTGGTTTACCTTCAGCAATAACTTTAGCTGTTTCGTTGACCAACTCAACGAATTGAGCGTTCTTCGCAACGAAGTCAGTTTCAGCGTTAACTTCAACAACTGCTGCAACGTTACCGTTAACGTAAACACCAGTCAAACCTTCAGCTGCAACACGGTCAGCTTTCTTAGCTGCTTTAGCCATACCTTTTTCGCGAAGCAATTCAATCGCTTTTTCGATATCACCGTCAACTTCAACCAATGCTTTTTTAGCGTCCATGACACCAGCACCAGATTTTTCACGCAATTCTTTAACAAGTTTAGCTGTAATTTCTGCCATTTTGTTTTTCTCCAAATTTATTTTATCAAACTAAGGGGCAGGGCTGAGCCCCGCCCCTTAGGTATTTGTCGTATCTTTAGTGGGCATCATGCCCAAACCAATCTTAAAGATTAGTTATTGTCACCTTCGACAACTTCAACGATTTCTTCGATTGAATCAGCTGCAGCTGCTTCTTGGAAATCTGCAGAAGCATCTTCCCCTTGGTTACCTTCGATGATAGCATCAGCCATTTTTGAAGTGATCAATTTAACGGCACGGATAGCGTCATCGTTAGCTGGGATGATTACATCAATCTCATCTGGATCAGCGTTTGTATCAACCATCGCTACAACTGGGATACCAAGTTTTTTAGCTTCTTTGACAGCGATTTGTTCTTTGTGTGGGTCAACGATGTAGATTACATCTGGAATACGAGGCATATCTTCGATACCACCCAAGAATTTTTCAAGACGTGCACGTTGTTTGTTAAGAAGTGCAACTTCTTTCTTAGGAAGAACTTCAAAAGTTCCATCAGCTTCCATTTGTTTGATTTCTTTCAAACGAGCGATACGTTTTTGGATAGTATCCCAGTTTGTAAGAGTACCACCCAACCAACGGTGATTGATGTAGTATTGACCAGCACGAGTTGCTTCTTCAGCAACTGCTTCAGCAGCTTGTTTTTTAGTACCAACAAACAAGATTACTGCATCGTTAGCTGCTGCTTCACGAACGAATTCGTAAGCTGTGTCAGCCATTTTTACAGTTTGTTGCAAGTCGATAACGTGGATTCCGTTACGTTCTGTGAAGATGTACTTAGCCATCTTAGGATTCCAGCGACGAGTTTGGTGACCAAAGTGAACACCAGCCTCAAGAAGTTGTTTCATTGAAATTACTGCCATGAGTATTTCTCCTTAAAAAATTGTTTTTTCCTCTTCTAAGCTTTAGACTTGCAGTCCCACCCTGCGGCAACAAGACCACAATCGGCTTAAAATGAGTATTTGTCACTCTACGCAACTATAGTAGTTTATCAAAAAAAGTGACATTTGACAAGCTATAAAATCAATAACCTCATTGGAAAAAACATGCTTTCATTAAAAAATAAAATCGTTTTCTTTAAGATTGATAAGTATTTTATTTATAATTAGGCTTTCAAAAATAGAGGATGACATTATTTTGTCATTAGTCGGAAAAGAAATTATAGAATTTTCAGCACAAGCTTACCACAACGGGGAATTCATTACTGTTACAGATGAAGATGTTAAGGGAAAATGAGCTGTTTTCTGCTTCTACCCTGCAGATTTCTCATTTGTCTGCCCAACTGAACTCGGTGACCTTCAAGAACAATATGAAACTCTTAAATCTCTTGGTGTAGAGG
>OHSB01000475.1_pt1 | contig 11010 bp, 15 predicted proteins | sample 1578591 | NCBI WGS metagenome assembly OHSB01 (sample SAMEA3879508, study PRJEB24766) | human gut metagenome | biome: human-associated habitat; feature: feces | place: USA | collected 1985/1987 | reverse complement strand
ATGCTGGAAACCTGGCAGAACAGTCCTGTGAGGTAGGCGGTCAGAAAGATGGTCTCGCGCCGCACGGGAAGCGCGTGGAAGCCGTTCGTCGCGCGGCTCTGCGTCAGGTGCGAGAAGGCGAGCATCGCAAAGAAAAGGCCGAAGACGAAGGAAATGAAGACGCCGCCGTGCACGCCGGCATTGAGCAGCAGACTGGACGCATCCGCTGCGCTGTAGCTGCCCTGATAGGCGGAAAGCTCTGAAAAGAGCGCGACCGGCACGAGGAAGAGCCACAAGGCGGTGTAGCCGAGCCAGAGCGGCCAGGTGTGCTTGAGCTGGCTGCGGAATAGGGTCTTATCAAAGAACGATGTCGCGGATCGCATAGTCCTCACCTCCCAGTTCATAGATGAAAATTTCCTCAAGTGACAGCGGCACCGCGTCGATAAAGATCGGGTGCAGCGCGGCGAGCTGCTGTTCCAGTTCCTCTGCACTGCCGCGGCAGATGAGCGTGTGGACGCGCCCGGTCTGCGCGTGGTGCAGCACCTTGATCTCCTGCGGCAGGGCGGGCAGCTCCGCGCCCTCGAAGGCGAGCTGGAGCTTGACGGTATAGTCCTGCAATTCGTTCAGCGAATGCTCAAGCAGGAGCTTGCCGCGGCTCATCACGCCCACGTGGTCGCACACGTCTTCCAATTCGCGCAGGTTGTGCGACGAGACAAGCACTGTCGTGCCGCGCTCGGCAACGTCCTGCAAAATGAGGCTCCACACCTGGCGGCGCATCACGGGGTCGAGGCCGTCCACCGGCTCGTCCAGAATGAGGTACTCCGGCATACAGCACACCGTCAGCCAGAAGGCCGCCTGCTTCTGCATACCCTTGGACATCCGGCGCAGCATCATCTTCTCGTCCAGCGGAAACACCTGCTTCAGCTTTTCGTACCGCTCCCAGCTGAAGGCGGGGTACAGTCCGGCAAGAAATGCGCCATCTCCCGGATGTTGGCCTGGGGGAAGTAGTACCAGTCGTCGCCGATCACCGTCATCCGCCGCTTCACGGCGGGATCCTCGTAGACCGGCTGGCCGTCCAGCAGCACCTCGCCGCTGTCCTGCCGGTAGATACCCGCCAGATGGCGGATAATGGTGGATTTGCCCGCACCGTTGGGGCCTACCAGCCCGTAGACCGCGCCGGTGGGTACCGTCATGGTCAGACCATCCAGCGCCCGGAAGCCATCAAAGGTCTTGACGACGTGTTTCGCTTCAAGCATGGCTCTCTCCTCCTTTCCAAAGCTGCAAAAGGGCCTCCTGTGTATAGCCCAGCGTTTTCAGTTCCTCCAGCACCGGCGTCAGCTGCTCCGTCAGCTCCCGGATGCGGCGCTGCTGCTCATCACCGCCCGAGGCGGCAAAGCTGCCCTTGCCCGCCACGGAGTCGATGTAGCCCTCCGCCTCCAGCTCGCTGTACGCCCGTTGGATGGTGTTGGGATTGATGGCCAGCTGTGTGGCAAGGCTCCGCACGGACGGCAGCTTTTCGTCCGGCGGCAGCAGACCTGTCAGCATCATCCGCCGCAGGCTGTCCTTCACCTGCTGGTACAGCGGCCGCCCGTCCCGATAATCCAAGGAGATCATCTGCTGTCCACTCCTTTCCATGATGTGTACTAACTGTACTGTTCGTGTTAGTACAGTTAAAATACCACGGGACACCGTGCCTGTCAAGGGCCTTTTGAAAAAAACAGGGAACGCGGCTCACAGGAGCCGCGTTCCCTGTATACTTTTTCCGCCGCGGGGCAAACTCCCCTTGTCCCAAAATTTTATGTATGGAGGCGATTTTTATGGAAGCGATTGTATTGCAGAAGGCGTGCATCCAGTGCGGCCTGTGTACCTCCGTCTGTCCGGAGGTGTTCTCCATCACGCCGGGAGAACCGGCGCAGGCGATCATCGGGCCGGTGCCGGACGACCTACGGCTGGCGGTGCAGGAGGCGGCGGACGCCTGTCCCGTGGCCGCCATCGAGGTGCGGTAGGCGCGTTTCCGCGTCAGCGGGCGGCGGCGCCGATCCTCAACCCGGCCTCAAAGGCCTTCCGGTTCAGGGGCAGCAGCGCCGGTTTGCTCCCCAGCTTCCGGGCGATGGTGTCCCACACCACCTCGGCGGGGACCACCTGCGTGCAGCCGATATAGATGCCCAGCATGATGATGTTCAGCACCTTGGCGTTGCCCATGTCCAGCGCCATCTCTGTGACCGGTGTGGACACTACCTTGATGTCGGTGCGGGTGATCTCACTTTTCACGATGGAGCTGTTGATGAACAGCGTGCCGCCGGGGAGCAGCTTGTAGAGGAACTTTTGCAGGCTGGGGTCGTTCATGACGATGAGATCGTCCATGCTGTCGCCCAGCGGCGCGCCGATATCGTCATCGGAGATGACCACATAGCAGTTGGCGGTGCCGCCGCGCTGCTCCGCGCCGTAGGAGGGGAAGAACGTCACGTTCTTGTCGGTGGCGTCGCAGGCGGCCTCCGCCAGAAACTTGCCCAGCGTCATGACGCCCTGCCCGCCGAAGCCGGCGACCATCAGATTCCGTTCCATCGTTACGCCTCCTCTCCGCTTCTGTCCCGGATGACGCCCAGCGGGAATTCCCTGAGCATCTTCTCCTCCAGAAAATCCAGCGCCTCCAACGGGTCAAGACCCCAGTTGGTGGGGCAGCTGGTGACGATCTCCACCATGGAGAAGCCCTTGCCCGCCAGCTGGTTTAGGAACGCCTTGCGGATGGCGTCCTTCGTCCTTGCCACGTTGGCGGGGGTGTTGCAGCTGGTGCGCGCCAGATAGCAGGGCGCGGTGAGCTGGTTCAGAATTTCGCACATATGCATGGGGTAGCCGTGCTCCTTGGGATCGCGGCCTTGGGGCGCGGTGGTGGCCTTCATGCCGAGCAGGGTGGTGGGGGCCATCTGGCCGCCGGTCATGCCGTAGATGCCGTTGTTCACGAAGATCACGGTGATGTTCTCGCCCCGGTTGGCGGCGGACATGGTCTCGGCAAGGCCGATGGAGGCCAGGTCGCCGTCGCCCTGATAGGTGAACACCAGCTTGTCGGGCTCGGCGCGCTTTACGCCGGTGGCCACGGCGCAGGCCCGGCCGTGGGGACTGGTGGTGCAGTCGTAGGTGACATACTCCATGGCAAGGCCGCAGCAGCCGACGCCGTGGACGGTGATGGTCTTTTCCAGCATACCCAGCTCCTCCAGCACCTCGCCGATGAGCTTGAAGATGGTGCCGTGCATACAGCCGGGGCAGAAGCCCACCACCATGTCGTCCCGGATGCCCTTTGTTCTCCCGTATATTTTCTCCATCATGCACCCTCCTTGTCCAGAATGGCCTTCGCCGCCGCCACCACGCGCTCGCGGCTCATGATCTCGCCGCCGCTGCGCAGGCAGGTGTGGATGGGGCAGCGATCCTTCACCGCCAACGTCACATCCAGCACCAGCTGGGCGGGAATGGACATCTCCACATCCAGCACCGCCTTCACCCGGCTGTAATCCAGCTTGTCGAAGCTGGCGTAGGGCCACGGGCTGACAGTCTTGGGCCGGATCAGGCCCACCTTATAGCCCTGTGCGCGGAGGGTGCGGACGGCGGACTTGGCGATACGGCCGCACACGCCGTAGGCGGCGATGATCAGCTCCGCGTCGTCGGCCATGAACTCCTCCACCTGCACGTCCTTCTCCCAGGTGTCGTACAGGGCGGCGTTGCGCTTGCAGCGCTCCTCCTGCCCCGACCAGCCGCCGGGGAGGATCAGGGACTTCTGATCGGCGCTGTGCCCCACCAGCGCCCAGCCGCGCAGCTCGTCCTTCAGGCGCTTCACCTCTTCGTCGGAGCGCATCTCCGGCAGCACCACCGGCTCCATGATGGTACCCAGCACGCCGTCAGCCAGGATCAGCACCGGGTTGCGGTCACGCTGGGCATAGTCGAAGGCGGCATAGGTCATGTCCACCGCCTCCTGCACCGTGGCGGGGGCAAAGACCATCATGCGGAAGCCGCCGTTGCCGCTGGCGCGGGTGGCCTGCAAATAGTCCTGCTGGGCGGGCTGGATAGCACCGATGCCGGGGCCGCCCCGCTGCACGTTGCAGTACACCATGGGGATACGGGCGCTGGCGCAGAAGCTGATGCCCTCGCTCTTGAGGCTGATGCCGCAGGAGCTGGAGCTGGTCATGGCGCGGGTGCCGGTCTGGGCAGCGCCGTAGACCATGTTGACGGAGGCCACCTCGCTCTCTCCCTGCACGAACACGCCGCCTACCTCCGGCATACGGCGGGCGAAATACTCCGGGATCTCGTTCTGCGGGGTGATGGGATAGCCGGCGAAGAACCGGCAGCCGCTGCGTACCGCCGCCTCGGCGATGGCCTCGCAGCCCTTCATGAATTTTCTTGCCATACCCACGCCTCCTTACTTATAGACCTCAATGGCTGCGTCGGGACACATACGCCCGCAGACGGCGCAGCCGATGCAGTCTTCGGGGTGAACGGCCACCACATAGGGGTAGCCCTTGGAGTTGACCTGCTGCCCCACGGCCAGCACGCCCTTGGGACAGAATTTCACGCAGTAGCCGCAGCTTTTGCAGCTCTCTGCGCGGATGGTGACTTGCGGCATGAGTTGTTCCTCCTTCTATTCGTCCAGTCCCATCTCCGGGACGGTGATGCGGGGTGTGATGCACAGCAGCGGCAGGCCGGTGTGAGGCCGCACCTGCGCATACAGGGCGTCCGGCACGGCGGCGGCCTCCACGGTGACGTAGGGCGTCAGCAGGGCGAGACCCTGCGCCAGCCCGTCCAGATACTCCTCCGCCGTGGTGTCCCGCCCCAGATTGGGGTTCAGCAGGAACCTGGGCGTCCGCAGGCGGGAGGCCCGCAGAACGGCGCTGAGCGTGCCGTCGATGTGCGCCGCCGTCCCCGACCACGGCCGGTAGGGGTTCACCACGAAGTATACGGCGGCGGTGCGCAGCAGGTGGGCGCAGCCGCCGATCAGCTTCGCGCCGTTATCGCCGCCGCCTACGTCCAGCAGGACGACGGCGCTCTCGTCCATCAGCAGCGGGAGAAGTCCGCCTGCTTGCGTGGGGATATCGGCGTACTGCTCTGCAAAATGGACGGTGACGCCGCCCGTCTCCAGCAGCGCCGCCGCGTCCCGGGCGCGCATCAGGGGCTTTGTCTGGTCCAGATCGAAGAAATGGACGGCACCGCCCTGCGCCGCCAGCGTCAGCGCCAGCTGCATGGCGATCTCCGACTTGCCGCAGCCCGCCTCCCCTAAAAAGACCAGCTTCCGCGCCGCCGGCAGAAAGTTCCCGCTCATGCCTGTGTCGCGGGGAGCGCAAACTGCTTCGGGCGCTCCTGCCCCTCCAGCACGCGGCACGCGCCGGCAGCCAGCGCCTCCAGCTCGAATTCGCCCGCCATGATCTCCACCGGCGCGATGAAGGACAGCTTTTTTGTCAGATACGCGGCGACATACCTGGAGTGGGCGATGCCGCCGGTGAGGATGACCCGATCCACCTGTCCGTCCGCGGCGGCGGCCAGACCGCCGATGGCGCGGGCGGCGCTGTACAGCATCCCGTCGTAGACTAGCTTGGCCTGTGCGTCGCCGTCGGCAATGCGCTTTTCCACCTCCCGGGCGTCGGCGGTGCCGAGATACGCCACAAGGCCGCCCTTGCCCCGGATGAAGTCCGTCATCTCTTTTTCCGTATACTTGCCGGAGTAGCACAGGCGCACCACCGGCTGAAGGCTGGCGCCGCCGAAGCGCTCCGGCGCGAACATCCACTCGTCGTCCCGGACGCCGTCTACCATTTTACCGTCGATGAACAGGCGGGCGGAGGCGCCGCCGCCCAGATGCAGCACGATGAGGCGGCAGTCCTCCAGCGGCTTGTGCAGCACCTCCTCGGCGCAGCGCCGCGCCATGGCGCGGCAGTTCAGGGCGTGACCCAGCATGGTGCGCCGGATCTCCGGCAGGCCGGTGATGCGGGCCTCCTCCGTCATCTCGTCCACCGAGACGGGGTCGCAGATAAAGGCGGGGATGTGCAGGGGCTGCGCCAGCTCCAGCGCCAGCACACAGCCCAGATTGGAGGCGTGCGCCGCGTGATGGATGGTGTACATATAGTCCGCCATGCGCTGCTCCACCAGATAGGTGCCGGACTCGCAGGGCGGCAGCTGTCCGCCACGGGCGCAGATGCCGTCCAGCTGCGCCGTGTCGAAACCGTGGGCGGCCAGCGCCCGCTCAATGACGGCGCGGCGGAAGTCCACCTGCTCCATGACCCAGTGGAAGGGCGCCAGCTCCTCCCGGCTGTGGCGCAGCGTCTCGTCAAAGACCTTCTCCGCCCCGCGGAACACCGCGATCTTGGTGGAGGTGGAGCCGGGGTTGATGACCAGAATGCACTTGCTCATAGCTGTATCGGCCGGACGCGGGGCATCCGGCGCTCCTTTCCTGCAATATTCCGTCGGCAGGGGCATTTGCCGATGGGCGCGTGTTTTGTTATAGTATAAAAGACCCGCCGCTCCCACGCAAGCGGGAATCCTTTCGCGGATCATGAAATTTCTGCGGAAAAAGCTTGCGGCGATGAAACATTTTGCCGTTCCCATGTGTATTCCCAGTGAAGGGCCCTTTCAAAACACAAGGAGATCGATCTATGACAGAGCAACAGTTTTCCCCTCTGGCAGAGCGATATATGGATACGGTGTTCCGGGTGGCGTACAGCTATCTGCGCTCCCCCGCCGACGCCGACGATGTGACCCAGGACGTGCTGCTACAGCTGTACAAAACGGACAAGGCGTTCGATGACGACGCCCATGTGAAGAACTGGCTGATCCGCGTCACGGTCAATCGATACAAGAACGTGCTGCGCGCCCCGTGGCACAGGACGGAGGACATCGCCGACTACGAAAACAGCCTGTCCTTCGAGGAGCCCCAGTGCCACGAGCTGTTTGACGCGGTGATGGCGCTGGACAGGCGCTACCGGGTGCCGGTGCTGCTGTACTACTATGAGGGCTATCGCCAGAAGGAGATCGCCGGGCTGCTGGACATACCGGAGGAAACGGTGCGTACCCGGCTGGCCCGGGCCAGAGAAAAGCTGAAGCACATTTTATCGGAGGTGCCGCAGACATGACAGAGCATGAACTTTTCCAGAAGACCTTCTCCACGCTGCACGCCTCCCCCGACACATTGATGGAGGTTCAGAAGACCATGGAGAACAGCAAAAAGGCCCATCGTACCCTGCGCAGGGGCGTGGTGATCGCCATTGCCGCCGCCCTGACGCTGACGGTGGCCGCAGCCACCGGGGTGGTAACACTGATCAAGGCCAACGTGTCCCATGCCGACAAGGTGGACGACACCACCTACCACGCCTTTACCGACGATATGGACGCCTCCACCCCCACGGTGGAGGGCAACTCCGGTGAGCTCATCACTCTGCCGGACATGGAGCGCATCCCCGGTGACCGGGATACCGTGCAGCGTCTGGTGGGCGATTACCTCAGCAAGCTGGACGCCGAGCTCACCGTAGGCAGCACCACTATCACACTGGAGACGTTCCTTGTCGACGAGAGCGGCTGCGGCATTCTGACCTACACCGTGGACGATCCCGAAGGCGTATCCTACGAGGACGCAGGCTACGGTGAGGTGTACAGCCTGCCGCTGGAGCCCCGCATGTACCTGCGCTCCCCCGACTACCAGCAGGGCGGCAGCGTCAACGTCAAGCTCCACGTGGACAAGACCACCAGCACCGCCACCCATCTGGACGTGGTGGCCTACTTTGCCGCCGGCGAGACGTATCAGAAGGGCGACAACTTCTACTTCACCGTTTACGACGGCGGCGGCGAGGGCCGGGAGCCCTACGCCGTGGCCATCCAGCCCCGCACCTACGCCCCTGTCCGGACGCTGACCGCCGCCGATGGCGAGGTGGTCCGCATCTCCGCCGTGGGCATCACCATGGGCAACGCCTCCCCCGACCGGGAGCTGACCGCGCAGGAGCTGACGCTGCACTATGCCGACGGCACCTCCTATGTGGTGACCAGCGAGAGCCAGAACCTGATGAACTGGGTGCTGGGCTACATCTACGGCGACGGCGAGACCGCCCCCTTCGCTCACGCGGTATACATCTTCAACCGCATGGTGGACGTGGACACCATTACCTCCGTGTCCTTCGACGGCCGCTGGTTCGACTTCACCGCCGAGCAGCACATCCCCGTGCAGCTGACCTACCTGCCCTGACCGGCACGGTTTTCTGCCGAGGCGGAGGTCTTAAACAGTCAGAAACGGAGCGGCGAAAGCCGCTCCGTTTCTCATTTTTCAATGGAAAAAATGTGTGTGACCCTGCGCTCTCCCGTGGCTCGACAGTCTTATCAGCCGCAGGAGGCAAGGGGACTTGCTCGGCTTGTCAGTGCTGCATCATATTTGCCGCGAACTGCGCCGCCTCCTCCGCGATATGGGGCAGCTTTACCAGACTGCCCCGCTCATTGGCGGTCTCCAGCAGGCAGAAGTGGGGCGGCAAAAAGAAGGACTTGTTCATGTTCAGGGAGGAGATCAGCTGCCGCGCCAGCAGGTCGCCGCCGGAGTAGCCGGACACCACCAGCCCGAACAGCCGCTTATCGTAGAGCCGGCTTTGCCGGAACAGCGCCGTCAGTCGATTGACACAGGCGGTCAGGTTTGCCGCCAGCGCGTCGTTGTAGTTGGCGCACAGCATCACCAGCGCATCGCAGCGGCGGATGGCGGGATAGACCTCCTCCACCATGGGGCCGCCGTAGAAGCAGCCGCCCTGCTCCCCGAAGTGGAGGCAGGCGGTGTAGCTGCACCCGTTGCAGTCCGCCATGGTGCCGTTGCGCAGGCAGATCTCCTCCACCTCCACCGTGTCCGGCAGGGCGCTTTTCACCAGCTCCCACAGAGCCAGCGTGTTGGAGGTGCTGCGCTGGGAGGCGTGGAGCGCCAGAATGTGCCGGATGGGGGCGGGCGTCTCCCAGCCCTCCAATCGCCCGATCAGCTCGGCCACGGCGGTATGGAAGGCGGTGACCTCGTCGGTGCCGCCGATCTGCGCCTGGGTGCGGAAATTCCGCAGGGAGCCGGTGGCCTCCACCAGCGGGCGGCCGATAAAGGCGCAGCCGGACTGGTTGGCGGCGAACACCATGTCCCGCGCCACGTCCTTGGTGTAGAACTCGCCCACACCGGTGACCACCAGCCCCGCCACGCAGCCGTGGAGCAGCGTCAGGCTCCGGCGCAGGCGGGAGAGCATCCGGTAGTAGGACTCGTTGCAGCCGCCCTCGTCCAGCGCCACGGCGAACAGCAGCCGCCGTCCCGCCAGACCTTCCAACCCGTCATCCGGGTCGCGGAAGGTGCTGCCCGCCGGCAGCAGCGGCGTCAGCAGCTGGCGCAGCGGCGCACTGTGGCCGTTTTCCGGCAAAAGTACCGTCAGCATGGCGCATCCCTCCTCAGTCGATGGCGCGCAGCCGCGCCGCCGTCGTGTCAAGGCGTTTTTGCAGGGCATCCGGCAGTGTCAGCCGCTCCACCTCGATGCCCGACGGTGTCAGGCGCTGTCGGCAGCCCATGAAAATGCCGTCCATGTATACGGAGGCGTAGTGCCACTGTCCCCGCAGCAGCGCCAGCAGCGTCAGCGCGCCGGAGCTGAGAGCCGGCGCCACATAGGGCTTATAGCCCAGCTTCCGCATCTCCAGATTGGCGTGTGCCACCCTGTCCGTCAGTTCCCGGGACAGGGCATCGTCGTAGTGCTCGATGGAATTGGCCAGCACCAGATCCTCCCCGTGGGGGCCGAAGGCCCGACCCTCCGTGAGGTAGCTTGCGAACCGCTCGTCCCTCCCGGCAAAGTACAGCGCACGGGCGTGCATGACGCCGAGGCCGAAGCCACGCACCTGACAGGGCAGCAGCCCTCCACCGTCCGATTCGCCGTTTTCGCCGCGATCACTCTCTTGCAGCACGGCGCGGCACAGGGGATCCACCGGGTCGCTGACCACGCAGAAAAGTCCCTTGTAGCCCTTATCCCGCGCCATACGGGCGTAGACGGCGGCCAGCTCCCGGTTCAGCCCGTACTGCGCCATGCGCACGTCGCCGCCGGTGACGGCCGCGCCCACGGCGGCGGTGGGCGTAAAGTCCCACAGCCTCTCGCGATCCAGCGCCGGCACCTGAATGCCGCGGGTGATGTTGGCACCCACCCGGCGGACGATCTCCTCCAGCGGACGCTGGATGCCGTCGTAGATATTCTCGATCAGGCCCGGCCCCAGCTCCACGCTGAGGGGCGCGCCGGTGGTCTCCACCTCTGCGCCGGGGCCGAGACCGGACGTCTCCTCGTATACCTGAATGGAGGCCCGGTCGCCGGTCATATTCAGGATCTCTCCGATCAGATGCTGGGGGCCTACGCGCACCACATCCGCCATACTGGCGTCCGCCATGCCGTCGGCCACCACCAGCGGGCCGGAGACTTTGATGATCTTACCCATTCTCTTGCTCCTTTCAGGAAATATCCGCGCCCACGGCGCGTTCCACCGCCGCGTGCAGCGCCCGGTCCGCCAGACCCAGTGCGCCGCCCTTGCCGGGGATGAGGATGACGGCGGGCAGCATGTCATCCTGGTAGCGGGCGATCTCCGCCGTCATATCCTGTGCCAGCTGCTCCGTCACATAGACCACGGCGTAGCTCTCCTGCGCCAGATGGTGCAGGGTCTTGCGGCCCGTCTCGGCGTCGTCGGCGAAGAACACGTCCAGCCCCAGCGCCCGGAAGCCCAGCACACTGTCGCGGTCACCCAGTACGGCGATCTTATACATATGCATCACGCAGCCTTTCCCGTATGGCGTCGGCGCTCAGACCTGCCAGACGCCCGGCCATGACGATGCGCACAGCCGTCCACTCCGCCTCCTTGGCGATGAGGTAGCCCAGCGCCACCTCCACCCCGAAGGGTACCTGCCGTGCGCTGGCGGCGGTTTTCAGCACCGCGTTGTCGCAGGCCTTTTCAAAGGCTGTCAGGCTGCCGCCCTTGACGGCCGCCTCGCCCTCCTCCGCCGCCTCCCGCAGCGCCGTGCTGCGGAACAGG
>OHSB01000460.1_pt1 | contig 11240 bp, 8 predicted proteins | sample 1578591 | NCBI WGS metagenome assembly OHSB01 (sample SAMEA3879508, study PRJEB24766) | human gut metagenome | biome: human-associated habitat; feature: feces | place: USA | collected 1985/1987 | reverse complement strand
TCGCAATACACCATGGTGTCAGAGGTGAGAAGAATCTCATCATCAGCCAATTGCCTGTGGAATCCTCCCGACTTGCCCTCCGCCATCAATGCCGGAATCTGCTCCAGAGGCGTCCCGGGGGCGTATTGTTCAATAAATGATGTTCCCGTGTCAATCGTGAAGTCAAGCCCAAGTCCTTCCAGCAATTCTTTCCTGCGTGGAGATGCGCTCGACAATATCAATTTCTTCCCTTTGAGATCCATTGTCCCGAAACTTGCGAAACCTAAAATTTTGCTTTGTATCTTGCTACGTCGAATGTCCAGTCGCCTCTGGCTTTCAATACCTTTTCCACTGCATCACGCACGCAGCCGCGTCCGCCTGGATACGGTGATACATAATCGGCGATTTCCAGAATTTCCGCCACGCCGTCAGCAGGGGATACGCCGATGCCGCACATTGACAGGACCTCCATATCAGGAATGTCATCGCCGATATAAAGTACGTCTTCGTGTTTCAATGAATATTTGCGGCAGAAATCATTGAAGTCTGCGACCTTGTCCCTTGAGCCCAGGTACACGTCATCAGGTCCGATGCCGCATGTCTTGAATCTTGCCACGATGGACCCTGAACGCCCGCCCGTGATTATGGCTGACGGGTAGCCTTTCATTGTCGCCATGCGGACTCCGAAACCGTCCTTGGAATCGAAAGTGCGATATAGTTCTCCTGCCAGGTCGCACAGGATGCCGCCGTCTGTGAAAACACCGTCGACATCGAATGCAAATGCCTTTATCTTGCTGAAATCCAGACTCTTCTCAATCTTCGCCATCACTATGATTTGGTTCCGTTGTTGAATGCAGCCAAGTCTCCGAGATTGAATGTCGCCTCGTTCTGGTTAGGGCGTTTGTCGCTCATGTCGATCGGTCCGAAATGACTTTCATATTTCTGGATATTGTCAGACAACGCGTGGAGAAGTCTCTTGGCGTGTTTCGGAGTCATGATGATACGGCTGCGCACCCCCGGTTTCGGCATTCCCGGAAGCATATTGGCGAAATCCAGGATAAATTCGTCGTCCGAGTGGGTGATTATGGCAAGGTTGGAATATGTTCCGCCTGCTACTTCAGGATTGAGCTCAATGCTCATCTCGTTGTTTCCTTTTTTCTCGTTTTCCATATCTAGATGTTTTTTATTCAATTCTACTCCACAAAAGTAGTAAAAAATCGTTAAAACTCGGCCTGTTTTACCTGATTCTCAAAACAGATTCGTATATTTGTATGATTTTGCGAATTTTGTAGAAACAGATAGAAAAATATAATAAAATGGAACTTTCGGCAAAGTACGATCCCTCACAGGTAGAGGACAAATGGTACGCCTATTGGCTTAAAAACAAGTTCTTTCATTCAGAACCGGATGAAAGGGAACCTTATACGATAGTCATTCCGCCGCCAAATGTGACAGGTATTCTGCACATGGGCCACGTGCTTAACAATACTTTGAATGATGTGCTCATCCGCAAGGCAAGGATGGACGGCAAGAACGCATGCTGGGTCCCTGGCACAGACCACGCTTCCATTGCAACGGAAAGCAAGGTGGTGGCAAGGCTCAAGTCGCAGGGTATCAATAAGGAAGACCTTACACGTGAGGAATTCCTGAAGTATGCCTGGGAATGGAAGGAAGAGCATGGCGGCATCATCCTGAGCCAGCTCCGCAAGCTCGGCGCGTCATGCGACTGGGACCGTACCAAGTTCACCATGGATCCTGATTTGACGGAATCCGTCATCAACACTTTCGTATATTTCTATAAGAAAGGCTTGATTTACAGGGGAGTACGCATGGTCAACTGGGATCCGGAAGGACATACGGCTGTCAGCGACGAGGAAGTTATACATAAGGAGACCAAGAGTCATTTCTATCATTTGAGATATTATATCTCTGATGGCAACGGAAAACGCACGGACAAATATATCGTCGTTGCGACGACCCGTCCTGAGACCATTATGGCGGATGCGGCAGTCAGCATCAACCCTGATGACGAGCGCTATCATTGGCTGAAAGGCAAGAAAGTGCTTATCCCATTGATTGACAAGGAGATTCCTATCATTGAGGACTCCTATGTGGAAATCGGATTCGGTACAGGTTGCCTCAAGGTTACGCCTGCCCACGATATCAATGACTATGAAATCGGTCTGCGTCACAATCTTCCCGTAACGGATATCATTGACGATCATGGAAAACTCAATGAAAAGGCTCAGATTCTGGTAGGCGAGGACCGTTTCGTCGCCCGCAAGAAGATTGAGAAAATGCTCGCTGAAGCAGGCTGTCTTGAGAAAGTGGAAGAATATATTTCTCCTATAGGATATTCTGAAAGGACCAATGCCGTCATCGAGCCGAGACTTTCCACCCAGTGGTTCCTGAAGATGGGAGAACTCGCTGAAATGGCATTGAATTCAGTCGAAAGCGGCAACGTGAAACTGATTCCGGACAAATACAGGAACACATACAAGCATTGGATGGAGACAGTGCGTGACTGGTGTATCAGCCGTCAGCTCTGGTGGGGGCAGCGTATTCCTGCATATTATCTGCCTGATGGACAGTATGTTGTGGAAGCTACACCAGAAGCTGCACTTGAAGCAGCGAAGAAGATTGACCCTTCTGTTACCGCAGACCAGCTGAGGCAGGATGACGACGTTCTCGATACGTGGTTCTCTTCATGGTTGTGGCCTATCTCTGTATTTGATGCGGAGCGCCCTGGTCATCCTGAGCATCAGCCGAACAAGGACCTGGCTTACTACTATCCTACAAATGACCTCGTTACAGGACCGGATATCCTTTTCTTCTGGGTTGCCAGAATGATTATGGCGGGTGACGAGTTCATGGGCAAGGAGCCTTTCCGCAATGTCTATCTGACCGGTATCGTACGTGACAAGCTCGGACGAAAGATGTCCAAGACATTGGGCAATTCTCCTGATCCGCTGGATCTTATAGCAAAATATGGTGCTGATGCCGTACGAATCGGCATGCTTCTCTGTGCTTCTGCCGGAAATGACATTTTCTACGATGAATCACAGGTAGAACAAGGACGTAATTTCTGCGGAAAAATATGGAACTCATACAGGTTGGTGAAAGGCTGGTCTGTAGATGCCGATGCGAAGCAGCCTGAAGAATGCGCTATTGCTGTGGAATGGTTCAAGAACAAACTTAATCAGACCATTGAAACGGTAGAGGACCATTATTCGAAGTTCAGAATTTCCGATGCTCTCATGAGTATCTACAAATTGTTCTGGGATGATTATTGCTCTTGGTATCTTGAGCTTATCAAACCTGCTTATGGACAGCCGGTTGACAATGTTACCTATACGGAGACTTTAGGTTTCTTCGAGGCATTGCTCAAGATGATTCACCCTGTGATGCCGTTCATTACGGAAGAGTTGTGGCAGGATATGGCCGACCGCAAAGAAGGCGAGACCATCATGTTCCAGCATACTCCGGTGGCTGGAGAAGTCAATGCCGAATTTGTTTCAGACTTCGAGCTTGCTGAGGATGCCGTCAATGCAATCCGCAGTATCAGGCAGCAGAAGAACATCTCACCTAAAGATTCACTTCAGGTAATGTTCAAGGGTAATTTCCCTGCTGACATGATTCCTGTGGTCACCAAACTGGCCAATGCCTCATCTGCTGAAATTGTGGAGGATTTCGGCTCGACATCTGAAGGCGTTTCCCAGATGGTTCGTACTGTAGAAATGTATGTACCGCTTACCGGCAAGGTCAATGTTGAAGAAGAAATCGCCAAACTCGAAGCGGAATTGAAATACCAGCGCGAATTCCTTGAGTCAGTGCGCAAGAAACTTTCCAACGAGAAGTTCACCGCACATGCTCCTGAGAAAGTGGTAGCGGTCGAGCGCAAGAAAGAGGCTGACTCGCTTTCCAAGATAGAGAGCTATGAGACTCAGCTCAAGGCACTTAAATCTCTTTAAGAGAATATGATGTATTACGAAACAAGCTTTCCTGTCCGTTATTACGAGACGGACCAGATGGGGATTGTGCATCACTCGAATTACATCCGGTATTTCGAGTGTGCCAGGAACCTGATGATCAGGGACGGGGGGTACCCGATAGAACAATGCGAAGCTGACGGCGTGGTCATTCCCATTGTTTCCGTGGATTGCAAATACAAGCACTCCGCCAAGATGGGCGACGTCGTAAGATGTACGGCAGCCATTGAAAAAATACCGCTTGCGAAATTGGTTATAAAGCAGGCAGTATATAATCAGGACGGTGTCTTGTGTGCTGAAGGCCAGGCAGTTCTCGGTTTTTTGAACAAGCATACAGGCAGACCGGTGCCATGCCCGGAAAAACTTCTGGAAATTATAAAATCCAGAATTGATGAGAAATAACACTTTAAAATACAGATAGTTATGGTAATTTATCCTCTTGGAATCGTCGGTCCGTGGGAGATCGTGATCATTGCATTGATCGTACTTCTTCTTTTCGGTGGAAAGAAGATTCCTGAGCTTATGAAAGGTCTTGGCAAAGGCGTCAAAAGTTTCAAGGACGGATTGAACGAGGTCGAGAAAGACATCAAAGATGTCGATGCGACTTTGAAAGACGACAAGTCCGGTGACAAGAAATAGATTCCTGGGGAAGTGAGCGGCAGTGGCGACGAAATGACCTTCTGGGATCATCTTGATGTGCTGAGGGGGACATTGTTCCGCTCGGCATTGGCCGTTTTATGTACGGGGGTCCTGTTGATGTGTTTCAAGGGATTTCTTTTCGATGACGTCATCCTTGCTCCGACCAAGTCCGGATTCTGGCTTTACAAATGGCTGGGACTGCCGTTTTCGATGTCATTGATCAATACCGAGATTTCAGCCCAGTTCTTCATCCATCTGAAGGTTTCATTTATCTGCGGCTTTGTAATATCCTTTCCTTATGTGTGTTACGAGGTTTGGACGTTTGTCGCCCCGGCATTGTATCCGAGCGAAAAATCAGCTGTGCGCAAGGCATTTGCCTTCGCTTCGGCGCTCTTCTACATTGGTCTGCTCATCGGATATTATCTCATATTGCCCATAACATTGAATTTCTTTCAGGGTTATACCGTAAGTGATGCAGTGCAGAATACGATAACGCTGGATTCCTACATTTCAATGTTCAGTTCGATGGTGCTGCTGTTCGGAATCGTATTCGAATTTCCTGTGCTGATAGCAGTTCTTAACAGGATGGGCATCGTCACCAGGGACAGTTTGAAGAAATATAGGCGTCACGCCATAGTCGCCATACTTGTGGTGGCCGCCATAATCACGCCGGCGGACCCGTTTTCAATGCTTATCGCAGCGGCGCCTCTCTATCTCCTCTATGAATTGAGTGTGCTCGTCTGTGTCAAAAAAGGTTAGAAATGATTTCAATCAACGGTATAACAGTAGCTTACGGAAGTTACACGCTACTTGACAATATAAATTTTCATATAAGCGAAAGCGACAAGATAGGCCTTGTCGGCAAGAACGGCGCAGGCAAGTCTACGATAATGAAGCTTATCTGCGGTGAGCAGAGTCCGACTTCGGGGCATATTGACCTTCCGAATCATATCAAGATCGGCTATTTGCCCCAGATAATGCAGCATAACAAGGGCAGGACTGTCATTGATGAAGCCATGACGGCATTTGCCGCGATGAATGAGCTGGAGACGGAACTGGCCGAAATCGGCAATGAGCTTGCGGAGCGGACAGATTACGAGTCAGAAGAGTATATGTCATTGATTTCCAGGATGAATGAAATCAATGACAGATTGGCAATCGAACATTCGGAACCGCCTATGGTGCAAGCTGAAAAGACATTGCTGGGACTTGGATTCAAGGATGAGGATTTCAGCCGCAACACGGAAACTTTCAGCCAAGGCTGGAACATGCGTATAGAATTGGCCAAGATCCTTCTGTCGAAACCGGACGTTCTGTTGCTGGACGAGCCTACCAACCATCTTGATATTGAATCAATTGAGTGGCTGGAGGAATATCTGAAAGCATATCGCGGTTCAATTCTTCTTGTCTCTCACGACAGGCGTTTCCTGGACAATGTCACCAATCGCACCATAGAAATCATGGTAGGGCATATCCATGATTACAAAGTACCTTACACGAAATATCTTGAACTGCGCCAAGAGCGTATGCAGCAGCAGATTGCCGCTTACGAGAATCAGCAGAAGCAGATACAAGATACGGAAGATTTCATCGAACGTTTCCGGTACAAAGCTACCAAGGCTGTGCAAGTGCAGAGCCGCATCAAGCAGCTCGAAAAGATAGAGCGCATCGAAGTGGATGAGGAAGACAACTCCTCTTTGCGCCTGAAGTTTGTTTGCAGTAGCCGTAGCGGTAATTATCCCGTTATCTGCGAGGATATGGAGAAATCCTACGGTGGGCACGTTGTTTTCCACGATGTAAATTTGACTATCAACCGAGGAGAGAAGGTTGCTTTTGTCGGTAAGAACGGCGAAGGTAAGTCTACGCTTGTAAAGTGTATTATGGGTGAGATTACGGATTATACCGGTAAGCTTACACTGGGACATAATGTGCAGATTGGATATTTTGCCCAGAACCAGGCACAGCTTTTGGATGAGAGCCTGACTGTATTCGATACGATTGACCGCGTGGCCGTAGGGGATATCCGCCTCAAAATCCGTGATATTCTAGGTGCTTTCATGTTCGGCGGTGAGGCTTCGGATAAAAAGGTGAAGGTGCTCAGCGGTGGAGAGCGTACCCGGCTTGCCATGATAAAACTGCTGTTGGAGCCGGTGAATTTCCTGATTCTCGATGAACCTACGAATCATCTCGACATGCGCTCGAAGGATGTGTTGAAGGAAGCTATCCGCGATTTTGACGGTACGGTGATAATTGTCAGTCACGACCGTGACTTTTTGGACGGTCTTGCGACTAAGGTATATGAGTTCGGTGGCGGATTGGTGAAGGAGCATCTCGGAGGTATCTACGATTTCCTGCAGAAGAAGCAGATAGAGAGCCTGAATGAGTTACAGAAATCCCCTTCACTTTCCGCTTCGCCCACTGCCGGTAAGGCGGCATCGGGAAATGTTGGTGCAGAACCGGTTCAACCCTCGGCAGCCAAACTCTCTTATGAGGAGCAGAAGGAGCTTAATAAGAAGCTCAAGAAACTGGAACGTCGCGTTGCCGATTGTGAAGCGGAGATAGAGCAGACGGAGGCTGCCATTGCCATTCTTGAGGCCAGGATGGCCACACCGGAAGGTGCTTCGGACATGTCGCTTTATGAGCAGCACCAAAAACTGAAAGAGCAGCTTGACCGCGTGATGGAAGAGTGGGACGCGGCTACTGTAGAGTTGGAGAATCACTAACTATTATATTTTATATGTTTATGAAAGCAAATCATTTGTTACCCATTGCAGCATTCTGTCCTGCAACACCGGCAAGCAGCAGGCTGAACTTACAGCAGGCATCCAGCTCGCCAATCTTGACACAACGGCTCTACCCGGAACTGACTTTTACCAATACGCATGTGGCGGTTGGATGAAGAACAATCCGATTCCTGCTGAATACTCACAGTACGGTTCTTTCACTATCCTTGCAGAAAACAACCGCAAGCAGATTCAAGGACTTATTGAAGAACTTGCCGCCACCCAGCACGAAGCCGGCAGCGTGGCACAAAAAATCGGTGACTTGTACAAAATCGTAATGGACAGCGTGAAGCTGAACAAGGACGGTGTGGCCCCCATCAAGGCTGAACTCGACCAGCTGGCTGCTTTGAAGGACAAGAAAGAGCTTTATGCCTTGCTGGGCGATATGCAGAAGAAAGGTATCATCGCCTACAACGTGCTGTATGTTGGTGCTGACGAAATGAACAGTAGCATGAATGCCGTACAGACCTATCAGACCGGGCTGAGCATGGGCGAACGTGAATACTATCTGGAAAATGATGAGGCTACTGCCAAAATTCGTGATGCTTTCCGTACACATGTACAGAAGATGTACCAGTTGGCTGGTTTCGACGAGGCTACTGCCAAGAAAGGTATGGAGGTGGTGATGGATGTGGAAACACGTCTAGCCAAGGCTTTTCGCTCTCGTACGGAGTTGCGTGACCCGCATGCCAATTATAACAAGATGAGCATGGAAGAGTTGAAGAAGAATTATCCTACTTTCGATTGGGATGCTTATTTGTCTGCCATGGGCTTGAAGGATGTGAAGGAAATCATCGTAGGCCAGCCCGCTTCACTGAAAGCTGCTGCCGATATTCTGGATACGCTGCCCATTGAACAGCAGAGCCTTTATCTGCAATGGAAATTGATTGATTCTGCCGCAAGCTTGTTGAACGATGCTATGGCAGAACAGAACTTCGACTTCTACAGCCGCACCATGAGCGGTACACAAGAAATGCAGCCTCGCTGGAAGAGAGCGGTAAGCACTGTAAGCGGCGCGCTGGGCGAAGCTGTAGGTCAGATGTACGTGGAGAAATATTTCCCTGCTGCTGCCAAGGAGCGTATGGTGACTTTGGTGAAGAACTTGCAGGAAAGCCTGGGCGAACGTATCCAGAATCTTGCCTGGATGGGTGATTCCACTAAGGTGAAAGCTCTGGAGAAACTGGCTACCTTCCATGTGAAGATTGGTTATCCCGACACTTGGAAAGACTACTCCACACTGGAAATCAAAAACGACTCTTACTGGGCAAACATGGAACGTGCCAACGAGTGGAGCCATGCCGAAATGATAGCCAAGGCCGGCAAGCCGGTGGATAAGGACGAATGGCTGATGACTCCGCAAACCGTAAACGCTTATTATAATCCTACAACGAATGAAATCTGCTTCCCAGCCGGTATTTTGCAATATCCGTTCTTTGACATGAATGCGGACGATGCCTTCAACTATGGCGCTATCGGAGTGGTAATCGGTCATGAAATGACGCACGGCTTTGACGACCAGGGACGCCAGTACGACAAGGACGGTAACCTGAAAGACTGGTGGACTGCTGAAGATGCCAAGAACTTTGACGAGCGTGCCCAGGTGATGGTAAACTTCTTTGATAGCATCGAGGTTGCTCCGGGCGTATATGCCAACGGACGCATGACATTGGGTGAGAATATTGCCGACCACGGTGGTCTGCAGGTTTCTTATCAGGCATTCAAGAAAGCTACGGCTGCCAATCCGCTGCCGGTGCTGGATGGTCTTACTCCCGAACAACGTTTCTTCCTGGCATACGCAGGTGTATGGGCCAATGATATCCGTCCCGAAGAAGTGTTGAACCGCACGAAGAGTGATGTGCACTCATTGGGCGAATGGCGCGTAAACGGTGCATTGCCGCAAATCGGTGCTTGGTATGAGGCATTCAACGTGACAGAAAAAGACCCGATGTTCTTGCCGGTAGAAAAACGTGTATCTATTTGGTAAACCAACAAAATAACCCTTAAAAAAAGGCGGCAGACTGGAAACAGATGCCGCCTTTTTTAATTATACCTAATTTATTGTGTATGAATGTATGTATGAATAAACAAAATTTGTAACTTTGCGCATCAAATACTAATATACGCATACTTTAATACGCAAATCCATGTCTGAAACAAAAAGAATCAAAACAGCTCTGGTATCTGTTTACCATAAGGAAGGTTTGGACGAAATCATTACCAAACTGCATGAAGAAGGTGTAGAGTTCCTCTCAACCGGTGGAACCCGTCAGTTTATAGAATCCCTGGGTTATCCCTGCAAGGCAGTGGAAGACCTCACTACATACCCTTCCATCCTGGGCGGACGCGTGAAGACTTTGCATCCGAAGGTTTTTGGAGGTATCCTTTGCCGCCGCGGATTGGAGCAAGACATGCAACAGATTGAAAAATATGAAATCCCCGAAATAGACCTCGTCATTGTTGACCTCTATCCGTTTGAGGCTACCGTTGCCAGTGGTGCCGAAGAACCTGCCATCATCGAAAAGATTGACATAGGCGGTATCTCTCTGATTCGTGCCGCAGCCAAGAACTATAACGACGTGGTTATCATCGCTTCGCAAGCACAATATCAGCCGTTCCGCGACATGCTGATGGAACACGGAGCCACTACTACCATCGAAGAACGCCGTTGGTTTGCCAAAGAGGCTTTCGGAGTGTCTTCACACTATGATTCTGCCATCTTCAACTATTTCGATGGTGAGGAAGGTTCCGCTTTCCGTTGCTCTGCCAACAGCCAGAAGACTTTACGCTATGGTGAGAATCCGCATCAGAAAGGTTATTTCTATGGCAATCTGGATGCTATGTTCGACCAGATTCACGGTAAGGAAATCTCTTATAACAACCTGCTCGACATCAATGCTGCCGTTGACTTGATTGACGAATTCAAGGATACGACTTTCGCTATCCTGAAGCATAATAATGCTTGTGGACTGGCTTCACGTCCCACTGTGCTCGAAGCATGGAACGATGCGCTTGCCGGTGACCCGGTATCCGCTTTTGGTGGTGTGCTCATCACTAATGCCGTGATTGACAAGGCTGCTGCCGAAGAAATCAATAAAATTTTCTTTGAGGTGATTATCGCTCCCGATTATGATGTGGATGCGTTGGAAATCCTCGGTCAGAAGAAGAACCGTATTATCCTGGTCCGCAAGCCGGCAGCTCTGCCTAAGAAGCAGTTCCGTTCTTTGCTGAATGGCGTATTGGTTCAGGACCGCGACCTTAAGGTGGAAACTCCTGAAGAATTGAAGACTGTAACTACGAAGGCTCCCACTGCACAGGAAATTGAGGATATGCTCTTTGCAAACAAGATTGTGAAGAACAGTAAGTCGAATGCCATTGTGCTGGCAAAAGGAAAGCAGTTGTTGGCAAGTGGTGTAGGTCAGACCAGCCGTGTGGATGCTTTGAAGCAGGCTATCGAGAAAGCCAAAAACTTCGGTTTCGACTTGAATGGCGCTGTAATGGCAAGTGACGCATTCTTCCCTTTCCCCGACTGCGTGGAAATTGCCGGCAATGAAGGCGTAACAGCCGTCATCCAGCCGGGTGGAAGTATCAAGGATGAACTCTCGTTTGAATATTGCAACGAGCATGGCATTGCCATGGTAACTACTGGGTTCCGTCACTTTAAACACTAATTCGGATTTACGATTTGACGATTTACGATTTACGATTGAAGTTACATCGTAAGTCTGAATCTCAAATTGTAAACAAGAGGAATATCAATCGTAAATCGTAAATAGTTAAATCGTAAATATTAATGGGATTATTCTCCTTTACACAAGAAATAGCGATGGACCTTGGCACAGCCAATACCATC
>OHSB01000451.1_pt1 | contig 11347 bp, 7 predicted proteins | sample 1578591 | NCBI WGS metagenome assembly OHSB01 (sample SAMEA3879508, study PRJEB24766) | human gut metagenome | biome: human-associated habitat; feature: feces | place: USA | collected 1985/1987 | reverse complement strand
AGCGGAAGGCGTGAACTCCCCAAACCAAGTCATCGTACCACAATGGACCGAACCTGTCGATTCGGGGAATTCATGTCTCAAAATGCTAAATTGTTGTATCGGGGTTATTGCTTTATTCTCCATAAAAAGTATTTGCAGTATTTACAATTTTCCCGACTGTGTTCGCGGCTACCTTTCCGGCATTAGTCAGTAATGCAGTTCCAGCAGCAAGCTTTGATTTTCTCCGTTCAACTAAAAGTGATGACGCCTTTGTTATTATATCTTTTCCAAATATACGTCCCATAGTATCTTGGATTTGAATTTTATTTGCACCATCAAGGATTTCATGAACATCTTTCTTTACAGCAAACAGCCATTTGTAAAAATTCTCACGTCTTTTGGGGTGATAAGGCCATTTATCCGCAAAATTCTCCTCAGGGTTCACAGGATTAGAAACCACATCCTCACCCTTCTCATTCTTTGTAATGCTCTTTTCAAGATTATCAACAACATTTACCAATCCCTCGAGTAGGTTATTTTCACCCTTATATGCACGAGCTGCCAAGGTCGTAATAATAATTGATATGGGCTTATCTTCCGTATCGTAACAGAACATCATGTCTCTATGACGCTTCAGTATCTGCACTATGCGCTGTAACACGGTTTTCTCTTTGTTGTACTTCTCTACAGGCACAACAGCCTCTGCCCTAAGTTTTACTGTTTCATCTGCCTTACATCTGTTTGCAAACCATAATGCATACCCATCAGGATTGCTTTTCAACCAATCCTCTTTATTCGTGGATGTTTCATAGTCCTTAGCCTCCTTGTCTGTAATTCTAATAGAAATCTGGTCCACAGTTTGAGCCGAAAAGTTCTCCGAGAACAAGCGTGTCATTCTTTCTACATATTTGCTATCCGCCACTGAAGGAAGAATATCCATATGATACTTCTCTTTCGGGTTGTCGGAGTTGTCCCTATATAACAGTGTCTAACAACGTCGTCCTTCCTTTTTCTCTACCATTGATGCATAGCGGTCGCTTCCTTTTAGCCTTGCCCCTACCTTATCTTTCAAGTCTTTTTGTGTCCACTTTGGATCCTTCTCCATAAGTCTATACACCAAATCAACATCCAAATCATCATTAGGATTGATTGGCTGGATAATGGTACCCAATCTAAGTGATCCCTGAGGTGTAACTATAGGCTTATACGAATCAAAGACTGGATCATTCTGCAAGAATTCACCTACAGCCTTATAACTCCTCGTTAGATTATCATACTGTGTTGGGGTGATGTCTAATGACTCGCCCAACGTTTCAAGAATATCCTTGAATTCTTCTTTTTGTTCTTTACTTAAAATTCTTCCCATTGATATCTATTTTATTGTTATCGTTTCTATATCTTCATCTTTATCAATCCTATAGTCGTACAGCACCCATGGCAAATCAGCCTTTGGCATTCTGATACGACCAAGTTCTACAGCACAAGAAGCAGGGGCAGCCATAAATATTTTCAAGCAACCAGCCTTTGAGTGTGCCGTCTTAATAGCATCCATTGCCATCCTGGCCACAAGATTAAATTGTTTTAACAGACTATGGCATCGCATCATATCATTTCCAGGCTCATCGCAAGTGATAGCCCATAGGCTTGCAGTATCTCCACATCTATCTGCGATTCGCTTCAAGATAGCTTTTGAACTTAATGCAACAACAAGGATGGGCTCTTTCGTTTTATCTTGAGGTTCAATTAGTCGAATATCGTTAGAAGTATCTTCGTCAAGCCAACGCCATGTGTCAGGAACACGGTGCTTTTGAAAGACCTTTACTGGATATTTATCATTCAATATCGTACCCAACTTCACAAGTAAGGGTTGAGGACCAAGTGCAAATAGCGAAACATGAGATAATTCACCTCGTTCCAATGGACCTAGTATCCTATTTGCACAAATATCTTCAATCTGACGTAATTCTACGTCCCAGAAAAAAGCCTCACCATCTTTCATTGCAGAGTTTTTCATCTGTATTTCAATAGGTGACAAATCTGCTGGATACCTTTCAGGAAAGATAGTATTAAAAAGTACATCTTTATGAAAATGTGGAGTGTCTGTTCCAATTTTTGGCCCATACGCAACCACCAAACTCTTCATGTTAGGTTGGATGCCTGTTACAAGTAGAATGCGCTTTTCATGCTCCCTTTTCATGTTTCTGAGCACTTCCACGGTATATTTTTCTTCATCACTGTCAATTAGTTTGTGACACTCTGGACAGAGTAGTATGAGATTATTTATATCTTTTGCAAGTTCTTTAGATTGTTTCTCATCGCCACGAGGACCTTTGGGGGAGTCTCCAATGATATGGGCATAATTGGATATGTTGCATTCATCCATCGTTATGCCATGTTTAAATAGCACCTTGTTGCATCCAGCAAACTCGCATCTGCCATGAGCTGCGAACCAAAGGTCTCGCTTAACACTTTCAGGAATTTTTGTATTACTCATATACTGTTTTCATTAATTTACTGCAAAGGTAATGCCAAACTATGCAGTCTTTCTGCATAGCTGACAAAAATTCATGAATAAAGGGTAAAATTTTCATTCTACCCTTCATTTATACTTTCTCCAAACCACATAAAGCACTCAAATGCTATCTCTTAGGTCTGTTGTCTGACAAGATTTTCAAGAACACTCCGGCACAATGTTTGATGTCTTTGTATTCATCAAGATTCTTTCCTGACAGTCCATTCTCACTCCAATCCACGAACGATGTGCTATAAACACCCTTTATACTACGTTCAAGAGTATCTATGTTTAGAGGTACTTCGCAATTTGAGAGATGCATTCCATCTACTATTTGTTTGAAATATCTTGGTTGTCCATCAATAGTAAAACCTTCGTCAGCTGCTATACGGTAAACAGCAACCCAATGACGTTGCTTACAGAAAGTTTTATCTGAAGCACGATAGCCTCCATGATTCATCATCTGAACAAGACTCTTACAAAGTACGTCTATTCTCTGTTCTTCTGTCAATTCATTTGCTAGAATGAAAGACTCTGCAGCCATACTATATTCAGGAGAGCCTTCATCATTATAACTATACGAATGGACTGGTATGACAGTGGACTCTCGTTGCATTTCGTCAGCATCATATCCAGCAGCTTCCAACTCTGTGATATTCATGCCTGTCACAAATAAATACATGTCTATTACAATACGTAAAGCAGCATCCACTTCTTGTTCCGTCATATTCATACTTGCGTGAGATTCGTCGTTTCTCAACTGTCGAAGCATTGTCAGCCTCTGTGAGAATTCTTGATAGGCTGGCATTGGGTTGTTTTTCAAACCACGCAAAGCGGGAAAAGCAAAGACGGCATTTGATAGTGTTGCGCCTTGGCCCTCTTCTCTTGCGGGAATCTCTTCTTTGTGAATGAGATAATAAAGTTTCTTAAGATATACTTCATATCTCATCAGAAGCATGTCAAGATGCATTCGCTTGTCTGACAAACTAAGACCTTCAGCCATGCATACCATGTTCAACGATTCCTTGACAACGCTGTCCATTCCATCAAGAATAGGCAGTGATGGCGTATTCAACACCATAAACAGGTTTCTTGTGGTTTCATTGAAACTGCGCATATACCGTGACAATCCCTTGAAATGGTCACTATAAGTCTCAACAATTCTTTCTTGGAGCTTGCGTTCATCATATTCGGGGCGTATTTTCTTACGTGCCATCTCCATCAAATCCTCCATGGAGAATCCGCCCTGCCGAGGTGTCTGATTTGTGGTATCATAGTCAAAGTCTGAATCACCGTTTTCAACATTGCGCAAATCTGCCATGAAAATGGCAAACAATTGCTCAACATTATCAGCAATCATCTGCTTGAACCGCTCAACCTATGCAAAATCGGGACGATTCTTAAGACTGCGGCGATACCTGCCTTGAACCTTCTTGTATTCCGCCAACTTCTCATCTTCGGAGTAGTTGTCATCCTTCGCAAAAGCGCAGAACTCGCTATCGCTCTTGATATAATCAAACATCAAACCGATCTCACGCAACCAGATTTGAGCTTGTTCTGCTGTCAACTGTTCTGTTTCATGCAACCTTTGCAGAATTGCCAGCACCTCATCCATGCTTTTCCCTTTAGGAGGCTGAGGACCAGACCCACCACGTGCCCCCCGATGTCCACCTCCACCATTACTGCTTCCATCGTTATCTACTAATGTGATGCCTGGCTCTTCATCACTGTCGATTACTTCATACTCGTATGGTTCATCCTCTGTTTGTTGGTTAACCTCATGGTAAATATGGCAATAGATTTGCCAGAACATGAGGAATACCTCATCATAGTATTTTTGGTCTATGACAAAGACTCCATCTAAGAGACGGATGCCAGAGAAGTAATGACCAACAAAGCTCCGAAGGTCACGAGCAGGATTCGTAACAGGATGATAATCTGCATCTTATGGCTTCAAGCCATTGTCCTCATTGTATTTCTTTGCAAGGGCTTCTTGATAAAAGCATTGTTCAATCCATTGACGTATTCCATCTTCCATCTCCAGCACAAAGCGCGTATCTTCACGCTCATGCTGATAACGTGAGAACCACTGCAAATATGGGTCACTGGATTGAAGCAGCCTGTATGTATGAGCCACACTTTGGGTTTCAAACTCCGGATTGAAGTCAGAGATAGCCATATCGCAGAACTTATTGAAAGCCAGTCTGATGTTTCCTACGTTTACATTATGCCAAGAACAGTCAATAATGTGGCAATCGTCCTTATATTTACAGGTACGGTTCACACGGCTGATAGTCTGAATGGCATTGATGTCGCTGATCTCCTTATCGAGGAAAAGCGTATGCAACTTAGGCTCGTCAAATCCTGTCTGTAATTTATCAACCACGATAATCAAGCCATTCTTCGCCTGACGGAAGTTTTGAATCACTTTCTCTTCGCTCACGCCGCCATTCAGTGTAGAACATGATTCGTTCTTCTGGTCATCACTATAGATGATAACGATGGGGGCGTCCTTGTATTTCTCATACGCAGGCTCCTGGCATTTTTGAGCGTACAGTGACCGTATGATGTTGAAATACTTGATGGCATTGGGAATACTTCTCACTGCCAGCATAGCCTTACCTTCTCCGCAAATTTTCTTATAGACCAGACTCACAAGACGATGCACAATGAATTCTGCAATCTTACGCATACGTGGTTCATAAGAATAAACACGATCTTTGCGTAAGACAATGTTTATATCGTCTTCATCGCTGTCTTGTAACTCCTCTGGCAGTTGGAAATCAACAGGCACGGCGTAAGGTATAATGGCCTTAGTTGGGTCAAGGATATAGCCGTCTTCAATCGCTTCGCGCATGGTATAGCAATCGAAGGGAATCCACATCGGTTTCGTCAAAGCACTACGAAACTCGCCAAACCTCGCCAGTGTTTCCTCGCTTGGTGTGGCAGTAAAACCTATCAGCAGATTCTTTTTCACAACCGTCTGTCCACCCACATTGAATGTCTCTTGCAATCGGGCGAAGAGGTCTATCATTTCCTGATTGTTCTCTCCAGAATTACTACGGTGAATCTCGTCAATGAGGAATGCCACACGCATCTTCTTCAGTTTCTTACCCGCTGCCGACAGGGCATCTTGCAAATCCAGAAACTTCTGGATATTCACCACGATGATTCGCAGTTTGCCGTCCAAGGCATTAATGAATGTGTCTCGATCTGTTGCCTCTACAAACATCGACTTGTCAATGTTCATGTTCATCATCATAGTGTCCAACTGGTCACGCAATTGTAAACGGTCAACCACAATCATCACCTTGTCGTAGGCATGCACTCCTTCATAACGATAGTCCTTCAGTTGCAAGGCTGTCCATCCGATAATATTACTCTTACCGAATCCGGCTGCATATTGCAACAAAAGAGAATACACAAACTTATTGTTGAAATAGCGTTCTCGTAACAGAATAATCTCCTCAATCTTTTTGTGTGTAATTCCTTGTGCCTGCAAATAAGTACGAAGTTTGTTGATATAGTAACCAGGTTCCTTCTCGTGGTCAAGCATTTCCGTAATGCGTCCCATAATCTTGTCGCAACCGAACTTCTGCTTGGGACGTGGGGCTATCAATCGGTCGGTGTTCGAGGTGCGTTCTTTTGCACCTTCCTTCTTTACGTACTTATATTCAATGAAGTTGTAATAGAGAATCTCTTTCTCTATCATCTTCTTGTCATATAGAGCTCGCATCACTTCCTCAAACCGCTGCTTCTTTGTTTGTGCCGAAGTGGTAACAGGATAAACTTTGAATGGTTCCAATACAAAATGGGTCAGTTCATCCACTGTCTTTGCAGGCTCACTTGTGAATCCCTGATGAGCAACGTCGAAGAACTGACTAATACCTCGCATCACGTATGTCTCGTTGCAGTCGCTTGCTGTCAAGTGTATGGCTTTCTCGTAGATTGCCATTACCTCTTTGCGCTGCTTCATCGCCTTTGCGTCACACTTCTTCTGCTCTGTCAATGCTTTCAAAGTAGCAAGATAGTCTTTGGCTACCTTCTGACGTCCATTTACACGTGCCGTCTGTCCTTTTGTGGAAGACTTCAGTTCCATGTAGCCAATGTAGATACCATTGACAAAGAACATGATGTCAGGACGGATAGTATAAAGCTTTACCTCGTCAACTTTGAGCGTATGACTCGATTCTTCTACAGCGCAGAAGATATTCTGTTTGAACTCCTCATCTCCTTTCAGTTCCGTTCCAGAAACATAGAAGAGCCAGACTTTTTCACCCTCGAAGGTGATGGACTTGTGCCCATTGATGTAGGTAGCCACATTCTGAGCATCTAAAAGGGTTTCCTTCACCTTGTCCTTCAAGGCTGTTTGCAAGGCTTGCTCATCATTTCCAAACTTCTTTAGCAGACGTGCCCATGTCTCAGGCTGGCTATTCTTGACGAACTCGCCCATAATGGAAGGAATGAACAAATCATTGCTTATAACAATGTTGCTCACGTTGCGATAACCCAAGCCTCCTTGTTCTTCAAGGCGGCAAAGGAATTCCATCACATATTCATGCTGTATCTTCAGTTCGTTCATACGCAGATGATTTTACTTTTTAATTTCATTATAGAGTGCCAGCCCTTTTGCCGTCAGCATATACCTTTGGCGGGGATGGTTGGGCTTGTCGGGGTATTTCATACGCACAAACCGCTCCTTCAATGCAGGGTTAAGATATACCTTCATAAAACTTTCCCTATCTTTAAGCCCCAATACTTTTAACGTATCTTTTATCGTCACCTCATCATGCCCGACAACTTCAACTAACCTCTTGACATACTCATTGTTTGTACTGAACTTGTCGGGTAACTTGTCGGGTAACTTGTCGGGGGATTGTTCGCTGTCAGGCATCTTCCATTCCTCTGGTGCATCGATCATCATATATCTGTTTTTCAATGTATGATTCTCGCCCAGTAACAGATTACGGAAGAAACGTACCAGAAATATTGGTTCATAACCGATGCCTTTCTCCAAATTCCGATAGTTGGCTCTTACCAGCGCATTGCGTAAATACCAAGAGTGGCGTTCGAACATATCGTTGTTTACACTAAAACCTTGTGAGCGCAGGTACTTGATGGTGAAAATTGCGGTGGTACGTGTATTACCTTCGCCAAATGGATGTATCTGCCATAAACTTGAAACGAATTTTGCCAGATGCTCCACCATCTGGTCTTTGTTCAATCCTGTATAGTCAAACTGATGTTCCTGACCCAAGTCGTACTCTATGGCCATACACAAATCCTGCCAACGTCCATAAAGCACAGAATCACCTCGCAGCACCCACTCCTTTTTAGAGATGTCGTAGTCTCGGAATCGCCCAGCATGTTTGAACACCCCCTCGAAGATGGCACGATGAATAGCAGCAAGTCCTGCAACGCTGTAGGTAAAAGCATCTGTCTGAAGAAGTTTAGATATGTTACTCGAAACTCGGTCTGCCTCTTCCTTATCTGCGTCATCTTCGTCGTGGGTTGTTTTCTTGATGTAGTATTCCTTCACCAGTTCGCGTGCTTCATCGATGGTGATTTCACCCTCAATATTCCTACGTGCGGTGTCTTGCAGATATTCTGAGGTTTTGAGTCCATCTACAGCCTGCAGTCCAATCGCCACACGCCAAGCCTCGGCCCTCTCTTTCTTTTGGGGCTCACCTTGACGTATATAATCGTCGAAGTTGATATATTGTTCTTTCTCGTTCATACGCAGATGTGTTTTATACGGCACGCTGGCCCGTTACAACTTCATTTATTAAAGCTCGTTTCAGTCGTTTAAGAGCGTCTATCTGTTTGCCAATGTTTTCAGTGGCTGCATCTATCTTTGAGCATTTCTCATCAAGGTACGCAGCAATAGCTTGCTGTTCGGAAAGAGGAGGAACTATTGCCATTATATTATTGAATCTATCTGTATACATACGTAAGCGAGAATCAATGATGCCTTTGGAGTTCCTTTTGTACTCTGCTACATACATATCTGTTCGCATCAAATAGTGGAAATAATGCGGAGCAATGTCCTTACCACGATACACAGCATATGCTGGACTTACGATTCCATCAAAATCAGAGAAACCGAGCCCTCGCTTCCATGCCAACATTATATTGATGACTAAATCATCTTTCTTGCAAACTTTATAGCCAACAAGAGAATCGGCACGAGATTCATACTCGCCATCTTCCATTTTGTCAATTCTTCGTGCCACACCATAATATTCTGAAACTGATAACAAATCTTCTTGCCCAGTTTCTGTCACTGATTTACATTCTGTGAAAATACTTTTAAATCGTTGCAACTCCCAATGCTTAGGAATCATGCCAATCCATTCTACGCCGGAATCTTTGAGAAAAACATTAGGATCAAGCCCACGGGTGACGGCATGATAGATGACACTCCTTTTCAGACGAGCATACGCATCCTGCTGTTTCTCTAAGATTGCTATTCTTGCGTCAATTTTGCCAAGCTTCGCATCCAGATAATCCACTATGCGCTGTTGTTTGGAAAGTGATGGGATGTCAAGCTCGTATGTTCGCATGAACAATGGTGAAATCCTTTTTAGGCCACCGACACCACACATTGTTGCACATGCTCCTTCCTGAAATTTGGCAGTTTGAGTGATGTAAAATATATAGGTGTTAAGAACTTTATCGTTCATGCGCAACACAAATATTTCCGAACTACCAAAACCAACCCCTTGCTTCATATTATTGGCGATAGCTATATTGCCATTTTCAAAGCATGGAGTCACTTTAGCAACCAGTAGGTCACCGTCTTGGAAATATGTATATTTCCCTTTCCCTTCTGCAAATGGAATATCTTGATAATCTATAGCTCCGTTGCGAAGACTCTCCATAGGAACAAAAGAAACTTCGCAATCTAGACTCTCCCCTTTATACTGAGGATTTAAAACAGAGAAATCTTTTAACCTCATAAATCAATCCCCATTAATTCATTATTCAGTGAGCGAATCTCTTCCAGCACATCCTCCACCTTATCAATCTTCTCCTGGACATAAAACTCCTTGTTGAAGTTCAACTCAACACCAACCACATTCTTACCAAGGACGAATGGTTTGAATACATACTTCTGCATGAAGGCATCTATCTCACGTTGATTCTCATGCTCGTCGAAATGGTGAGGAATAATCTCATAGTCTGCTGTGGTGCGTGGTATAAGTTCCACCTTCAGTGACTTCTTTCCCTTTGAGGAGTTCAATTCAAACTTAAAGACTCCGCAGCCCAAAACCTTACGTCCTTCTTTGCTTTCACAAATAATCGTTTCCTGCTCTTGGTCGTAACGATAAGAGGTATCATCTTCGAGTGTAATCAAGATTCGGTCTTCATCAATGTTGGCGGCCTTCAACCTGTTCTTTAGTGCATTGCCAGCATTCGTGTCAAGGCCTTCCAACTCTGTCAATGTCTCATCGTTCAACACGACAGACTTAATCTTTTTCAGGGCAACAGACTCTTTCAGATACTCACCATTGATATCCACTTCCGTCAGCGTTAAACTCTGTTTGTTATAGTAGAAATGTTCACGATTGAAGATCTTGCAGATGTCACTCGGTGCAAAGTTGGTGAGAGCCTTTACTATAGCCGCACGATGTTCCTCTGTCATTTCACGACGCTTATCACCCTTGGCTTTCTTTAGCAAACGCCACAACTTACTACCATCGATGAGTGCCACTTTATCCTTTCTTTCAAAAGGCTTCTGCTTGTTCATAATCCACAGGTAGGTGTAAATACCTGTGTTAAAGAACTCATTCTGCGGCATCTGAATGATGGCTTCAACCCAGTCGTGGTCAAAGATATATTTACGGATATTGCTCTCTCCACTACCGGCATCGCCACTGAACAACGTAGAACCATTATGTACCTCTACGGCAATACCATTCTGGGCGAGTTGCCAAAGGATATGCTGCATGAATAGCAACTGTCCGTCGCTTACCGATGGCAGACCACCAGGGAATTGTCCCTTTTGATTGTTCTTGATTTCCATCTCGTAACCACTCCATTTCGTACCGTACGGAGGATTAGCCACAATCACATCTATATCGCGTCCCATACAAGGAGCGGTGGTAAGTGTGTTACCATAATAAATATGAGAATGGCTACGGAAACGACTTTCAATGGCTGCCAAAGCATAGAGTGCATCATTGTATTCACTGCCCCATGTATGAATATTCTGATAGCCAGCTTGTGTATGCAAGCGATCTGCCACACCAAACAACAGGTTCGCGCCACCACAGGTCGGGTCATAAACATGGATATTCTGATCTTTCGGCTTCGTGACCTTGGTTGCCACGATATCAGCAATCAGTGAGATAATATCATCAGGAGTATACTGCCCTCCGGCAGTGGAAGCACTAATGTCAGCCCATTTACGTTTAATGTGCTCTTCCAAAGTGGTAATGGCTGAGTTGTCGTATGGTGATAGATCTATCTTCGACCAAGCCGTGATAACAGACAACAGTATCTTCTTGCTGCGCAGTTCCGCCACATAGTAGTCCATATTCAGGAACTTCTTTTCATCCTTTCCACGCTCTATGCCCAACAGTTTCTTCAGCACATCGTCAAAGGCCTTCAAGTAACTGTCGAAGTCCTGTTCAAAGGTAGTGTCATTACTACAGATGCTGCTCAGCGTCTTGCCCTGCATCACGATATATTCATTGTAACCGCAATCCATGTCGATGAAGGCCTCCTTAAAGTCCTCTGGGTCATCCTTCACAGTCAACCCTTCCTCTACCTCCACGCGCTTCATGGCATTCAGCATTCGTCCTTCGAGCATCATCAAAGCGAAGAACGGCATCATGTAGGCAGGGAAGTCAC
>OHSB01000449.1_pt1 | contig 11378 bp, 9 predicted proteins | sample 1578591 | NCBI WGS metagenome assembly OHSB01 (sample SAMEA3879508, study PRJEB24766) | human gut metagenome | biome: human-associated habitat; feature: feces | place: USA | collected 1985/1987 | reverse complement strand
TGATGAACGGAACGATGCCAAGAGGTACAAGTTAGAATCTCTCATCTTTTAATAAGATTCCTACACCTTTATAATATAATAGCGTACAGAGGGAACGATTTTTGTCGTTGTACCCTGTACGCTATTTTTGTTTCGCTATTATGAAGCATTACCCTCCCCTTGTGAAACAGTGCCGTCGATTATCGGCTTGCGGTAATTACCAGTGAGAAGTGCTTGTATCTCGGATTCCGGATAGAGGGTTTTGCCACATAATATAATGTAGGGCAAGATGCCTTGCTTGCGATATTCCTGCAGGGTACGGCGACTAAGCTTCAAATGCTCGGAGAGTTCCTTGTCGGTGAGGTATCGCTCCCCGTCCAAAGGTGGGCTGTAGGACTCGATGAATGAGGATAGCCAGTTGTTGGCTTTCTTCAAGGATTGCATGGCGGTGTCTATCGACTTGCTCTCATGCGTAAGAAGTTGGTTCATGTTCATTGTTTACAATTTGGATTAAGTGGTGAATATAAAATGTGTTGGCTCGCCCAGGGTAAAGTTTTCAGCCTTGCCTTGGGCGAGTTTGGCTTTACGCTATACCGATTTGATTCTGGCGATAAGCGGAACGATGGCTTTGACCTCTTCGGGACAGTAATAGAATTGGCGACCTATCTGGGTATGCCCCAAGAAACGGCGGTCACGAAGTTTTTGTAAGGTGCGCTGGCTGATGCGAAGTTGCTGGCAGACCTCATGACCTGTAAGCCATTTGTTCAGCCGCTTGCCGTTAGCCTTATGCTTCAGCAACTCAACTTTCTTTACCAAGGCATCGTATCTTGCCATCATCAAGTCGAATGCCTTCTTTTCCATTGTTACTACTTCCATATTCTCTGTTTTATTGGTTCAACAAATTCGGGTGCAAAGTTAATGTGTGTATGTTGAAAAACAATGAAAATGAATAACTGTGGCAGTGCTTTTCTGGGGTTTGCCGACCGCTTGGCAAGAAAAATCAAGAAAATTATACGTGGGTCATTAATGAGTTGTTAAACGGGTATTTCGCAAATGGTTAATTTTGCCGCCGAGAAATAAAAACAACGAATTATATAACATTTCAAACGGAATTAGAATGGAAGTAATAACAATGGAAAGTGCAGCCTTCAAAAAGCTGACAGAACAGTTGACAGAAATAGTCCAGTACGTGCGATTGGCAAAAATGGCATTTCAAGAGAACTTGACGGGTAAGGGATTGAAGCCGATGTTGACCAATGACGATGCAGCTAAGATGCTTGGTGTGAGCAAGCGCACCTTGCAGCGAATGCGCTCAGAGAACCGCATTGATTTTATTAAAATTGGTAATCAATGCCGATACCAAGTTGAAGCCATTGAAAGAATGGTTGAGGAACGAACAATAGCAAAGGAAACATGAGCATGGAAGATGGAACATTGAGGAAATTGGAGTTATATCTCCATGACCTACACAAAAAGATAGACGGCATCTACGACATGCTGATGTTGAGACACGAACGAGAGACGGAGCAAAAAGGAAGTTCTGCCATCAATGAAAAATTGCTCGACAACCAGGACCTCTGCCTCTTATTTCAAATATCCCCTCGTTCCCTTCAACGCTATCGCAGTCTGGGAGTGCTTCCCTACAAGCGTTTGGGGCAGAAAACATACTACACGGAAGAGGATGTGATGCAGTTTGTAGAGAATAATGTCAAAGAATTCAAGAAAGAGAATGTGGAGCATTACTTGACTCGCATTCATCAGAAATACAAATAACAACAGTATTCACCATTAAAAATTTACAATTATGGTACAAAAGAAAAAGAGTGATGAACAGGACGTGCTGGTAGTCCGTGACGAGAAGACGGGCGAGATCAGCGTCGTCGCCGGACTCAGCAGGGACGGCACACCGAAGCGAGCACCCGCCAAGGCGGAGAACACGTCCGACTTCCTGCGTTTTGACCGCAACAGTGACTTGATGGACAGTTTCTTTAGAAACTTCTTCCGCCAGTGCAAGGAGCCAACCCGATTCGGATTCTACCGCATAGCGGCAGACCAGGCGGAAAACCTGCTTGACGTGATGAAGGAGTTGCTGAAAGATCCGGAGGCTAACAAGGAGATTCTTTCCGCCCACAAGGTTGACACCTCCAATTATGAGAAAGAGGCAAAGCAATCGGAAGGTCAGGCGAAAGAAACCGCATCATCGGACGATGCGTCCAAGACGCAAGCTAACACAGAAAAAGAGAATGTATCATCTGAACAAACCAACGAAAAAGAGAACGACATGGAACAGAAACCAGAACAGACCGCAACCGGGCAGCAGGCACAGACCGCTCCGGGTGTAAAGGAGAACCTCATTAGTGGTAACGATGTGAACCTGCAGGAACTTGGTGCCAAATATGGCATAGACTTCAACAGTATGAATGAGAAGGATATGAAAGCCCTGCTCAACTACGGCAAGACGGGGCTTGTGATTGTGAAGCCGACCTTCGGCGGTGAACAGATAGAGATACAGGCCCGTCTGTCATTCCGCAAGGACGATAATGACCAGTTGCAACTCGTGCCGCATTTCGTGCGCAACGAGCCTAAACTCGATGTCGCTTATAAAGGCTATACCTTCACTCCGGAGGACAAGAAGAACCTGTTGCAGAACGGCAACCTCGGAAAGGTTGTGGATTTCCCCGACAAGAATACAGGTGAGCTGCGTCCTCATTTCATCAGTATCGACCGTCTCACCAATGAGATTGTTGACATCCCTACCAACAAGGTGCGCATACCCGATACCATCGGCAAGACACCTATTACCAAGGACGACAAGAGAGTGCTCTACTCAGGTATTCCGCTTCGCAAGGAGATTGAGCTTGCCAACGGGCGCAAGTTTACACCGCTGCTGCAGGTGAATGTGGAACAGCGTGGCGTGGAGTTCGTGCCTGGCAGCACAAGACAGGCGCAAGGTCAGAAACAGAATGGAGACAAGAAGCAGACCGCTGACAAGCAGGAGCAGAAGGCAGAAGGTGATGCGGGCGGTCAGAAGAAGCAGCAAGATCCCAACCACTGGCTCAATGAGGACGGAACCATCCGCCGACTCAACACCTATTTCAAGAAGGAACTGACCGAGCAGCAGAAGGACGACTATGTGGCAGGCAAGACCATCGAGATCAAGGAAGTGCCCAACAAGAACGGCAGCGGTACCTATACCGCCTACGTGAAGTTCGATTTCGACAAGATGCAGCCACGTTCCTACCGCAACAATCCAGACCTCAAACAGGCGAAGGAACAGATTCCGACCAACGAGAACAAGGTACAAGTCGCCGTCAACGAGCAGGGCAAGACCCATGAGGCGACCAAGCACACCAAGGAGCCGCTGAGTCCGGGACAGTCTGCGCCAAAGAACGAAAAGCAGCAGAAGGAACAGAACGCCGAGGAACAGAAGCCAAAGAGAAAGGCAAGAAGCGTGAAGATGTAGTTGCCGCCACTTGATCCACAGAGTTAATCATCCATCATAACAACCGACATCTGCGACCGTCTATCCCACGGTTGCGGATGTCACAAAAACAACAGACAATGAAGACAATCATCGCAGAGAAACCAAGCGTAGCCAAGGAAATCGCCCACATTGTAGGAGCTGACAAGCGTGAGGAAGGCTATATGCAGGGCAATGGCTATTATGTGACATGGGCATTCGGACATTTAGTGCAGCCAGCCATGCCGGAAACCTACGGCATGAAGGGATTCCATGCAGAGAATCTGCCTGTGATTCCCGACCCGTTCGTTCTTGTTCCCCGACAAGTCAAGACAGAGAACGGCTACAAACCAGATGCAGGTGTGCTTGCCCAGATTAAAATTATCGGCAAGCTGTTTGACAGCAGTGAGCGCATTATCGTAGCAACCGATGCTGGACGTGAGGGAGAGTTGATTTTCCGATACCTCTATGCGTATCTCGGTTGCAGGAAGCCTTTCGACCGTCTCTGGATCAGTTCGCTTACGGATACCGCCATCCGTGAGGGACTCCAGAACCTCAGGGATGGCAAGGAGTATGACAATCTCTATCATGCAGCCAAGGCACGAAGTGAGGCAGACTGGCTCGTCGGCATCAACGGCACACAAGCCCTTACTATAGCCGCAGGACGTGGCACCTATTCCGTAGGTCGTGTGCAAACTCCGACCCTTGGCATGGTGTGCGAACGCTATTGGGAACACAAGCGTTTCGAGTCGAAACCGTTCTGGCAGGTACACTTCGGTGTGGTTGATGCAGACAGTGGCAATATACTGAAGTTCACATCAGTCAACCGCTGGACAGACAAAGCTACCGCAACCGATATATATAATAAGGTGAAAGAAACAGGTTCTGTCATCATCACAAAGGTCGCAACCAAGCGAAAGGTGGAGAAGGCACCGCTCCTTTACGACCTCACCACCTTGCAGAAAGAAGCCAACTCCCAGCATGGCTTCACGGCAGAGCATACACTCTCCATCTCCCAGAAACTCTACGAGGCAAAGTTCATCACCTATCCAAGAACATCAAGCCGCTATATTTCGGATGATGTATTTGCCACCCTCCCCAAACTCTTTAAGAATCTGGAGAATCATTCGGAATATGGAGAAAAAGTGAAACTCTTGCCTGGCAGTGAGGACTACAGCAAGAACAGCGTGAATGCCGCCAAGGTGACCGATCACCATGCCCTGCTCATCACAGAAAATGCAGCCATTGGTCTTTTCAAGGACGAGAAGATCGTTTATGACATGATATTGTGCCGGATGATTGAAGCGTTCTCGGCAGACTGCATCAAGGACATCACATCAGTATCGGCGCAAGTGGATCATGAAGTTGAGTTTGGCATCAGTGGCTCCATCATCCGACAGACTGGCTGGCGAGCGTTGTCGCTCAAGGAAAAGAACAACAGGCAGGACAAGGATGCAGACGCAACAGACAATGAGGTCAAGGATCAAGTCATTCCCAACTGGCAAGAAGGACAGCATATCACTTTTTCGGGCTGCACCATCACGGAGGGCAAGACCAAACCAAAGCCATTGCATACGGAATCCACATTGCTTGCAGCAATGGAGACCGCAGGCAAAGAGATAGAAGATGATACGATGCGCCAGGCAATGAAGGACTGCGGTATAGGTACACCAGCTACACGTGCCGCCATCATCGAAACCCTGCTCAAACGAGAGTATATGGTGCGCCAGCAGAAGAAACTTGTGCCGACCGAAAAGGGACTCGCCCTGCATTCCGTGGTGAAGAACATGGCGATTGCCAATGTGGAGATGACGGGCAAATGGGAGGCGGAACTTGCCAAGATTGAACGAGGTGAAGCAAGTGCAGACGGGTTCACCCATAGTATCGAAGGTTATACCCGTTAAATCACTGCGGAATTGTTAGGTTGTGACAGACTTTTCAGCCACAAGGATTCCGGCTGCCAGTGTCCTAAATGCAAGCAAGGTACCATGCAGTTCTTCGGAAAGGTAGTAAGATGCAGCAACAAGGAGTGCGGTATGCCAGTGTTCAAGCAGGTAGCAGGAAAGTTGCTCACTGATGCCGACATCACCGACTTGCTTACTAAGGGCAAGACCAGAACGCTCAATGGTTTCACCAGCAAGCAAGGCAAATCGTTCTCCGCAGCCATTGCCTTTGACGAGAATTTCAACACGAAATTCGTCTTTGCAGAGCGCAAAACAGCAGAAAAGCGAGGAAATGTGAAGAGATACAAGAAATAGTTTGTACCTTTGCCACCGAAACATGGTTCATAAATGGTGTCTTTATTCAGGATGCTTTTATTTACTGTGGATTAAGTGGCGGCACTCGGAGGGATACCGAGTGCCTTTTTCTTGCTTTCAACTAACCTCAACCGCCATCCACGGTTTATTATTCACCACTTAATCCATTCAACAGACAAATGAACAGAAAGAAACAGGCACAGACAGAGCTGTCCTATTACGGACTGTATCTCTTGAACCACCTCAGGGAGAACCGTTTTCCACAAGCCAGCGATGCGGACTTTATCCGCGAACGTGCAGACCATGCCGCAGAAGTATATGAGCAGGCACGGCGTGATGCCCTCTTTGCCGATGCAGCACAAGAGCTTGCCATGTCAGCATTGCTGAAAGGTCTCCGCTTTTCCAAGTACAGCATCCTGTACGATGTTGTTGACAGTGAGTTTCCCCTGGATGTTGCAGTAGAAGACCAGGAAGCATTTGTCAAGAACCTCCTGCCTTTGGTTGACAACGTGTATTCCATTTACGACCTCACCGATGACGATTTTGCCCAGTCACCGGACTACGACCAGCTCTACACAGAGTTGACGGGAGCCGTAGCCATTTTCATAGAGTCAAATGGCGTACAATAGAAAACAACGTCTGAACGACAACATCAAGGCGATAGAGACGGCATTCATCCTTGACAGGGAACAGCGCACGCCGACCGCCCGTGAGCGTCTCCTTCTGGAGCGTTATTGCGGATTCGGTGGATTGAAGTGCATCCTGAACCCTGCCAGGGAACTGGCGGATGCCGTCCATTGGGCAAAATCAGACCTTGAATTGTTTGCTCCAACCGTGGAGCTGCATAGACTTATCCGTGAAAACAGCAAGAATGAAAGCGAGTACAAACAGTTGATGGACAGTCTGAAACAGTCCGTCCTCACGGCATTCTACACGCCGTCAGCCATTACAGAGGCTTTGGCGGATGTGTTGAAAGAGCATCAGATCATCCCCGAAAAGGTGCTTGAACCCTCGGCAGGCATCGGTGCCTTTGTCGATTCCGTCTTGGATAACAATCCCAAGGCAGACATTATGGCATTTGAAAAAGACCTGCTTACGGGAAAGATGCTCCGCCATCTGTACCCGGAGCTGAAAGTGCGCATAGAGGGATTCGAGAAGATAGAAAAGCCTTTCAATGACTACTTCGACCTCGCCATCTCAAATATTCCCTTTGGCGATGTTGCCGTATTTGATCCGTCCTATACAGCCATGAAAGGCATGAGGGCACTTGTCACCAGACGCATACACAACTACTTCTTTGTCAAGGCTCTTGATACGGTAAGGGATGGTGGGTTGGTTGCCTTCATCACCTCACAAGGCGTATTGAATGCCAAAAACAACAGTGCCGCGCGTTTTATGATGCTCTATCATGCAGATCTCGTGTCAGCGATTCGTCTTCCCAACAACCTGTTCACGGAAAATGCCAATACGGAAGTGGGCAGTGACCTCATCATTCTGCAGAAAAACAGCCAAAAGGAGTCGCTGCGAGGAGACGACAACCTGCTTGATATCGTCTATAATGACGAGAACCGCATTCCGACAAACAACTACTTTCTGGAGCATCCGGAACGCATTATCCATACAACAGCAAAGTTGGATACTGACCCGTTCGGCAAACCTGCAATGATATACACGCATGAGGATGGCGTGGAAGGCATTGCAGAGGATTTGCGAAAGATGCTCCATGAAGACTTTAAGAAGAACCTCAATTTGAACCGATACTTGGGGATAGAGGAAACAATGGCTGAGGAAGTTAAGGAGGTTGAAGAAACAGAAAAGATAGAAGAAACAGAGAAGATAAAGCCTTCCATTGAGGTAAAGCAGAACGATACGGTAGTATCCTTGCAAAAGCAGGAAAAGCCTACTGATGATGCTGAGCTATCCCAAAAGTCCAATCATCAGCAGCCACCAGTCCAAATGACTCTGTTTGACCTTTGGGGAATGGAAGAAGAAAACCGTCAGGCTGTACATTCAACGAAGAAGAAAGCAGAGGTAACAGTGGGTGCTGCCGCCAAGAAAGTGTCAAGGAAGAAAGCAAGTCCGTTGGTAAAAAGCGTCAATCCGACTTTTGAAGTTGTGACAAAGCCTGTGGAAAAAGAAGAAAAGCCTTCGTTGACAGATGCAAAAGAGCAGGAAACAACACAGGAGACAAAACTAATCCTGCCTGGTGATGAACCATACGCAAGCATCTCTTGGGAAGAGAATCCGCCAATCAACGGCTTTTACGAGATGATGATGACCATGGCTCCCGAAGACAGGGTGCTGCTGCGCCAAAAGGCGGAACTGCACCGCCAGGAACAACTCAAGGCTTTGGGCGTTGAAGATACGCTTGATCCGAAGTTCAAGCCGCCGATGGAACCGATAGAAGTTCTCAAAGTTCAAATCGGGCATGGACAGTCGAAAGGGAATGAGGCAAAAGAAGATTCCAAGACTCAGAGCACATTGAAAGAAACAAATCATGAGCGGGAACAACAAAAAGAGCCAGAAAGAATGCGGGAAGAGCAGGCAAGGAAGAAAGAGGATGCTATGAAGCCCCGTCCATTTGATGAGAAACTGGAAAGTTTTCATCGTGAGGGTTCTATGGTGCTCGACTCTGCCGGAAACATCGGTGTATTGAAAGATCTTACCAAGTATGGTGCTACCTTCATGCCGTTGGATCTGAATATGGAGCAGAAAGAAAAGGCAGTCCTGTATATCGCCCTCCGTGATGCCTATCAGAAACTCTACACCTATGAAGCGGAAGAACAGACGGAAAACAAGCAGATGCGTGAGAGTCTGAATGTCTATTATGACGCTTTCTTCATTCGCTTCGGCAACCTCAATGCCAAGCAGAACGTGAAGTTCATCCTCATGGATGCCTCAGGGCGCGACATGCTGTCGTTGGAACGGGTAGAAAACGGACAGTTCACAAAGTCAGACATCTTCGACCACCCGGTCTCTTTTTCGCTTGACGAGGTCAGTCATGTGGATTCTCCAGAGGAAGCGCTCACCGCCTCGCTCAACAAGTTCGGCCGTATCGACTTGCCGTATATGACAGAATTATCGGATATGCCGGAACAGGAACTGACGGAAGCGCTTAAAGGGCGCATCTATTACAATCCGCTCATAGACGGCTACGAGATAGCCGACAGCTTCATTGCTGGCAATGTCATAGAGAAAGCGGAGCGTATAGAAGAATGGCTGAAGGAAAATCCCGACCATGCAATCGTGAGGGAGTCGTTGGAAGCCTTGAAGGCAAGCATTCCCGAACCGATAGCCTTTGAGGACCTGGACTTCAACTTCGGTGAGCGTTGGATACCTACAGGTGTGTATTCCGCTTACATGAGCCACCTCTTCAATACACAGGTCATCATCGTCTATTCCGACAGCATGGACGAATATTCGGCAAAATGCAGTATGAAGACCATGGCCATCACGGATGAGTATATGGTGAAGGGATATTACCGCCACTATGACGGCATGAGTCTTCTGAAACATGCCCTGCACAACACTTGTCCCGACATGATGAAGAGCATCGGTGAGGATGAACACGGCAACGACATCAAGGTGCGTGACAGCGAGGGCATACAGCTTGCCAATGCCAAGATTGACGAAATCCGCAACGGGTTCACTGAATGGCTGGAAGAGCAGTCTGACTCCTTTAAGGAACGCTTGACAACGATGTACAACCGGAAGTTCAACTGCTTCGTGCGTCCGAAGTATGACGGTTCTCACCAGACCTTCCCCGGTTTGGATCTGAAAGCCCTTGGCGGAAAGTATGGTGTCAAGAGTGTGTACCCAAGTCAGAAGGACTGTGTATGGATGCTTTTGCAGAACGGCGGCGGGATATGTGACCATGAGGTGGGAACTGGCAAGACCCTCATCATGTGCATGGCTGCGCATGAGATGAAACGTCTCGGTATGGCTCACAAGCCGATGATTATCGGGCTGAAAGCCAATGTCGCGGAGATAGCTGCCACCTATCAGACAGCATATCCCCATGCGAGGATACTCTATGCCTCGGAGAAGGACTTTTCCACCAAGAACCGTGTCAGTTTCTTCAACAACATCAAGAACAACGACTATGATTGTGTAATCATGTCGCATGACCAGTTCGGGAAGATACCGCAATCGCCAGAACTCCAGCGGCAGATATTGCAGGCAGAGCTTGATACCGTGGAGGAAAATTTGGAAGTGATACGCACGCAAGGCAAAGACGTGTCGAGGGGAATGCTCAAAGGCTTGGAAAAGCGAAAGCAGAATCTGGAGGTGAAGTTGCAGAAGATAGCCTACAGCATCGAGCAGCGCACCGATGATGTGGTGGATTTCCGCATGATGGGCATCGACCACTTGTTTGTGGACGAGAGCCATCAGTTCAAGAACCTCATGTTCAACACCCGTCACGACCGTGTGGCAGGACTCGGCAACAGCGAGGGAAGCCAGAAGGCGCTCAATATGCTCTTTGCCATCCGAACCATACAGGAGCGGACAGGCAGAGATCTGGGAGCGACATTCCTGTCGGGAACAACTATCAGTAACTCACTGACAGAGTTGTATCTGCTCTTCAAGTACCTGCGCCCCAAGGAACTGGAGCGTCAGGACATCCGCTGTTTCGATGCGTGGGCGGCAATCTTCGCCAAGAAGACTACCGACTTCGAGTTTAACGTCACCAACAACATCGTACAGAAGGAGCGTTTCCGATACTTCATCAAGGTACCGGAGCTTGCTGCTTTCTACAACGAGATAACCGACTATCGCACGGCGGAGGCGGTTGGCGTGGACAGACCACAGAAGAACGAGATCCTTCATAACATACCACCGACACCCGAGCAGGAGGACTTCATCCAAAAACTGATGGAGTTTGCCAAGACGGGTGATGCCACCATCCTCGGCAGACTTCCACTGTCAGAAACGGAAGAGAAGGCAAAGATGCTCATAGCCACGGACTATGCCCGAAAGATGGCTCTCGACATGCGCATGATAGACCCGACTTGTGAGGATCATCCCGACAACAAGGCGAGCCATTGTGCCAAGATGATAGCGGACTATTACAAACGCTATGACAATCACAAGGGGACGCAGTTCGTATTCTCAGATCTTGGCACATACAGACCTGGGGAATTCAACGTGTATTCTGAAATCAAGCGCAAGCTGATAGAGGATTACGGAATACCCTCGTCAGAGATTCGCTTCATTCAGGAATGCAAGAACGAGAGGGCAAGAAAGGCGGTGATAGCTGCCATGAACGAGGGTTCAGTGCGTGTGTTATTCGGCTCCACATCCATGTTGGGTACAGGCGTAAACGCACAAAAACGGTGTGTGGCTATCCATCATTTGGATACACCGTGGGTGCGACATGAAGTCGCATAGATAATTGTTGGAATGATACTTTAAGTATCAGCTTTAACCCGCTGTTCCGTCAGCGGTAGCCTACCGACCGGTGCACCTTAATGTTGTATTAAGCGGTCGGGACAAAGTACACTTTCGCAAGACAAGACAGAACCGTGAGGGGAAGTCAAGTATGGTTAGTATCATACCGTAGAGTGGCGAGGCTGGATAGTATGGTTAGCGTAAGCGAACTGTTAGTAAACTTCGTAATGTCGTAAAAGATTCCTAAGACATCACCAAATTTTTGAGAGCTTTTTTGTGTTAAAATAAGCAAA
>OHSB01000442.1_pt1 | contig 11419 bp, 12 predicted proteins | sample 1578591 | NCBI WGS metagenome assembly OHSB01 (sample SAMEA3879508, study PRJEB24766) | human gut metagenome | biome: human-associated habitat; feature: feces | place: USA | collected 1985/1987 | reverse complement strand
CCATCGACGCCGTCAGCGCCCACGTCACCGCCCTGCTGATGCCAGCGCCGATCTTTTTCAGGCTGTGTCCCGGCACCATGGCGTCGGCGGCCGCCGCCGCGATACAGCCGTACAGCAGCGGCAGCAGCAGCCGTCGGATAACGGTGAGCAGCAGGTTGGTAAAGAACACGGTGGCGACCTGCTTGGCGCTGGCGGAGGCGATGCCGCCGCTGGCCGCCACCGCCGCCGAAAGCGTGGGCAGCAGTGCCTTGGCAAATATGTCCAGTTCCTCCATCGTCTCCACCCCCAGCCCCATCATCCGTTGAAAGTCCCCGGCGGCAATGAGGGTGATGGCCAGCGCCCCCGCCACCGGGACGACCTGCGGCACAGCAGGCTGCTCCGCCGCCGCGAGGAAGCTCTCCGCCACGCCGCACAGCAGCACCACGCCCAGCAGCAGTGCCGCGCCGGACGCCTTCTCCCGCAGCGCAGCGCCCAAATATTGCCGGGCCTCCTCCCACAGTCGGGACAGGCCCTCCGTCCATGCGGTGTGGTCGGCGCACTCGTCCAGACCCTCCAGCCGGGAAGCCGTCTCCGGCGGCAGGGCATCCGTCACGCTGTCCGGTACGGCTGCCGCCAGTGCCGGTACGACCAACAGCCACAGCAGCACCGCTGCCGCCAGTACCATACGCACACCCCTCATAGCAGCGACCGCAGCATATCCCACGCCGCCTGAAAAAGCGGCAGCGAGACAAGGATGGCGATGACAGCCCCCGCCGTCTCCACCAGAGACGCCATGGCGCCCTCCCCCGCGTCCCGGCACAGGTCGGAGCCTGTCCGGCTGACGAGGGCAACACCCACCGTCTTGACCAGCGGCGCAAAAAGCTCCGCAGGCAGCTGTCCTCCGTCCGCCAGTTGGGTGAGGAAGTCCCGGATCTCCTCCAGCGGCTCCGCCAACAGCAGCAGCACCGCGCCGCAGACCGCCAGTGCCAGCAGCAGCGCCATGTCTGGATTTGTCCGCTTCAGCAGCACCGCCAGCAGCGCCCCCGTAACGCACAGGGCGCAAAAACGCATGACCGCTTCCATCGCTCACAGCGAAAACAGGGTCTTGACCAGCTCGAACAGGTCGCTGATCTGCTGCACCAGCATCATCAGCACCACCACAAGTCCCGCCAAAGTGGTCATCAACGCCTGCTCCTCCCGCCCGCTGCGTACCAGCAGCAGGTTCAGCACCGCCACCAGAATACCGATGGCGGCAATTTTGAAGATCAGATCAACATCCATGTCGTACCTCAAATCAGTAGGATCACCAGCAGCCCGGCGGCGGAAAACAGCGCCGCGCCGGTGAGCTGGCGATCCCGTCTATCCTCCTGCTCCCGCTGCTCCCCCAACTGGCGCAGCCGGAGCTGTGCGTATTCCAGCCCTGCCAGCAGGTGCGTCTCGTCGCCGGTAAGCTCTACCGTCAGCAATATCTCCGCCGTTTCTCTGTCCGGCAGCTCCGCGAAAGCTTGTTTCCACGCCGTTTGTAAAGGTGTATGACTTTCCACCTCCCGCAGGACGGCGGCGAAGTATCCGCCGCATATCTGCCGCCGGGCCAGCTCGGTCAGCAGCGGCGTCATGGGCTGACGCTGACAACGAATGGCCGACGCCATGTGTCCCAGCGCCTGTTGGAGCGAGCTTACCAGCTCCCGGCGCTGCCGCAGCTGCCGCTGCCGTGCCGCAAAACCCCAGACGGCGGCAGCGCCGATCAGCGCCGCCCCCAACAGCTTGCCGATCACAGCGGCTCCGTCCGGTACACCCGGCGGCCATGCTCCACAGTAATGGTCACCAGACGCCGGAACACCTGCATCTCCAGCAGCTTGGTAAACAGCTGCTTGCGTGTCAGCTCCTCCCGATCAGCGGCATGGATGGTGGCCAGCAGCGCCACACCGCAGTTGGCGGCGGTCAGCATAGCTCGCAGATCCTCCTCCGCCGTGATCTCGTCCACCGCGATGATCTGCGGATTGGCCGCACGCAGCAGCATGATAACGCCCAGTGCCTTGGGGCAGCCGTCCAGCACATCGGTGTGCACGCCGACCTCCAGCTGCGGCACGCCCCGGTACATGGCGGCCAGCTCGCCCCGCTCGTCCACTACTCCCACCCGGCAGGCGGGGCGCGTCTCGCTGCCATCGGACAGGGCGCAGATCATGTCCCGCAGCAACGTGGTCTTACCCGCCCCCGGCGGCGCCAGCAGCAGTGTGCTGGGAAAGCCCTCCGGCTCCCATAACTCCTCCACCAGCGGCTCGGATATTCCCCGCATTTGGCGGCTGATGCGCACGGTGACGGAGGAAATATCCCGTAGGTTTGTATTGACGCCGGCGCGGAGGACGGCTGTGCCGCATACGCCGATGCGAAAGCCGCCCCGTCCGATGAGATATCCCTTGCTCAGCGTGTCCGACACAGCGTAACGGGAGTACCCCGTCACCATATCGCATAGCTGCTCCAGATCCGACTGTGTGACCAGCGGCCGCGGCAGCTCATCGCTGACGAGTACCTCCCCCTCGCAAGTCAGCACCGTCATGGGCCGCCCCGTGCGGAGGCGAAACTCCTCCGCCTGTGCCTTGCGCCAGTCCGGCAGACGGCGTGCCGCCTGCTGCCAGCGGATCGGCAGCAGCTCCGCGGCCTGCTCATACCGTGCGATGGCATAACTCAACTCCATGCTCTCCGCTCCCCTCCTGTGTGTTATTTACTTGTATGATGGCTCGTCCCCGAATATGCCGCACAGCGCCTTTGGGCGCAAAAAAAGAACACAGCGGCATAACCGCTGTGTTCTTTTTTACATTCAATGGTTCCATGCAGCCTGCATCAAAAGGATGGCGATGGCTCCTGCGACGAGGAACGCGCCTGCGATGAGCAATGCCGCTTTCAGGGCGCCGCCCACGGCGGCCCGGCGCTGGTCATCGGTGAACGCCTCTCCGTTTTCCCACGGGCGGTCATCGCTGCCCTCTGGCTCCTCGGACTCCTTTTTTGCCTTAGGAATGCGGGGAAACAGCATGGGCATCGGCTCAAGACCGCTCATATCCGCGATGGTACGACCGTCGTCGTCCTCATATGTCCGCTTTTTGGCCATTACTTATCGTACAGATGGCACGCCACAAAGTGACCCGGCTCCAGCTCGCGCTGGACGGGAATCTCCTCCTTGCAGCACTCCATGCAGTTGGCGCAGCGGGTGTGGAACTTGCAGCCCTTGGGCGGGTTGGCGGGGGACGGGATGCTGCCCTCCAGCACGATACGGTTCATCTTCACCGTGGGATCGGGAATGGGGATGGCGGAGAACAGCGCCTTGGTGTAGGGGTGCAGCGGGTTGCGGAAGATATCCTCCGTTGCGCCGTATTCCACCAGATTGCCCAGATACATGACACCCACCGTGTCGGAGATATGCTCCACCACGGACAGGTCGTGGCTGATGAACAGATACGTCAGGTTGTACTTCTGCTGAATGTCCTTCAGCAGGTTGATGATCTGCGCCTGAATGGACACGTCCAGCGCGGACACCGGCTCATCGCAGACGATGAACTCGGGGTTCAGCGCCAGCGCACGGGCGATGCAGATACGCTGCCGCTGGCCGCCGGAGAACTCGTGGGGATAGCGGTCCTTGTGGAAGGGCTGCAATCCGCAGTTGTCCATGACCTTGTCGATATAATCGTCGAACTCCGCCTTCGGCACCAGATTGTGTTCACGCACCGCCTCACCGATGATCTCGCCCACCGGCATACGGGGGGACAAAGAGGAGAACGGATCCTGGAAGATGATCTGCATCTTGGTACGCAGAGCGCGCATCTCCTTGGGAGACAGATCGTAGACCTCCTGCCCGTTGAACAGCACCTGACCGGCGGTCTTATCGTCGTACAGCCGGAGGATGGTGCGGCCGGTGGTGGTCTTGCCGCAGCCGGACTCACCCACGAGGCCCATGGTGGTGCCGCGCTTGAGGTTGAACGTCACGCCGTCCACCGCCTTGACGTGGCCGACGGTGTGGGAGATCATGCCGCTCTTGATGGGGAAATACTTCTTCAGGTGGTTGACCTGCAGGATGTACTGGGGATCATACTCCACGGGGGTGAAATTGGGATCCTGAAACGGATTGTCCTTATGCGCAGCCATCTTATTCACCCTCCTTTTCATTGTCGGTGCCGTTCAGCACTTTCTCTACCTGATCCTCCAGATCGGGGCGCTTGCCGTCGTAGTAGCGGTAGCAGGACACCCGATGGGTGGGAGAGATGCTGATTTCGCAGGGATACTCGCCGTTGCAGCGCTCCAGGCACATCTCGCAGCGATCCTTGAAGTAGCAGTAGTTCGGCATATTGATGGGGTTGGGGACCTTGCCGGGGATGGAATAGAGCTTGTCGACCTGCTTGCCGACCACCGGCTTGGAAGCCATCAGACCGATGGTGTAGGGGTGAGCGGGATGCGCGAAGATCTCCTCTGCCGTACCCTGCTCCACGATGCGTCCCGCATACATGACCACCACATAGTCCGCCATCTCGGCGATGACGCCCAGATCGTGGGTGATGAACATGATGGAGGAATTGATCTTATCCTTCAGGTTGCGCAGCAGATCGAGGATCTGCGCCTGAATGGTCACGTCCAGCGCCGTAGTGGGCTCGTCGGCAATGATCAGGCGGGGATTGCACGCCAGTGCCATGGCGATCATGACACGCTGACGCATACCGCCGGACAGCTCGTGGGGGAAGTTTTTATACACACCCTCGCTGTTGGCGATGCCCACCATCTCCAGCAGCTGGATGGTGCGCTCCTTGATCTGCTCCTTGTTGAGGCCCTCCTCGTTGTGGAGGGTCAGCACCTCATTGAGCTGGTCGCCGATGCGGAACACCGGGTTCAGCGCCGTCATGGGCTCCTGGAAGATCATGGAAACGAAGTTACCGCGCAGATGCTGCATCACACTGTCCGGCGCCTTCGTGACGTCGTAGGCCTTGTCGCCCAGATTCAGGCGGATCTCACCATCCACGACCTGACCCTGCGGACGCTGCAGAAGCTGCATGATGGACAGGCTGGTCACGGACTTGCCGCAGCCGGACTCGCCCACGACGCCCACCGTCTTACCTACGGGGATGTTGAAGGAAATGCCGTCCACGGAGTGCACTGCGCCCACGTCGGTGAAGAAGTAGGTGTGCAGGTTATCGATCTCCAGAACGTTGGAGGTGTCCTTCATCTGGGTCAGATACTCTCTCTCGGGCACGTTTTTACGCTTGTGCTGCTTTTCCAGCTGATTGGTGATCTTACGGTTTTCTTTGGAGATGCGGCGGGATTCCTTTGCGGAAAGATAGCCGTCATTCTGCTTTTTAGCCATTTCTGATGCCCTCCTTCCTTAGCGCTTCATCTTCGGGTCGAACGCATCGCGCAGACCGTCGCCGACCAGGTTGAAGGCGAGGACGGTGAGCAGCAGCAGCATACCCGCGGGGATCCAGATGAACCAGTAGGTCGTCAGCGTATGGGTATTATTAACGTCGTTGATGATGTTGCCCCACGACGCAAAGGGGAACTTGACGCCCAGACCCAGGAAGCTCAGGGTAGCCTCCGTGATGATGACGGAGCCCAGACCCATGGTGCAGTTCACGATCAGCTGGGGGATGACGTTGGGGATCAGGTGCTTGAAGATACGGCTCTTGACGCTGATGCCGCAGGCCTCGGTAGCGGTCATGAACTCCTGCTCACGCAGGGACAGGATCTGGCCGCGGACGAGACGGGCGATACCCGCCCAGCCGAGGATACCGAGGATGAGCATCAGGTAGATCAGTCGTTTGCCGGGCTCCACGCGCATATTATCCATGGCGGCGCCGAGGATCAGGATGATGGGCATGGAGGGGATGCAGTAGAAGATATCCACCAGACGCATGATGAGGTTATCCACCCAGCCGCCGAAGTAACCGGCGACACCGCCGAGGATAACGCCCAGAACGGTCTCAATGATGATGACGATGAAGCCGATCATCAGGGACACGCGGCCACCGTACATCAGACGGGTCAGCATATCCATGCCGTAGCGATCCGTACCCAGCCAATGCGTGGAGCTGGGGAACTGATAGGAGTCGTACTGACGGGAGGCCTGCTGCTGGCGGATGACCCAGTTGGCGTGGTTCTGGCTGCGCTCGATGGTGTACTCCATCGTAGCGGAGGACTCCACGGCCGTACCGTCGTCGGGCAGCACATCGTCCGTTGTGCCGATGCCGCCCTCTTCCCCGTCGACCACAGGCTCAACAGCGGCGTCCACCACCAGAGACTCGTCGGTGTAGACGAACTTCGTCTCGCCGGCTGCGATGGTGTCGATGAGCTTTTCCTTAAAGTCGCGGGACAGGAACACGTCCGGCAGGATGGCCTGTACGATGTAGCGGCTGACATACGCCACCTCGGTGTCGCCCTGCAGCACGCTGCCGTCCTCGTCGATGACGTAGTCCACACCGTCCACGGTGAAGGTCTTGACGGCGGGCTCGGCGGGCGCAGCAGGCTCGGTGGGCTCCACAGGCGCAGCGGGTGCGTCCGGGGTCTCGCCCTCGGTCTCCTGCTCAAGGGCCGCATAGGACTTCAGCGCGGCATAGATGAACTCGAAGCTCAGTGCATCGCCCTCGTTGGAGGGGCTGACCACGTCCTTGTAAGCGATACCGATCATCGCGCCGCCGGTGGCGATGGAATAGAAATCCTTGCCCTCCGGGGTCAGGGTATAGTCCGTGCCGCTGTAGGAGAACGTCTCGCTGTTCTTTTGAATGGCGAGCATGGTCTGTGCCTGCACAGGGCCGGTAAACTTATCGGCGTCCTTTGCCTTGTAACGGAAATCGGTATTCTCCGTCACCACGGCAAATTCCTTATTGATCTGATCATCGCGGTAGAAGAACTCATCCTCGCCGTAGGGGGAGATGAGGCCGCCGATGAAGGAGAAGACGAACATGAAGATGAGAATGCTCATGCCCACCACCGCCAGGCGGTTGCGGAAGAATCGCTTGGCGACCAGTGCGCCGGGGGACAGTACCTTCACGCGGCGATCGTCGTTGAGGGAATAGTGTTCCTCATTGCCGCCGGAAGGGGTGTTGTCCTGCTTGGCGTACTTATCCTGATTGTCTTCTGTCGCGCGCTTGGCGGCGTTCTCCGCCATACCGGAAGCGTGGAACGGCTTCTGGTTATTCTGGTTTTTATCGTAATCAAAAACGCTCATGATCTTCCCCCCTTCTTAAGCGATGCGCACGCGCGGGTCAACCACGGCGTACAGAACGTCGGCGATCAGGTTGCCCAGCAGGGTCAGCACCGACAGGAACACGAGGTAGAACATGGAGAACGGGATGTCGCCGTTCACCATGGCCTGATAAGAGATGTAGCCGATGCCGGGGATGGCAAACAGCGTCTCCGTGATCAGCGCGCCGGAGAACAGACCGGGCAGGCTGCCGCCGATGATGGTGACCAGCGGGATCAGGGTGTTGCGGAAGGCATGGTGATAGACGACCTTCTTCTCAGAAAGGCCCTTGGCACGCGCGGTACGGATGTAATCCGCGTTCAGCACCTCCAGCATATTGGTACGGGTATAACGCATCAGGGAACCGACGCTGATGACCACCAGCGTGACGATGGGCAGCACCAGATGGTGCGCCTTATCCATAAACTGTCCCCACGCGCTGAGCTGGTTGTAGTTACGGCTCACCAATCCGAACAGGTCGAACCAGCCGAGCTTGACGGAGAAGACCAGCTTCAGCAGCGAGGCGAAGAAGAACGTAGGCAGTGAGATACCTGCCAACGCAATGATCGAAATGGTATAGTCGGTGCGGCTGTACTGCTTCGTGGCAGCGATGACGCCCAGAGGCACCGCAATGATGATCTCAAAGAAGAACGCAATGGCGCCCATTATGAAGGACAGCCAAATGCAGTCGTTGAACTTCTCAAGCACGGGAACGGTGTAGAACCAGCTTTCGCCGAACTCACCGCGGATGGCGGTACCCAGCCAGGAGAAATAGCCGGGAACGATGTGCTTATCCATGTTGTACATGGCTTCGAGCTGGGCCATCCATTCCTCAAAGCTCTGGGAACCGGGCTGCTGAGACTTCTGACGTGCCATATTCTCGATGTAAGAGGTAGGCAGGCAACGCATCAGTGCGTAGATAATGAATCCCACAAAGAATAGGATCACAATGGAAATCAAAATTCGTTTTACTATGTACTTTCGCAAGCAAATTACCTCCGTTCTGATGTGCGCTCTCAGTTGCTGTCTCTCTCAAATCCCGCTGCACACCAAGCAGCGCTCCTCATAGGAGAAGCGCTCCTTGCCGCGCAGTTGGGGCAGCCCGACGGCCGGTAAAGACCGCCGGGCTGCTCGCTTGGTTCAGATCAAATTGTCGGAATTTCCAACGGTTCGATCGTTAGTTGAGCTCGATCTTCTCGATCTCGCTGTACCACTTGTAGAAGGTGGTGATGTCGGGGGTAACAGTGCTCATGTTCACGCGCTCGGTGGAGAAGATGATCGCGTTCTGGCGCTGATACACGGGAACCTCAACGGCCCAGTCGACAACGATGTCAAGGCAAGCCTTGTACATGGTCTTACGATAGCTCTGATCCAGAGACTCGCGAGCGGTCATGATCAGGTTATCCAGCTCGGGGTCCGCGATGCAGTACATCTTGTTGGAGCCGCCCTGCGCAGCACCACCATAGGGGTTCTTGCCCGTGCTCAGGTCGCCCTTGCAGTTAGCGACGTCGGAGTAGTAGATCTGATACATATCCGGGTCAACGGTAGCACTCCAAGCGGCGCACCACATATCGACCTGGTGGGCATCGATGCCGGTCCACAGACCGGAGGAGTCGCTCAGGTCGGTGATGATCAGGTTCATGCCGATGGTCTCCAGAGCCTTCTTGGCCTCAGACACCATCATGAAGGCGGGGTGATCGCCGGAACCGTCAGCGGGGATCTGCAGCTCGTACTCCAGCTTAGCGCCGGCGGGAGCAGCAGTCAGCTTGCCATCGGTCACGGTGTAGCCGGCAGCCTCGAAGTAACCCAGAGCAGCCTGCAGAGCAGCGGCGTAGCGCTCGTCGGCGGACATACCGGAGGTGTAGATGTCGTTGCCGTTCACGTCAACGGAGAAAGCGACCTTGTAGCCGTCGTCCGTGGGCTGAGGAGCGGCCCAGGAGGTGTTGGAGATGGGGTAGTTGATGACGCTGGCGCGCTCGCCGTAGTAGGACTCGATAGCCACGTCACGATAGACGGAGAATACGGTGGCGAAAGCCTTACGCAGGTTCTTGGAGGCATCGCTGCCGGGCTCACCGCCGACGTTGACGCAGGCGGCGCTCATGCCCAGATAGCCGTAACCCAGGTTATCCACGGTGTCGGTGGTGACCTTGTCGCCATCCACGCCGGAACCGTTGTTGGCCTTGGTGATGGCATCAACAGTGTCGTTGGAGAAGGTGGGATCGGTGATGTCGATGGTGCCGGTGATGACGCCGTTCAGCTTATCATCATCGCTCATGCACTGCTGGAAGTTCAGGTACTTGGTCTTGGGAGCGCCCAAGAAGTAGTTCTCATTGGCCTCGAAGTAGACAACGCCGTCCTCGTACTTCAGGAACTTGTAGGGGCCAGCGCCCATGGGCTCGGTGGTCTTAGCGCGGACGCTGCTCAGATCGCCCTTGGGGAAGCCGAAATTGTTGTTCTCAGCGTCGAACTGAGCGGGATCGCCGTAGTAGTGCAGAGGAGCGATGGTCACGCCCAGCTGATAGATAGCGGTAGCGTCGACCTTGTCCAGCGTAACGGTCATGCTGTAATCGCCGGTCTTCTTGATACCGGTGATGCTGTCAGCGGACTCGCCGGTCTTGACACCGGTGGTGGGATAGTCGTTGTAGACGTCAGCGTCCATCATCGTGGACAGAGCGTCGGAGTTGCCGACCTCCTTCTCCATAGCGGAGAAGACCCAGCCGTACTGGTTGCCGATCGCCATGGCGAAGTCCTGAATGGTGGCGTCCTCAGCCAGACCCTCAAAGCCCCAGTTGGCAGCGGCGCCGGCGATCTCGCCTTCCTTATTCAGACCACCCTCAACGCAGGCGGCCACGATGCCCTCAGCGAAGGGAACCAGACCCTTGTCGAAGTTGTCCCAGAACTTGGTCTGCTGCTCCTCGGTCCAGTAGGTGAAGTCGGCGTTGTCACGACCGGCGGCGGCCAGAGCCTTCGCCAGAGTGGTCATGCCGGCGCGGTAAGCAGCCATGCCCTGGATGGGAGCGGCATACAGCGTGGAGTTGCCGTCATAGGTGGGGTCGCACAGGACGTACATGGAGAAAATGACGTCGTCGATGGTGACCTTCTCACCGTCGGAGAACACCAGATCCTCGCGCATCTTGAAGTTGTAGTCGACAGTGCCGTCGTCCTTCTGGACGATCTCGCAGTCGGCGGGACCATAGTAAGTATAGTCGGTGCCGTTGTAGTTGTGGGTCTCGCCCTCGATGCCCTTCATGATGATCTGGCCCTGACGGTCGCTGTTCAGCAAACCGAGAGAGGTCATGACCCAGACATCCTGGTCATACTCCGTTTCGGAGAAGAAGGGGGAGAACTTCTGGTTGAACGCGGAATAGCCGACAACCAGCGGGGTATCCTTGCTCTCATCGCCGTTGCCATCGGGGTTCTTCTGCTCGCCGCAAGCGGTGAACAGACCCACGCACATGACGAGAGACAGGATCAATGCAAGTGCTCTTTTCATTGGATCTAACTCCTTTTCAATATTTTTGCTTCAACGGGTGTTTACCCATGATGCACAATTTAGGTCTCCGCGCAAGCCGTATGCGGGAAAATGGGGAATGCCTCTTTTTCCGTTTGGCTGGCACCGCCCCGGCGGTGTCAGCTATTTTGTCTATTATACCATAATCCTATGGTGCTTGTACAGTCTTTTTTACGATTCTGTCGTTATTTCGCCATTCCCCTCTGCCGGTTCCCACCGGCTTTGCAGCACCAGACGGCGTGCAAACAGTGCTGCCGCAGCGGATACGGCCTTCAGCAGCAGATACAGCGCCGCCATAACCGGTATACGACCTCCGCGGCCGCGCCCACGCCAGCCAGAATGGCCTCCGCCATGCACCGGCCCGGCAGGGCCTTGACCGTGGCCTTGTAGACATACGCCCGCATGGGGTATTCTCTGGCCTGCCACCGTGTCATGGCCCACACGACGCTGCCGGTCAGTCCCACCTCCGCCACGTAGGGCAGCAGCAGGTAGAAGCTCCCGCCCATGCCCGGCGCGGGGATGCAGCCGCCGGTCACCACCGACACCGCCATCACCGCCGCCAGCAGCAGTGCCAAAAGCTGTTTTTTCATCTTCATAGCTTTCCTCATAGAAACAAAGAAACTTTTCTTTTTCGTGCGTCTCTGCCAACGGGCAGATACAAGTTAAGTATACCGCATTTTGCCGCTCTGCACAAGATACCTGTATTTATTTTG
>OHSB01000441.1_pt1 | contig 11432 bp, 10 predicted proteins | sample 1578591 | NCBI WGS metagenome assembly OHSB01 (sample SAMEA3879508, study PRJEB24766) | human gut metagenome | biome: human-associated habitat; feature: feces | place: USA | collected 1985/1987 | reverse complement strand
GCCACAGCATAGACAACGGGCAAAAGGTAGCCCCCCGGTTCTGTTGCCGACATGGGTATGAGCATCCCGAAATAAAACAGTCCACTAGTAGGGCAAAACGCCAGGGCGAAAAGCACTCCAAGCAAAAGACTGCCTAAATTTCCCTTTAACTTTTCGGTCCTTCCGGTTCCTGAAAAACCAAATTTTGGCAGGTTCAAACGATCTCCGAAAAGCATGAATACCCCTACAAATATCAAGACCGGAGCGATCAGCATCTCACTGTATTCGTTTATACCTTTCTGTAAGGAAAACATACTCGATCCCTCTTTCAGTATGGAGATCAGGATGATACCCAAAACCGTATAAGCCACAACACGCCCCAAAGTATAAAGCAATCCGCCTAAAAAGATCTTATTCCGGTTGCCTATATCCTTGCTGATAAAACCTATTGCCGTTATATTCGTCGCTAAAGGACAAGGACTTATAGCTGTAAGTAAACCAAGCAAGAAAGCGGTTATTACCGGGATATTGCTATTATCCAGAAGATTTTGAAGAAAATCCATATAACATCTATTTTAGCAATTCATTTATTTTATTCTTTATCCCCTCTTTGAACACATCCGGTGATCCTTTTGCATTGGCAAAAGAAAATTCAGTCATGTTATTGACTGCTTCCTTTCCTCCTTTCCAGCCGTTTATATACAAAGACGACCATGTAACCTCATATTTTTCTACGGTCGCCTCATTTTTAGGATCAGAAATATCTATAACCTTATAGACGACTTTTCCTTTGGCGATTTGGTCTTTAAAAGTAGCTTCGATCACTTCATTCGTTAGTTTCTCGATCGCCCGGCAGGTAACACACCTTTGTTTTCCATGAAAACAGATCACTTCTACACGATCTCCTTGTACGGAAACTTCTTGTTTGTTTTCTGTCTTTGACTTTCCGGCACAGGAAAACAAAAGCAAACTGACTATAATCAAAAATAAATGTTTCATAGGTACTTTTGGGGTTATTGTTTTAATAATTCCCTTACTTCGGGCAAGGATAATTTTTTCCCGGCAGAAACGACCTTTTCATTAATTACCAATGCGGGCAAGCTAAAGATATTATACTCCATGATTTTTAAAATATCTTCTTCTTTAAGTAATGTGGCATCTAAATTCAGATCTTTTACCGCCTGTTCCACTGTTGCGTACAAGGCCTTACAATTTGCACAGCCTGTACCTAAAACTTTAATTTCCATATTTCCTGTTTTATATATTAAACGTAATTCGCAAAACAACGAACAATATATTTAAAAAAAGGGCTGCTACTCACAGCAAGCACCTTTTTTACAAGCGCAATCGCAAAATAATTGAGCGAACAACTGTCTTGCTATCTCCCAATTTTCACGATTTATACAATATTTTACTTTGGGTGTTTCTATTTCACCCTGTATCAGCCCGGCATCTTTTAATTCTTTTAGATGCTGGGAAACGGTCGCTTTGGCAATAGGTAGTTCATCATAAATCTCCCCAAAATAACAACTTTCTTGCTTGGCAAGAAAGTTCAATATCGCTATTCTGGTAGGATGTCCCAAAGCTTTGGCAAAACGGGCAATCTGTTCCTGCTGCTCCATATACTTAATTCCTCCCTTGTTTTACTTTATCGTTCGCAAATATACGAACGATAAAGTAAAAAGCAAACTAATGTTCGTTTTTTAACGAACATTCATAGTAAGAACAAATTTCTGGTAGGGAGTTACACCAAGAACTTCTGACATTCACTATGTCGACATTCCGTTTACCGTTTAATTATTTAAACGTTTAGTTATTTAACTAATTAACTAATATTGGAGTATTTCCCGAAAGAAAAGTGTTTTTCAAAATAAAAAGAAACGCTCTCTGTTTTCCACTTCCCAAGAGTTCTTGTTTCGCTATCAAAATTCACTCCCACTTTGACCACCGATGATCTATTTTGTGAGGAATGGGCAATGGCATACTTTATTTCTGTATCAACAGAGTGACGCTATCGCATACAAATAGCAACGGTATAGAGACCGGATAGCTACGCTATTCCGACCCTATACCGTCGCTATATAAAGCCCAATATAATTGTGTTGATTTCTAGTCTCAGCGCTGTGTAGGCAGGGTAAATTCCTGCGAATCGCAAATTATTCCGTTCTCATCCGCCACCGCTACACGAAATGTTACCTCACCGTCTTTCAGTTTCTCGCCTGCATGAATGGAAGCGGTGTAACGAATACCTTCCCCCGGAAGGATTTCCTCTATCATCACAGAAGGAGAAATGCCGAGATGCTTCACCTTGCCCACTGTTTCTACCAAGGGGACAATATTATAGACAGGGTTCCGTCCTTCATTCATAATCTCAAAGATGATCTTGCTATTCTCTCCCGCATCAATCACATGACTACGGTTATCATCAATAAAACGAATCCTGCGCAGTTTCAGCTGGGTAAGAGGTCGCTGCACCTGTGGCTGTTTCTTATATTTCCGGACACGAACTTCCCGTACTTCAGGAATATAAGCATCCTCCTCTATCGGTTCTTGTCTCGGCGCTGTCAATGCATTCCCTATCGCTGCACCGGCAATGGTCCCTACAATATTTCCAATAGCAGAACCGCGATAACCGCCTCTCCAGCCATGATTATTATCTCCGATAAGCCCTCCTATCGAGCCGCCCAGACTTCCTCCGATAGAAGCGCCTGCCATGATAGCTCCCGGATTTCCCATACGCCCCGATGCACACCCGCTCAAAATCAAAGCGGAAAGCAAAATTACTGTTATTTGTTTCTTCATGACCTTCTCTATTTAGTGTGTTACTATTTATTTTATCACTTTAAAACGGGCAAAACGCAATAATAGTTGTTTGTCACCCGCATTTTTGAAATGAATGGTTGCTTTCGCATTATCTCCCGTTCCTTCCACTTTCATCACTTCACCCAGTCCGAAACGTTCGTGCTCTATCATCTGTCCGGCACGTACTCCCGTCACCGACGCAGCATTCGAGGCTGCCGACTGTGCACTACTGCTTCCACTCACCGCACTCACTTTTTTCAGGTTTCTCGGCACACTGGGGGCTATAATCTGTGCTTTCGGACGTGCACGCTGTTCGGAAGAACTACTACCGAAAGAAGCACGCGACGGAGAAGCGGAACGGGTGAAGCCTCCCTCAATCTCCCTACGGAAACGCCCTGCGCCTTCATCAACCGAACGACTCACTCCTGCCTCATGCGGTAATTGCAAATAATGAACATCAATATCACGCAAGAAGCGGCTGGGACTTCCAAATTCCATTTTTCCGTAACGAAAACGGGTCTTTGCAAACGAAAGATAGCAATGTTCTTCCGCACGGGTGATCGCCACATAGAACAAACGGCGTTCTTCTTCCAATGCACGAGGAGAATCTCCTGCCATTCCACTGGGAAAGAGATTTTCTTCCAGCCCGACCACAAATACGTTCTTAAATTCCAGTCCTTTAGCCGAATGCACGGTCATCAAGGTTATCTTTTCCCCGTCATCCGCTTTATCAGAGTCCTGATCGGTAAGCAAGGCAATCTCCGAAAGAAAATCGGTCAGGGAAATGTTCGGGTTACCTTCTTCCTGCCGCAAAGCACAAAAGTCATTCATCCCGTTCACCAACTCCTCGATATTTTCTTTCCTGCTCAAGTTCTCAGGCGACGTATCCTGACAGACATCATTGATGATACCGGACCGACGGATAATATCTGTTCCTATTTCGCATGCATTCTTATCCGCCTGACCGGTAATAAAACCCTCAATCAGTTCACGGAAACCTTGCAATTTCGCATGCGTCCCTTTATTGATATTGAGCCCATAACTCAATGGTTCACAAAGTGCCGCCCAAAGGCTGACGCCATTATCGGTAGCCGCCGATATAATCTTTCCGACAGTAGTATCCCCGATACCACGGGCAGGATAATTAATGATACGTTTGAACGCTTCTTCATCATTCGGATTCACCACCAACCGGAAGTAAGCAATCACATCCTTTATCTCCTTACGCTGGTAAAACGAGAGTCCTCCATATATCTTATAGGGCATACTTCGTTTCCGAAGTGCTTCCTCAAAAACACGGCTCTGCGCATTCGTTCGATATAAGATAGCAAATTCAGCATATCCGTAACGAAACTCCCGGCGCAATTCTGCTATTTTGTTCGCCACAATATCCCCTTCTTCCACATCACTGTAAGCTTGAAATACCCCAATAGGCTCTCCCTTTTCTTTCTCCGAGAATACGGCTTTCCGTATCTGACGTTCATTCTTCTCAATCAGACTGTTGGCAGCACAGACGATCGTTTGCGTAGAGCGATAATTCTGTTCCAACTTGAAGACTTTCGTATCCGGATAGATTTTTGTAAAATAAAGGATGTTGTCAATATCCGCACCCCGGAAGGAGTAGATACTCTGTGCATCATCCCCTACCACGCAGACACGCTGGTTTTCCTTCGTTAGTTGCAGGACAATGCTGTGCTGCGCATAGTTCGTATCTTGATACTCGTCCACCAACACATAACGGAACTGATCACGATAACGCGCCAGCACATCCGGGAAATCACGGAACAGGATATAAGTATACACCAGCAAATCATCGAAGTCCATTGCCCCGGCCCAGCGGCATCTCTCCCAGTAACGGGTATAAATATCACGGATAGCAGGCATTTTAGCGGCCATATCGCCTTCATAAGCCTCTTTGTTAGCGGCATATCCCGTAGGAGTGACCAGATGATTTTTGGCATTGGAAATACGTGCCTGTACGACTCCCGGCTTATAGATTTTCTTCAATTCGATGACTTTCGCCTTTTCTTTCTCCTCCAAATCAGGTCGATTACCATATTTACGTAACAAATCCTCATGAACTTTTTCTTTTAACACTTCGTCTATGATTGTAATAAGCAGACTTTTGCTATCTGCTGTATCATAAATAGTAAATTTGGAAGTAAATCCGATATATGATGCTTCGGCACGAAGGATACGGAAGAAAATGGAATGGAAAGTGCCCATCCACAAATAACGTGCCCGCTCCATACCTACCTGACGGGCAATACGCTCCTTCATCTCACGCGCCGCCTTATTGGTAAAAGTCAGTGCAAGGATGTTCCACGGGTTGTAACCGTTCTCAAGCAAATAGGCAATTTTATAAGTCAATACGCGCGTCTTTCCCGAACCGGCACCGGCTATTACCAGCGAAGGTCCGTCGTTATAAGTCACTGCAGCACACTGACTCTCATTCAACTCCTCTATATAATTGGTATTCATAACAGCATTATAAAAACTATGAGGATTTTTAACAAACCCTTGGCGTTCAATTTTGTTCTCAATACAAAAGTATAATATTCATTTGAGAATGAAGGTATTTTTATGATTTTTCATCACTAACTATTTTAACCTAACCCCCAAAAGCAATGAAAAGAGGTATATTTTTATCAATTATTTTAGGTTTGTGCCTGATTACCTGCATTCCGCAGGTCATGGCGCAAAAACAAAGCCGCATGGAAAAGTTGCTCAGGTATCTGAACGACAACGACGCCGACAAATGGCAGAAGAACCGCGAAAAGCTGGATGATGAGACGCAAACTTATTACTCTGAAGAACTGGCACTGCTGGATGTGCTCCACCAACTATGGAATGAACATAGCGAACAGGCTGTCACAAACTATTTCGGATGTTACGGGAAAGCTTTCCAAGGAAATTTTTCCACGATTTGTGACGAAGAAAAAATACAGCTTTCCGATGTACGGAACAGAGCTGAACAGTCGATTATCTACATCCTGGAAGGTTCGAAGGACAAGATTCCTTTCAGCCGGGCAGTGATAGACAGCATTCGCTCAACTGATTATCCGGCCGACTCCGTAATGCTGCAAAGGCTACGGGATATTCGCGAACTGGCATTATTGGAAGGTATGCTAAAAACACCCACGCCCGGCACTTATCAGACGTATCTCGCAGAATATCCAAACGGAAAGTTCATCGCACAAGTCAACGCTGCCGAAAACAAACGGCTCTATCAACTTGTGGAAAAAGATCCTTCTTCCGGAAATTTCAAAGCATTCTTCGACAATGCCGATATGCAGAAATTTTTCAAGGATAAAGACAGTCGTCCTTATCTTGCGGAGGTACGTTCGCTTTACGACAATTTCCTGTTCCAGCACATCGACAGTCTCCAAAAAGAAGGGAATGCCACTGCGATCCGCCAAATTATCGACGACTACAAGCATACGCCGTACCTGACTGCCGCCGCCCGTACTCATCTGGATGATTTGGAGTACTTGAGCGAGAAAGCTGATTTTGAACTGTTGAAACCGGCTATTGTCAATTCTGAGTCTTTGAGTTTACTGAAAGATTTTCTCTGTACACATCATTACAAAGAATTTCGTGACCAGGCAAATGCACTACGTAACCCATTCGTCTTGCAAGCCATTCTCGCCACTCCTACTTCTGTAAAATATTACAATCAGGGAAGGTTGATAAAGTCCGTAGAAAATGATAGTACGGGAAATACCTCAACCACTTATACATACAATGAGAAAGGACAGCTCACCTCTATGCTTTCAATCACCGAAAAAAACGGGCAAATAAGTAACGAGATACAAACGAACAGACTGTACGATCCGCAAGGGCACTGCATCTTTGAGGTGAAGACGAATCCGAAAACCAAAACGGACATTTACCGGCAAACACGCCGCATTGGTGCCGACGGAAGCATAGAAAGCGACTCGCTGAAATATACGGACGGAAGATTCGCTGTCAGCACCTACAACAAGCAGGGACAACTGACAGAAACCAAGGAATACAACAAGAACGGGGAACTTCAGGCATATAAGGCCAATAAGTATGACGAAAAAGGACGGCTGACGGAATCACAACACCAAAATCTGCAGTTCGCCAACGTACCGGATCAAATTCTTTCTCAAAAAGAATCGTATGAATATGACAAATACGGTTACCTGACCCGGATAGTTTACCAACGCATAACGGGCAATAACCAGAAAACTTCCGGTTACCTGACTTGCCTGTACGATGATTATGGTAACCGGATTGACGGTAACTCCTATTACGAATATGATAATACAGGACAATGGATCTATCGCGCAGACCGCGACAATCCGAAGGAAACAGAGCGTGTACAGTACATTTACAAATAAAATGAGATGTAGTGAACCTTTTCCGCCAACCTGCTGTTATTATAGTATAACAAGCCAATTAAAACTTGTAACATTATGAATACTATATTAATGTCTTTAATAATTATGACCATGACTTACGAAATGCCAAAACTTCCCTACGCAAACAATGCGTTGGAACCTGTAATCAGTCAGCAAACAATAGATTTCCATTACGGAAAGCATCTACAAACGTATGTAAATAATCTGAATAGCCTTGTGCCCGGAACAGAATATGAAGGTAAAACGGTAGAAGAAATCGTTGCCTCAGCACCGGACGGAGCTATATTCAATAATGCGGGACAAGTATTGAACCACAATCTGTACTTCCTGCAATTCGCCCCGAAACCTTCGAAGAAAGAACCCGGAGGCAAACTGGGAGAAGCAATCAAACGTGACTTCGGCAGCTTCGAGAACTTCAAGAAAGAATTCAATGCAGCAGCAGTCGGATTGTTTGGTTCTGGTTGGGCCTGGTTGTCCGTAGACAAGAACGGTAAACTGCATATCACCAAAGAAAGTAACGGAAGTAACCCGGTACGCGCCGGGCTGAAACCTCTTCTCGGATTTGACGTGTGGGAACACTCTTACTACCTGGATTACCAGAACCGCCGCGCCGACCACGTGAACGCCCTGTGGAATATCATCGACTGGGATGTGGTAGAAAAAAGAATGTAACCGGACGCATATAATAAACTAAACTATACTATTGAAAAGGTCGTTGTGAATTTCACAGCGGCCTTTTTTCTAGCATAAAAAAAGGTAATATATTTATTGGATATCGGCTACATAAGTTGTATTTTTGCGATACTTGAATCAACATAACAAACAATTATGACACTTTATAAAAGAAATAAGATATTGTTCATTGTCTTCATTGCTCTCCTATTCTTCTCCCCCCGTTTATGCAATGCTGCCGACACAGAAGAATCTGCAGAAGAGATACTTTTCATTACCTCCTATAATTCTGATACTAAATATACCTACGACAACATATCAACATTTATACAGACTTATACCCAACTGGGCGGAAAGTACTCCACTATCGTAGAAAATATGAATGTAACGGATTTGTCACAGGCCCATAAATGGAAAGAAACGCTAACCGAGATTCTGGATAAACATCCGGGTGCAAAATTAGTTATTTTCCTCGGCGGTGAGGCATGGAGCAGCTTCCTTCATCTCGAAGATGAGAAATACAAAAGACTCCCCGTATTCTTTGCAATGGCATCCCGCAACGGCATCCGAATTCCGGATGAGCCTATTGATATGCAACAATATGAACCCCAGAGCATTGACTTGACGGAACGAATGAAAGAATATAATGTAAAATACTGTTCTTCATACGAATACGATATTAACAAGGATATAGAAATGATGAAATATTTCTATCCGGAAATGGAACATCTGGCATTCGTTTCGGATAATACATACAACGGTCTTGCCGAACAGGCCTGGTTTAAAAAGAATCTGAAAAATCATCCGGAACTGCCTATCACTTACATCGACGGCCGAATCCATACACTTGATATGGCGGTCAACCAATTACGTGTTCTCCCCAAAAATTCGGTAATGCTGCTTGGCATCTGGCGAATTGATAACAGAGGAATCACCTATATGAATAATTCCGTTTATGCTTTCTCCAAAGCAAATCCTTTATTGCCTGTGTTCAGTCTGACGTCCACCGCAATAGGTTATTGGGCTATCGGAGGATATGTCCCCCAATATGAAGGGATAGCCAAAGGAATGGGAGAATACGCATATCAGTTTCTGGATAAAGGGAAAAATGACATCCGTAGCATTAATATATTACCCAACAAATATAAATTTGATGCCAATAAATTAAAAGAATGGGGATTTGAAGACAAGAAGTTACCCATTAATTCAATCGTAATCAACCAGCCGATCCCTTTCTTTGTGGCTTACAAAACGGAAGTACAGTTTATCCTGCTCACCTTCCTTGTATTGATAGGCGGACTGATGATTGCATTGTATTACTATTACCGGACTAAAATTCTGAAGAATCGTCTGGAAAGAACAACGAAACAACTACGGGAAGATAAAAAGAAACTGGAAGCATCGGAGATAGAATTGCGTGACGCCAAAGAGCGTGCGGAGGAAGCCAACCAGCTAAAGAGTGCTTTTGTGTCGAATATGAGTCACGAAATACGTACGCCATTAAATGCAATCGTAGGTTTCTCCAGTTTGCTAATCAATTCCGTAGAACCTTCGGAAGAATTACAAGAATATGCCAATATCATCCAGACCAATTCTAACCTGTTGCTACAGCTTATCAGCGACGTACTGGATGTATCGCGTCTCGAATCGGGAAAGCTGCAATTCAACTATGAATGGTGCGAACTGGTGACTCATTGCCAAAATATGATTACCCTGACCAACCGGAACAAAACAACGAATGCAGACGTCAGGCTGCAAATGCCCAAAGAGCCATATATGCTCTATACCGACCCGTTGCGTCTGCAACAAATCATCATCAACCTGCTGAATAATGCGTTAAAATTCACTCCCGCCGGAGGAAGCATTACATTGGATTACACGGTGGACAAAGAAAAACAGTGTATGCTATTTTCTGTGATCGACACTGGTACAGGAATCCCCGGAGACAAGCAGGAACTTGTATTCCAACGCTTCGAGAAGTTGAATGAATTTGTACAGGGAACAGGGTTGGGACTGGCTATCTGTAAACTGACGATTCAATATATGGGAGGTGATATCTGGATTGACAAAGATTACAAAGGCGGAGCGCGATTTATCTTCTCTCATCCTATCAAAGAAAGGGAATCAACAGAAAAATGAAAAAAAATCGGTTGATTTAGTGTTTTTCTGTTTCTTTTTCGCTTACTTTGCCCCCGTAAAGACAAAGGGGTGCCCCACGAGGGGCTGAGATTATACCCTAGGAACCTGAGGCAGTTAGCACTGACGTAGGGATTGTGTTTCTTCTTATCGCCTTTCTTATAAAAGCACGCTCTTTGTATTTACTTTCAACTTATTTATTTTGATAGGACAATGAAAGTACAAGTGAACAACAAAGAGGTGGAAATAACTCCCGGCTCTACCCTTACCCAACTGACAGTGCAACTGGAGCTTCCGGTTCAAGGTATCGCTATCGCCGTAAACAACAAAATGATTCCCCGTACCGAATGGGAACGTTTTTCGTTGCACGAGAATGACAATCTGGTAATTATCAAAGCGGCTTGCGGAGGATAGTAAGATGATCAGTCTACAATTTATCACTCATCGGACCGAACGGTATTCTTACTTCGAATCGGCACGTATGGCACTCGAAGGAGGCTGCAAATGGATTCAGTTACGCATGAAGGACGCACCACTCGATGAAGTGGAAGCGGTAGCCTTGCAACTAAAACCGCTCTGCAAAGAGCATGAAGCTATCCTGATTCTGGACGACCACGTCGAACTGGCTAAGAAACTGGAAGTGGACGGTGTGCATCTAGGAAAGAAGGATATGCCTATCGATCAGGCAAGACAGATACTCGGAGAAGCCTTTATCATTGGCGGCACAGCCAATACGTTCGAGGATGTCCTACTGCATTATCGTGCCGGAGCAGATTACCTCGGTATCGGTCCTTTCCGCTTTACAACGACCAAGCAGAATCTGAGCCCTGTTCTGGGCTTGGAAGGCTATGTCTCTATCCTCGCGCAAATGCAGGAGGCACATATCGAGCTGCCGGTAGTAGCCCGCCATACTACGCACGGGAGTGAACGGCATTGCCCTATCGGGAACGATTCTCCGGGCAAACGATCCGGTAGAAGAAACAAGAAGGATTTTAAATAACAACTAATTTATAGGATATGGAAAAGTTAGTAATTGCGGGACGCGAATTTAACTCCCGTCTTTTCCTGGGAACAGGAAAATTCAATTCCAATGAAATCATGGAACAGTCCATTCTGGCATCCGGTACGGAAATGGTAACGGTAGCCATGAAGCGTATAGAACTGGATAATGAAGAAGACGATATGCTGAAACATATCCGTCATCCGCATATCCAGCTTCTGCCCAATACTTCCGGCGTGCGCACTGCCGAAGAAGCCGTATTTGCCGCGCAAATGGCACGCGAAGCATTCGGAACGAACTGGCTGAAACTGGAAATCCACCCCGACCCGCGTTACCTTCTTCCCGACTCCACCGAAACCTTGAAAGCTACGGAAGAGCTGGTGAAACTGGGGTTCATAGTCCTTCCTTATTGCCAGGCAGACCCCACGCTTTGCAAACGTCTGGAAGAAGCCGGA
>OHSB01000439.1_pt1 | contig 11442 bp, 10 predicted proteins | sample 1578591 | NCBI WGS metagenome assembly OHSB01 (sample SAMEA3879508, study PRJEB24766) | human gut metagenome | biome: human-associated habitat; feature: feces | place: USA | collected 1985/1987 | reverse complement strand
TAGAAAGCGACTTGGAAACGCATCGCGAGCATATGGTAGTCAACCCCGGCCTTGCCGGCGCCCTCTACTACCTTGGTGTAGTCCTTGGTAGGATTGCCGGCGGCATCGTGACCAACGAACAGCTTGCCCTTGCCGTTGGCATAGCGGTCATTGTTGTTGTACTGGTAGTTGATGACAAACTTCACGTTCTTGGTCGGGTAGAAGTTGATCCCGAAACTGAACGCCTCCGCGCTTCCTCCGAAGTAGTCAGCGGTGTTGAAGTCGCAATATTCATAACGCACGGCAAGTTCGACATCACCCCAGGAGCGCCCAGGAGTGATTCTGGTCGGTTTGGCGCCATCGTAGTCGTAGTTCTGACGACCGCCGAAAAGAAGATAGGAAGCCTGCGCGTACCAACCGTCGGCCCACTGGGTTCCGAGGTTGTTGATCTTCTTGTCCAGAAAAGCCCCGCGGGTGAGGTAGGCGCCCTCATAGCGCAGCCCTTTGTAGAAACCGGCAAGCTCTGCGGTCCAGGCGAGCTCATGGTCAAGACCTGTGATGACATCGGTGTCGAGGTACTTCTTCCTGTTGATGCTCGTAGAGTTGCGGCTGCTGTAGCGCGCGGCTCCGTAAGCGTCGGTGGATGTGACCTTCGGCTCACGGTAGGATATCGCTCCGCCAAGATGAAGAGCCGACTCCGAACACTTATAGAGAGGACGGAAGACTACTTTCCCCGTGTAGGACAGGCCTGCGTTGCGGCCAAGATCCTTGTTGTTGTCCTTCATGGCCGTGGCCTCTTCGGCTCCCTTGAGCTCAGGTCCGAACACACCGCCGGCAAACCAGAACCATTTGTTTGAATATGTCAGATTCAGCCCCAGATGCCTTGACGGTGCGAGCGAGGTCACCATCGGGCGTTCCATGAACATAAGGTAACGGGATGTGGTGTTGCGCTGGATGGAGAAAGACTCCTTGAAATTACCTGCCTTGATCTCAAGCCCGGGCACTCCATTATAGGCCAGAATGGCATCCTTGAGTTCACATATTCCATCAGCCCAGTCAGTGTCAATCTCTCCGTACCAGTTCCTGTCCAGCTGGGCCTTGACGGCGAAACGGGCACGGCGGATGGACATTCCGTTTCCGATGTGGTTAGGATTATCCTTCCCGTCAAGTTGGGAAGAAGTGAAGTCCGGACCTCCGAAAGACAGCGGCGTCGCCCTGCACACGGATGTCGAACCACATCTTGTAGTCGATCTTCTTGGCGTCCAGCACCATGATTCCGTCCTGGATCTTTACCTGTCCCGGAGTGGAGTTCACCTGCTGACCATACTGGTTCAGTTCAACCTCTGAATCCTTCTTCGTGTCCGTTGTCTGGGCGGACAACGAGACTGCCAGAAAGGCTGCCAGAGAAACAAAAACAACTCTTTTCATACTTTACAACATTAAGCGATTAATAAACTTGGTTATATAGTTTTGACAAATTCCGTCAGATTCTGCCCTCTGGCCAGGCCAAGCTTCGCGCGGAGCCTGTGCCTGCCGATCTCGACACTTGTCGGAGCTATATTCATCAATGTGGCTATATATTTCGTGGAGAAACCGAGCCTTAGCAGCATAGCCAGGCGTCTCTCCTGTTTTGTCAATTGTGGGAACCGTTCGGTCATCCGGGCCGTGAAATCCTTGTGGAGGGTCTCGACCTGGGCATAGAAACTGTCTATCTCGTTGGAGAAATTCCTTCTGAGATTGAGATCGGTACGGAGTTCGTGAAGAAGTTCGTCCTTCTTCTCCGGTTCCATCTCCGCCTGAGCCTGTTTGACCTTTTCGTAGAGTCCGTCCATGAACTCTTTCTGCTCGCTCAGGTTCATCGCCACGCTGACGAGTTCCTTGCGCTTGAGATCCAGCAGGTTGTGCAGGTTCTCATTCTCCGCCTGCATCGTCTTGATCTCCATCTCGTTGATTGCCCGGCGGTTCTCGTTCAGTTCATCGTCCATTTCACGAAGAGTCCTGCCGGAGGTTTTCGATGCGCGCAGATAAAGGAACGACATGACCGTCAGACCGCCCGAGACAAGGGCGAGAAGCATAATGAGGAGCCCGACCTGGGCGTTCACCAAGGAGAACAGGTTCGGATGTATCATACCAGAGATAAGACAGGCGAGAATCATCGCCAGAAGCGGAGTCAGAAGCGCGTCCGTACCGATCTTGGAGGCAAGCGGCATCCAATTGACCTCCTTGTTCTGAGCCAGTTCGCAACCGGCAAGCCCAGCGAGCATCAGAAGCCCCGGAGCCAAAGGAGTGGCTTTCAATTGAATATTCCCGATCCTCAAATCGAAAGAGAAGATCAAGGTGACAAGCGCGGTGGCAAGCGTCATCGCCAAAGCGGCCTCGGCATTGATGTCGAAGCACCTCTCCATAAGTCTGTGCGAGTTGGATCCGGCCTCGCCCTTTACCAGCAAACATATGGCTATGGCAACAGCGGCAAACACCAACAGTTGGAATTCCAACGTTGAGACCGACGGAACAAGCCCTCCAAGGTTGAACCCTATGGCAAGCATCAGCGCCGAGGCCGCGATCGTCATCGCCAGCCCCATCCTGTTCATCTTCGTAAGCAGATGACAATCAGACCTTGACGAAATCGCAGAGATTACCTTGCAAAGAATAATGGCGATAAGGATTGTGAATATGACCGCGGCCAGCCACGAAAGCGGCACCGACCACTTGATAGCCGACGAACCGCTTTGGAGCATCCGCGTCCCGGCTATCGCTCCGGCAAGAGAAAACACTATGGAAGCGTCCTTTATGAATATCCTGACGGCCACTACCGCCAAGGTCGCGGCGAAGATCACCACAGCGTAATCCCTGCCGGGAACAAGCTGAGGAGACACAGGACGGGAAAGGCCGACCCCGACAAACAGCAGAAGCATTATTCCCGGGACACGGAACCGTCTGGCCACAGTGTGGCAGGTTCCGGCAGGTGCCAGAGCAACGGGCAGATCCGTCACCGAGAACCATCCTGTCAGGATGATGACAAAGAGTATGAACACCGTCACTGCCATCAGATGCTTCTTTTGATTGACATAACCGACAGCTGGTCAGCCACTTTCTCGGCCTCCATTGAAATCTCCTCGATGTGGAGTGCGAAGTAGCGCAGATGGAACTTCTGGCTGAGCCTTAATTCGTCCATCGTATGGAAAACCTTCTTCTTGAGGGATTTGGCCTGCTTGTCCGCCTCCTTTTCGTAGAAATAGACCCTGTGAACCTTCTCGGTGATACTGTCCGAAGTCCTGAAATAGGCCTTGGCCGCTGGAATGGCCGTCTCCACAGCCTGAGTGGACAACTCAGTGAGTTTCAAGAAATCCGCATTCAACTCCACCGGAATGAACGGCCTCTCTATCTCGAACTGGAACAGATTGTCGTTCAAGGTGTCGATGATGTGGTCCAAGGCCTCCAGAAGACGCATGATGTCTCCTCTAAGCCTCACAAGACTTGACTGCCTGTAAAGTCCGGCCTCGATCTCCCTGCGAAGGAGTTCCGCCTCGTTCTCCAGCCGGGTCATCGTCTGAAGATTCCCTTTGAACGCCTCGACATTAGTATAAAGATAGTTCTTCACCCCCTCACCGAAAATCAGCAAGGCCTGGTCGATCGTGTCGAAGAACTTGTCGATGTCACCTATGATTTTATTGATTCTTTTCTGGTATAGCATATTCAGTAGTTATTGTGTCGCTTTAGTGTTTCGGCTTATCGCGATGCCGGCATTACCGGTCATCAGCACTGTCAAATTTAGACCAGAATCACGACGAATCAAAATGAGTAAATTGCCCAAACATTGTGTTGTAAAGTTTTCAACAATAACTAAACGGTTGAAAAACAATAATGTTCTTCAACCGTCTGTAAAGTTAGCAATAAAAACCGAACCTGAGCTTTATAGTGTTTGTAAAGGTTAAGTTTTATACCTCCCCCCACTCATGAGTGCGATTCCGAATGCGTTGAAAGCAGAATTCGACGCGTATGATTTCTTACAAAACACCTTCAGCCACACAGCCACTGTGATCCACCCTGGTGGCACCTTGACTGAAAAACTATAGCTTTAGGCTTTTACTTTTTCAGCCATAGCGTGCCCTCACCCACGTCTGTGGCACAGTAACATGAAAGCGTTCTGTAAGCGAGGGAACTTTTCGCCCCAGCTTGTAATGATTCAAGGCGGTATATTCACAAGTCCTAACTAATGGTCATCCCCAGTTTGAACATCGGGAGGTACATCGCGATCAGCACGAAGCCGACAGCCACCAGGATGACACCGTGCGGCTCCTCGCATCAGAAACCATCATAACCGTAAGCGGGAATATGGAAAGCAACCTCAACATCACATCAGTCCTTCACAGTCTCCTTCAGGTTCTTGTCCTGGTCAATCTCCCAAACGTTAAAGACTCCGTCCTTGTCAAAATCGACCACGGAGACAGCCTGTGCCTTGAAACCGTTCTCGCCGGCCTCCACCACCTCAATTCGATAGTTGGCGTTCCCGCCATCCGTCACAAGAGCAGCCTTTCAAACCCAAGTTCCTCCAAATCATCGGAATATCGTGAATAGGTGTAGAAATAACTCTTCTCCAACGAATGCAGGAAAGTAAGTTGCTGTTGCGCCTCCGTCGCCTTGGCCCTTGAGATCAACGGCATCAGGTTCGGCATCGCCACCAACACCAGAATCCCGATGATGACAAGGACTACCAGCAACTCAGTCAACAAGAAAGCCCCCAAAGTCCTATCACTAAAAGCGTTACGATTCAAGGCGTTCATAATTCACTCGTTTTTACCATAAAAACATTCTAATGAGTTTTGACTTTTTCATATGGCGGAAACATATGAATGTTCCTCATTGCCGTTGTTGGAGGATAATAAAGTGTATCTTTTAATAATTTCAAATCATCTAATCTTAAATCATAACGAACTAAATAACCATTATGTTCACTAAGATATTTCCAACCTAGATTATCCACATCTTCTTGCTTAAACAAATAAACAGATAACACACCGGAATGTGTAACAGACAAAATGGATTCCCAATTTCCTTTTCGACCAAAAATCCAACCTGATTCAAGAATGCTATTTGCAATACAGAATGGATTGGGATCAGCATGAAGCAATGTGTCTGGATAACTAAACCCAGAATTAATCTCATCCGCCACAAAACAAGTCAATTCATAACCAGACTTGTTATTCAAAAAACAGACCTCTTTCTCCAGGTTCATAACATGACGAACCTAATAACACTATACAAATAAAGATCGCAACTTTTCTTTTCATTCTTCTCGAAGATTTAATAATGGGTTGGATAATACGCCTCATAATCGGCAGACCGATATTTGGTCTTCCACGATACGCCATAATATCTACCGAAGTATCTCTTCGCTTTCCTATTTGCTCGCATCTCATATGACGTGTAATCGTGTGTATCTGCAAATTTTCCTGAAATAGTACAAACAATCCTGCTTAATCAAATAGGGATAACTGATAATCCGAAGAATGTGGAACTAATAATGAAGCAATACCATAAACTGGAGTATTCATTAATTCCTTCGGTTCTATTTTCCTCAAACCTCCTCCATAAAAACGGCCATTTCGGGAGAGGGTTTCTGTAGGGATAGCATTTAACTCACGCCATACATCCAGAAGTACACTTTCATCCCTCATGCACTGAACATATTGCGGCTTAGGATATAGCAAAAGGTACACATTGGTTGTGATTGCCGAAGAAGAATTAAGAATAAACCGAAACATTTGGTTATTAGTCTCCGATCGTCCCATATAAGGCATGATGATGGAGGCCGGCTCTCTTTCTTCACAGGAATACCATGGGGTATGACGGCTACAAATATAACCATCTTGAACGCCTCGCTCATAGCCTACACAAATATATTCCCATACCTTTGGATACTCCCTTCGTAGAATATCCTCTGAAAGATTACAACAGAAAAGGAAGAGCTGTCGATCAACAACCGGCAATCCATTCTCACTATCAATCCTATTTCCCTTAATATAACGGGGACTGGGTAAGAGAGGCCTAAGGAACTTCGCCGGAATACTGTATTTGGCGATTGTTTCTTTATCCAAAATGAAGAAGTCATTATCACCAGTTGTAATGCCCCTCTTAACCGTAAAGAAATCACCTAAAGTGGCTCCGGGAACATCAGAAACGGCATCATTTCCGAAGAGACCGGTCCATTTAGTTTTTGATGATAACTGCCCACGATCTAATATTTTGCACGTCTCCGGATTGTTGATACTACCGCCCAAGGAGAATCGGATTGGTTGGCTATCAGATGGTTTATGGTTGCGATACACGACAATGCAAGAACTTACCAAAGCATCGCTAAACTGCAAGTCATTAACATCAAATCGGTGAATATGAACCAGCTCTACATTTTGGAGAAGGAACTGTTTAACAGCCACGCCATAATTGACATCCATAAATTCACCAGGGACAAGCCAACAAGAGACTCCACCATCTTTTAGCCACTTTGAGGACAAAATCATAAAGTAGCAATACAACCCTGCCAATCCGGAAATATTCAATCCGGACTCTCGAAGGACTTCCCCCTTTAAACGTTGTTTAACTGCACCCTCAATATGGTGATGGCGAACATATGGAGGATTAGCGACAAGCATGTCAAATTTTCCATCGGGCTGTTGGGTCAGGAAATCCGCACACCTGAGCTCCAGGTTCGTTCCATTCCAGAATTGTTGAGACGGTTTAAAGTAATACGGATCTATCTCAAATCCGAGAACTCGTTCCCTACTATCAACAAACAAATCCCTATACGCTGAATAGAAAACCCCGGTTCCAATAGATGGCTCAATTAGCGAAATATCATCCCTCCCCATCAATCGACGTAAATATAGCATAATATCACATGCGAGTGGGAATGGAGTCGAGAACTGACCCAATATATTACGCTCCTTTTGGGTCTTTCCCGCATCCAAACTATCTTGCAATGCTTTACGTCTAAACTCTATCTCATCCATTTTATTATATTCCGGCTCGCTGTAAATCACTTATCCGATGCTCCCAAACCCAATCAATGCCCTCAGCAGCCTCGTAGCCCAAATAACCACTATCAAAATAACCACTGAGAAGCAAAACGAATTCTATTCTTTTACCGTAGGTGTTTCTTAATTGTTCGATTATCGTGGCTTCTTCCTTCCTACGTTTATTAGTGTTTGTAAAATCACCTGCCGACTTACATTCAATTAAGACAGGATAGTCTCCTTTTTTGGATGCCTGTCGCATAATGACAGCATCAATTGGCATATTAACTATCTGAGTCTTATCCATTGTAATCGGAACGTTAAGATGAAAGGAGAAAGACCCTTTATCCATCTTTCTAAAATCTTCGATGGATTTAGATTCAACGAACCGATAGCCCTTGTCGGTAAGATACTTTGCTATGCTATTAAGCTGTCTGCGCTCCTGTTCATTGCGGATAATAGGATCAGACAGCGAACCACAAACACGGTCTCCTATAATATGAGTTGCCAAGAGCCTGTCTATCTCATTAGGAGAGGACTTGTCCGCTAACCAAGGCATAATATCAACATCTAAAAGCTTGTTGATAACAGCGATAATACTATTTAGGTGTTCATTCAGAGCAGATTCTTCCATTTTCGCTGGTAATTTTCCGCACTCAAGTGATGTAATCATGGATTTAGGGATATCAGAAAGACCAACTAATCTGTCTCGTGCTAATGGAGGTGTTGTCGCCATTCGCAGGATCGTGATTGCTTCTGGCACAGACTTTAATATGTCCGTTGACAACAGGTTGAAACAATCCGTTTTCTGGAAAGCATTGTTCACTCTGTTGATGGCATCTTGACGGGCGTTGATATAGGTAGATGGAGCAAAGGCCAAGAACCAATCATTATAGAACATGACGGACTTCTTGACGTCTTCTTTCCACTGTTCGGTGTTATTCCTATTAATTGAATATTTCTTCATTACAAATAAGTTGCGTAACAATGTAACGAATTTACAACTTTTCTGTGAGATAGGCAATTATCGATGTAAAATCGAGATGCTGAGGCGGTCCTTTGCCGACCATATCTATTCTTATGGTTTTTCCAAATCTTCTTCATCCGTGACCTTCCCAGAAAGTCCACTGCGAATAAAACCACGCAACTTTCCATAAATATTGCGTAAACTTTCCTGCAATTTTCTTATATTTGTGCGGAATAAATGCCGCAATATATTATGCAGACACTTTACGAACAATTCCATCAACTTCTGGAACTGACACCCATGAACTTTTTCCGGGAGCAGCACGACACCATAAACTGGGATGTCCGCATCTTGGGTATCCTAGGCCAGAAAGGTGTCGGTAAATCCACTCTCATCCTACAACACATCAAGAGAACCGGGAACAAGAATGAGTCCCTTTACGTGATTGCAGATGATATCTACTTCAGTGCACACACTCTTCTTGATACTGCCAAGAGCTTCTTCGCCCGTGGCGGGAAATATCTGTATATAGACGAAATTCATAAATATCCGGGCTGGAGTCAGGAGGTCAAGAACATCTACGATAGCCTGCCGCTGCTCCATGTCGTATATTCCGGCAGTTCAATATTGGATCTTAAAGAAGGGGGTGCAGACCTTAGTCGCCGCGTCATCGAGTACCATCTTCCTGTCTGGTCATTCCGCGAATACTTGAACTTGCGCAATGGCTGGTCATTAAAACCTGCCAGTTTGGAAGATGTATTGCAAGGGAAAGTTGATTTTCCGTACGGAGCTGAACGGCCGTTGAAATACTTCGAAGAATATATGAAAAAGGGCTGCTATCCTTTTTTTCAGGAACCGGAATTCGAAACTCGTATGAGACAAGTCATCAACACTACCGTTGAAGTCGATATTCCCAAATACGCCAGGATGACCATCGCCGCCACGCAGAAGCTCAAGAAATTCATGTACTACATTTCCAAGAGCGTCCCTGTCAAGATTAATTTCTCGGATATGGCAAGAGACTTGGAATTAAGTCGCGACGAGCTTCCCAAGTATCTGGAATATCTGGAAAAAGCCGAACTTGTTTCCGTCCTGCGTATGAAGGCCAACGGGGACGCAATTCTCCGCAAAATGGACAAGCTTTATCTCCAGAATTCCAATATGTCCTATGTCCTTTCAGGCGAAAATCCGGACACGGGGAATGCCCGAGAGACTATCTTTTATTGCTGGACCAAGCAGAAGTACGATACGGTAGAATCTCCTGTTTCAGATTTTGAGATTGACGGAAAGACTTTCGAAGTGGGCGGGCGCAACAAAGGAAAGAAACAAATATCCAATTTAGAAGACGCATACGTGGTCAAGGATACAATAGAGTATGTGTTTGACAATCAAGTCCCACTATGGATGTTCGGATTCCTTTATTGACAAAGAAGTCGTAACGAGGTAAGAGAAAATAGGGACAAGCCCACTTAATGCCTTGACGGGGTTCCTGCATTTGACGGAGTACCCGGTTATCAATAATGTTAAATTTAAGAATGGATTATTTTGCAATATGATAGACAAAACCACAATCAAGGACTTATGCCAGAAAATGGCAGGAACCTTCAAGAGATTTACGACTTCGGCTTGCTTTATGATAGCGGCAGCCATCATGTCGGTCGTGTTGATTCATCTTGGAGATAAAATAGATGGAAAAGACTCTTTTTTCCTGATGTTCTGGACGATAACCGCCGGTCTGCTGAATCTGGTGGTAAAGCTCGTGCTCACGGATTGGAGAAATAACGAGAGACACACCGTAAAACCGCTTTGGATTATAGCCGTCAATGCCTTATGGCTAGGGGTCTGCCTCGCGTTCCGCCAGGCATGGCCGCTGGATTTGAGTTGGACCAATGCAGCTGTCACACTCGTGGGGATAATAGTTTCAGGAATATTCATTGCTCCTGTCTTTCAAGAATCTAACAATGACATGAGGCTATGGAACTATATCATCGACTGCACATCAGCATTCGCGACTGCTTTTGCTGTCGGGGTGCTCCTCTCTGGAGGACTGGAGTTGCTCGTTCTTGCATTCAATGTACTCTTCGGAGTTGAAATCGGATGGAAGGTGTTCGCTGATGTGTTCCTGGTATGCATGATATTCGTCGCGCCGATGGTGTTCATGCAATTGATTCCAGAAAAAGAGAGACATGACACTGTACGTCCCGGAACAACTGGACTCGGACTGATTAACTATTTGATATTTCCTCTTTTCGGCACTTATGTAGTAACGCTCTATGTATATGCCGTAAAGATCCTTTTTGAATGGAAGCTTCCCTGCGGATGGGTATCAACACTTGTAATGGCATCAATGATATGCCTGATACTGATGATGTTTCTGCTCTATCCGATACAATTTAGAAAAGAAGACAACAAGTGGAGATTCGACCGCAAGGCGCTCAAACTCTTGCCTGCCATTTTCCTTCCGCTTCTTATATTGATGACGGTAGGAATCGCCAAAAGGATAACGGACTACGGAATCACCGCGCCACGTCTATACGTAGTCCTCTTCAACGTTTGGGGCTATGCTGTCTGCATAGGTTTGACGGTCAGCAAATGCAAAAGATTCCGATGGATTCCGCTGTCCTTTCTAGCGCTTGCAGCACTTTCGTCTGTTGGCCCGCAGAATTTCTCAGCCATGTCCCGAAGAGTCCTAGTCAGCGAAGTAAAGAAAGCACTATCCTCTAACTGTCCAGGTATCAATTTCCCTTTGGACTCGGCAAGATATTCAGAGATAATGAAATCCGGGGATATCGCAACTATGATTGAGACAGACGAGAAGATGGAATACCTCTACATCATGTACCCGGAAAGAGTCGTGCGTGAGATTGTTGACACAACTGTGGGATTCTGGAACTTTGGACTTATGCAGATGGACACCGTAGAGGTAGACGAATGCGGTTCCCACTGGATTGAAATCAACACCAAAGGGGCATCCATAATTCCTAAGGGATTCACACGCTTCGAAAACATCAACTTCTATTGCTCTGTACCATTGGCCGACACGGCCTTCGTAACCGTCTCATCAGATTCTGTCACGCTGACGATTCCTGTGAGCGAGATTGACACGGCGCAGAAAGAGAACGGATGCAAGCCACTATACTTCTACGGAGATGGCGGAGTGTTCTTTACCAACAATATTTCCATCGACAGCGAAGGCAAAAATGATATGAATGTACAACTCAGCGGAATAATATTCTTAAAATAAATCTTGAAGTAGTGACGAGATAAGAGAAAATAGGGACAAGCCAGATGTCAGTTTTGGTATCAGAGGCGTATTCGTTTCCCGTCGCATCTTCATGGCTTTCCGTTTTGCCTATCTTGTATTGGCCTCCATGATAATTGAACAGCAGTTCTATACGAAGGCGACAGTCGCTATCGAGTAACTTGTTTGTCAGAAAGACTTTTTTTCAATGAATATGGGAAGAGCGGCTCGCAATTTGCGGG
>OHSB01000433.1_pt1 | contig 11489 bp, 7 predicted proteins | sample 1578591 | NCBI WGS metagenome assembly OHSB01 (sample SAMEA3879508, study PRJEB24766) | human gut metagenome | biome: human-associated habitat; feature: feces | place: USA | collected 1985/1987 | reverse complement strand
TTTTACCTTTAGCTATAAGTCCAGCAGCAAAAGGAATATAAAATCTAGTATCAACAGTTTTTCTATTTTCACTATCTCTTATAATTTTAATTCTATGATTATATTCATCTAATCGACGAGCATAAACAACTTTCTTTCCTTTAGTTCTGTAACTTTCACCTGTAATGCTATATAGTTTGCCATTGTATTCTACTTTATAAGTACCATCAATATATCTAATAATACCTTCACATTTAGCAACTATAATAACATATTTATTGACTATTCCTTTCTCTTTGGATTTACCTACAACTCCAAATGAAAATTTAAAGCTAACCATAGCATACTACTTTCTTTTAATAGTACGCATACGTTTATCAACAGCACGAGTAATATCTTTAAAAGTATTATCTTCGGGAAAATCTACATAAATATTTTCCTCACTACCTACCTTCATGGGTGAATAATGACTTTTAATGACTGCATTCTTTAGTTGTAATCGAAGATTGCTTAATGTACTTTCACTATCTGCTGCTTTAATTACAATATCCAAACGAGCCGCCATACGTCCCAATGTGATATTAACCGGATGTGAAGTACTTAATGTACCTTGATAGAAACCATACATAAACATCTTGGACGGTAAACCCAATTTGGCATCTGTTGCATTTCGGTTGATAGGCAACGTTAAAAGTTCTTTCTGTAATAGTTGCAGTGTCTTTGGCCATGCTCTGTTGTCATTATTTGGGACAGAGGCAGTTGAAGGATTGTTACCACCAACTGTTCCTTCAAGATTGGCTATTAAACAAAGTGTTCCTTTGTTACTATCAGTAAGCGTTAATCTTGCAGTATAATCAGTTGCTAATTCTCCTTTATCATTCAAATGAATATATTCTGTATCGCTTTCTACTAATCCCCCTTCTTCATTATAGTGCAATAACCATAGATTGTACATCGGATTTTCGATTTGTAAATCTATCGGGTTGGCAGAACGTGTTTCTTCTACTGTGAAATCCGTAGTCTGTAAATTGAGTAGTACGGCGATCTGGTCTTCTCCAAGTTCAATCGCCGGAGTTTGATCATCGGATATCATCCATTCCTCTTCGGATGAGCAGGCTGCTAAAAACAGACAAGCTATTAAAGTATATATTGCGTTTCGTTTCATGATTTTCTTCTCCTATGTTTATTTATCGGGATCTATGTCAGCTGTCCAGGAAGACTCCTGCCAGTTGGCCACTGTAATGCCGTCTTTTATATCAAGTGTTACGGTGTAATTGTATGAATATCCCGGTAGGAACTGTTTGCCTACAATAGAATAGGTAAATTGTGTGGGGACGTCATTTACCAATACATTCATAATAACTATTACCGGGGTAGAACGGCAATCTGTAGGCAAGATACCCGTTTCTCCTTGCAGGATTCCTTCAGATGTAGTGATAAAACTTTTGGCCGGAACATAAATTCGATTGTATTTATCTCCTAATTTAGACAGCATATTGTCTCCTACGGTATAGTTATTTCCCGTGGTAGGATCTATTTGTATACCGTCTATTTCAACACCCGCCTGCATGATAGATAAATGAGCTATTTTATCAGTCCCCTTAATTAAGAACTTCATGCGGGAAGTTACTTGCATCAGTGGATTTAGAAGAATAACTCCTTCATTACCAGAAACCTGACAAGTAGTAGATTCAGTTTGTGTCCAAGCATTATTGGTCGCTATCACATATTCTCCGTTTTTAATCATGCATGTGCCATCTTTATAGGATGCCTTCGCTGGTGAAATAGCACTAAATGTATATGTACCCGGATTTAAGAATAATGGAGTCTTGCTTACATCCTCTTCCTTATAATTCCCATTTTCATCAAATTGAGAACAAGGATAAAGTGATTGGACACCACCATCTCCGGTCTTTACAACATAGCCTTGTGTTTGCGTAGTTGTAGCGCCTTTTGCGAAAAGCCATAATGTACTACCTTCTGAAAGGTTCAGAATCTTAACTCCGTTTAATGCTGAGTTATTGGTAGCACGGGTGTTGCTTTCGGGTGCATCTTTTCCGGACATAATGGCATACTGACCTCCTAATTGTACTGTTACCGGTACTTTGCCTTCATTCGGCAGGGATCCTCCCTCTTCATCGGACGTACAGGCTGTTAGTAACCCAACCGGTATGAGAAGAAGCATTAGCTGTTGTATATAATTCCTTGCTTTCATATCTCTTTTATTTGTTTTGTTCTTAATTCACATTTTTATCACGTACACAACGTACGGAACAACCATAACCACGCCGTTCTTGATCCCACGTATATAGATATCTATGGGATTCATCACCACTAAACTTTATGCGGAAACTCCATGATTTATTATCTCTTGTATTTGCTGTAGATGTATGATAAATCGCTTCACTTCCGGCATATATCAGAGCTGCTCCGTTTCCGTCTACATGTATATATCCGCTAATTGGTAGCATGAGTGTTTCTACCGGATTATCCCAATCTGTATAATCCTTGTTGTAATTCTCTTTTGTCAGTGTACTATTTTTGTCCGCAGGATAACGCGAAATAACAAGTACTGAACGATATCCTTGTGCATCGCCTCCCGTGTCACATTTATCTTTATCAATTGATGTATTTCCTACACGTTTAATTTGCCAACGTACTCGGTAAGCATTGGGTGTTCCTTGGCGTTTGATTGCGTAGATGGTACCCCACCTTTCTGTGGAGGAAGGAACTCCTACATATACTGCTTTCTCATTATGAACATCATAATTTACGGTTGTACTGTAAGTTCCACTATGATTTAAAAAAGTTATATCTCCTGCATCTTGGCTGCTTGGAACAATTGATAAAAATTCATCTTTAGTAGGTAGTCTCCAACCTTTCGGACAAGGCTGATTTACTGGGTTATCCCAATATGTGGCACTTACATTATGATCAGAAGCCCAATCTCTACTATAGTATTCATTTGCTGAAGAACTGAATTTAAATACCTTTGTTTCTCCCGGATCCTGCGCGCAATCACTATAGCCGTAGCTTTGATTAGTACGTTGTGCATCGTAATAATACCCGGGAACGTATGGAAAAGGTTTAGCACTAGGTTTATTATAACTAGTTTTATTTGCACCATTACAATTAGGAACAGCGTTGGTCGGATCCTCCTCTTTAGGATCTAAGCAGCTGCCATTCAAGTAATAAGGAATACTACGCCCGAATTGGTAGTAGAATCCCCGCGAAGCTTCCCAGCTTTGAATACTTTTTGTTGCATCGGCATTTGTAGCTCCTAAGTTTCTATCCATCCATGTCACACTGCCGAAGGTAACCGAGCTACCTATTTGTGTATCCTCGTAATCCGAGTTGTCGTCTATCCAGTCGTATACACGAGGAATTACGGTTACTACCATGGTTGTCTGAGTCATGGTCAGTACGATATCATATTCATAGTTTGGTTTAAACTTGAATGCTTTGTATTTTGGGTTTTTATTATCAGTTGTATTTTCTACGTCTACTTCTTTAATACGATATGTAGTTGTCTTTTCGTAGTCATCCACTTTCGTTGTTACTTTCAGTCCTAAAGCATGAGAGTCAGTGTCTGTTCCTCTGGTAGGGAATGTCATTGCTGAAAAAATTTCATTTTTAGCTGTTTCTTCATTAATTTCAATCTCTTTCTTGTATACAGAATGTGTGTGGTCTGTATTATCAATTCTTGTATCTGTTGCGCTACTGAACTCTCCGGTTGCAAGACTTAAGTCGCCGGATAAATAGTCTATTAGTTTTACTTCTTTTAGAACAACGGTGGAATTGACTAATTCTTCATTTTTTTGTGCGTAGATATGAAGTTTGGATAAAGTATGCTCAAAGTTCAATTGTAATTTTCCTGAGTTTTTGTAGGTTTGATTTTTAAGATTACCCGCCCACATCACATCGGTTAATGCCCCGTTTTCATAAGAGACATAACAAGTGGGAGCGCTGTTGTCAGCATTATATTTTATTTCCGGTACATACTCTTTATCACTCAGAGTTACTGCATAAAAGTTTAAACTATGATTATTGAATTTATTGTTTCCGTCGAATGATATAGTGTGTTCATTTGTTTCAGTACCTTCTATTGCGTTCTTGCTTGGGGTTTTCTGCAGATAATTAGTATTCCAGTTGTCATTTTCGACAGCGAATAACTGGTATTTTGTACCTGCCTCAAATGCTTTCTGATCGTCGTCGGCGGATACGTCTGCTCTCGTATAGATACTTGGAAGGCCCGAGAATTGAAAAACTCCATTCCCTTCTGCAGCACTATTATCATAAGTGTCTTCTGTACATGCTGCGAATGCTGTTATGGATGCAATCACAAACAAACCGTTGATTATGTTATTATATCTCATCATGGCTTAATTGTTGTTTTGGATGTTTTTATTGTTTAGTCGGGTTAATGGGGACTGTGATTAATCCTCCTGCTTTCCAGGGTGCTTTTACGCCTGTAAGCGTAAATGAATCTTGGGTGAAGTTGATAACCACTTCATAAGCTTCTCCCGCCTGTGCTATAGATACTGGAGTCTGATTATTAGCTTCCAGTAGTTGTACATTCATCTCTCCATAGTTGGTTTTAATGTTATCTGTTGAACCTACGGGGGTCATTGTTGCTTCCAGATTGAAAGAGAGTTGCCCGTTATTGTTGGCTGGCATATTTAGATAACAAGTGCCTATGGTATATTCTTGATCGATGTCAGTCAAATATTGATCGGGAACGTGTAATGTTAAATCATTCTCAATAGTTTCTTGTGCTCCGGCAGCTACATAGGTCTCTTTATTATATTCCCATTTGTTAATGAGATATGATTTGCCGAGTGTTACTTTTACATCGTGTACAAGTTTACTGCTCTGCATCTTTTTGTCACGTTTGGCGTAGAAAGTGACTTTAGTTAACAGATGCTTGAACTCTAATGGTGATTTATTTGAAAAAGGACTATTTTTATTTCCTTCTTCCGTTTGTGAGGCGAGCACATCAACGGTTCCTGCCGAAATGGTTGAACTCAAAGCCAGTTGTTTATAATCATCGGATACCGTCAAACGATCACTTGGAGCGTAACCTATTGCATATACCGTAGTACCGTTTGGATAAGGTATTGCTGTGTCATATGCATCTTCTTTGTAGTTATCAATTCCTGACAAGTTATCTGTTGAGTTATAATAATTATAGTCTGCTCCTGTGAAAAATGCAACCTTGAATGTCCCATTATCATCGAGCCCGATCATGCTTTCACTGGAACGGGTGAAACTTATTTCTATGTTTTTGTTGCTAACGGGCAAGGAGTCGTCTTCTAGTATACTATTGCAACTGCTGACGCTAACTGCTGCTATCAGGAGTAATCCATTGATGATGTTATGTTGTCTTATTAGTCTCATAGTTATACTCCTTTTATTAATTATTTCCGGTTTCAACATCAATTGTAGTCCGTCCTTTAAGAACCCATGGTATCATGGTTGTATTTACTTCGATTGTTTTATCAGATTGCAGAGTATTGAATGCAGTAACATTGATTATGTAATAATTGTTACGTATAATTCCGGACGCTACGCTAAAATCTGTCGGTGAGTTCACAAATGTTTCATAGTACTGCCAACCACCTTCGTAAGTGATAAAGTCATTGACGGTAACAGTCAGCCCAGACTCTCTCAAGTAATCAATTCCGGTACTTATATTGCTGTAACACATATCTTTCATACTTGTCGGGACCTTTTTGCAGGTATAGAAAGTGCCGTTACCGGATAATCTGTTTTTGGCTTCCTGTTCGGTCAAGTTGGTCTCTCCGTCTATGTTTTTGGGGGTAAACTTGGCGGCGACTTTCAAGTAGGTTGCCACTTTTTGAGCATCGCTGAAATCATTTGAACTCTCAGTATCTATGTTTATTGTATTTTCCAGACAATAAATCCCTTCTGTATATCGCTTGTCATCTTCTTCTATTCGCTGAATATCATATTTTACAGCATTTTCTCCAGCAGTCACGTTGGTGGCTGTAAAAAAGTTAGCGTCATAATTTGCTGCCAGTGTCGTACTCATCGGGAAGTTCGGGTCTTCATTGTTCGCTTTTTTGAACGGGAAAAACTTCTTATTGGTTGTTTCTAAAATATAATGTACGTCACTCAATCTGATATAACCGTTATCTTTGGTCAAGTTTACATATTCTGTATCGCTTTTTGTAGTGCAAGTCAACAATACTTTGGACATGACACGAGTCAAAGTTGCTTTGATTCGTGTCATTTTATGCTCTTCAATATTAATGATTTCACTGTTACTGCCTTCAGTAACAGCCTGACCGGTCATTAAAAAACTGTTATCTTCAGTGATGTCTCCTATATTGTTTATCAGTTGTTCCGGATTATGATCAGGAGCTGCCTTGATCGATTCTATTTGTGTATCTGTCATATTGGCTGCAACGAATATTTTTTTGTTGCCAATAGATGTATTTACGACAAAGTATAGGAATTCATTTTCCAAATCTTCTCCGGTGATTGTTTTATCTTGAATGTTGGTACCATTCGTATCCATAATAAACAATGTGAGCTTACGGCACTTGCTTTCTTCTGTCGTACCGGATAATGTTTTTTCTCCGTCAACTGCCCGTGTGCCTATTTGTGGCATGCTGATAGATAGCATTAATTGAGCTTCAATTTGCGGTTGCATCTCCTGTCTTTCAACGAACTCATCTTGTGAGCATCCTGAAAAACCGGCAATAGCTATCAGAGCAACTAGAAGATTATATGTTAATTTGAGGTGTCTCATTATCTCGTTTATTTAGAGTTCGAAATCGTTAAGCTGAATGACCCAACCGTTTATTTGTATGACGGATTTGATTAGCGCCATATTCTCGTCAACGAAGAATATCATACTGTAACGGTCTTCGCGATCCAGATATTCCTGTAATTCCATATCTTTATAATGCTCTTGTTTTAGCATATTCAGATATTTAATCATATCCAGATTTTTAATAAGTTGTTCTCCCGTTTCTGTATTGGTGATATTCAGCTCCGGTTTTTTATCTTTCATGAGTCGTCCTACACTCAGTTCTGCAATAGCTGCCGGATATTCGCTGTCTGTATCTTGTGTGAAAGCGCGTGATGTTATGTACTCTTGTTCAGTGGCAAATGGTTTATACGTCAACATGTTGTCCGGCAACAAAGAGTTGTCATAGTTCATGTATCCGTTTTCATCATATATTGTATACTTAAGATTTTCTTTTTTTAATGCTCTGGTGACAGGCTGGTCAGGGTGTTGATTTACCTGTGCTACAACAATGCGGATATTGTTTGTGTTCTTCACTAAAGAAACTTCAGTAATACGTTCTCTGCTGTTTCGGGTGAAAGCACCTTTTTTAACTTCTCCGTGCCACAGTGAAGAAAGTTCCTTTTCAACAATATATTTGTCTTTTTCATCTTCCGAACGTGTAGGAACGGCTTCTTCTCGCAGAGTTTTTACCTTTAATTCTGTGATTTGAGATGTTTGTGGATATAACACAGGCACTGCGAACGACTGGTCGTCTAATCCTGCCCATGCAATTAAATGGTATTCTCCCGGATCAAAATCCAGGCTCATGGAATAATTACCATCTGCCAGCATTTCTCCTTGGTCTGTTTTGTAATATACCATATTTCCATTGTCGTCAAAAGCATAAAGTGTGACGGTTCTTACTTCTTGAGCGAAAGCGTCTACTTTCTCCATATTATAGTCATACTTGAACTTTACCAAATATTTGATGCTGCAATCGCCTTCATTGTAATCCAGGACAGAGTCGCAGGATGCCATTGCACCAGCCAATACTGCAAGTAACAGTATCTTGTTTACTCTTTTTTGTATGGTGGTCAGTATTCGTTTCATTTTCTTTGTTTTATGCTTTTGGGGGAGTCTGTTTTGTTTACCTTATTATATCAATAAAGAGAACTGGTTTGGAAAGGGAAGTTACCCCTTCCCAAACCAGTTTATTGTTGTGTGATGCAATTATAAAATGATGTCTATCAAGTTTATTGTCCAAGGAAGAACCTTGACTTCTATATTCAGACTTGCTGGGTCCGGAGTGGGAGTCGGAGTCGGTTCGCCTAATTTTGTAATGCTTGATACATTCAGCTTATATACGTTGTTTCTAACGATTGTTTTATTGCTTGCAGTATTTGTGTAAATATCTGCAGTGTAGTAGCATTTACCATCTTCGTACATCTTGATAGGAACTCCTGCTGCTCTGAAATCAGCAGCTTTGCTTTCAGCTGTTAAGCCGTTTGCAGTAAGCATATTTCCGAATTTCTCGGCTAATGATGTAAAACTTGCATATACTTCATTTTCTGAAGTTACATAGAAAGTAGCAGGTTCTGTTTCCTTATCCCATGTTGCAACAGCTTCGTATACAACACGTGTGTTGTTTGCATCTTTGTTTTCCAAACAGTATGTGATGTTACTAGTTTCATTGGGGGTTGACTCTTGCACATTACCAACAATATCTTTGGATACGTAGTCCCAAGTAGTTTTGGCTGCGTCATATGCTTGGAAGAAGTTTGATTCGATTGGAGTCGTATTTGCCAGTACATAAGTATCTTGCTGCAAATTAACGAATGAGTATTGCTTTAATGTAATATTCAGTGCTTCAGCATATATTCCCGGAGTAATGTTTTCAAATGCAGTAGTTTTTGACTGTTCTACCAGTTTGGCGGCTGCACGTTCAACATTAATTCTGGCAGTTGCCACTTTTCCTGCTTCAACAGTTACTGTTTTTACTGCGCCATTTTCATTACTCATTAAGAATTCACCGGGTTTAGCAACATAACCTGTAAGTCCGTCTAAAGTGCTAACGTAATTAGCGCTTGCTGTCATACTTGCATAGGGTGTCGTAGGTTCTCCTTGTAGGTTTAAAATAACGTAAATGCTAGCTTCTCCGGCAGAAACAGGAATACCATCTTTCAAATATAATGTATTATCATTTTCGTCAATTCTGAAATCTTCATATTCATAAGTATGTATATCTCCATTGACAATTACTTTAGCTGTTTTAAAAGTTTGCTCAGAAGTCAGCCCCTCTTCTTCTGTTGCGCGAGTTGTTACTGGATAAGAAATGCCTAATTGTATTAAAGCGTTTTCTGTACCTTGCACCTGACCGTTATCTACGGTTTCATCATTTTCGTTGCTACAAGCTGTCATGGCAACTGCTGCCAAACCTGCTAATAATAAGTTTCTAACTTTCATTTTTGTTTTGAGTTTAATGCGTGATGTTATGATTGTTTTTTTGTACATACTACATTTATATGTAGTTATGTTGATTTTAGAGTGGAAAAGAGTCATCTAAAGGATGGGGGACCGATTGTTTTATAAAAAACATCATTTCTTTTTCTGATCGGAAGCCCTTATATATTATAAGGTGAAATAACTAACTTCCAGTTGGAGGGATTTTGTTTGTTTCTTATAGGCAATGTTTCTTTTATTTGTTTATTACTAAATTTTTGTCTTGTTTGTTTTAAGGAATCTTTTTGTTCCTTATCGACATTGCAAAGTTATGGGAGAAATGTAAAACTATTGATTGGTGTTTTTTTCAATTTTCAAGGTGAATTTTTCAATCTTTCAAATGTCACTTTTAGGGTGGGTGAATTAGTCATTTTGTGAATGATTTGTTGAGGAGATGAATATTATACCGCCTTTCCTTTTCTTTTTCCACTGTTTGTATTATATATTTTCTTCAACTTATTCTGCGCAATAGAATAAATTTTGCAACTATTTAGGCGGGATGGAATGATTTGTGTCTTTTTCATTCTGTTTTGAATGATTTATTGCTGCTGTTGTCGTGTTCATAGTAGACTGCGTTACGTGGAACAGGTGGATGATCTCATCGTTACAAGAATACTTTCTCACCTTAGTGAGAATTAATTCTTATCGAGGTGAGAATATTTTCTCATAGTGATGAGTATTTTTTCTCACAACGGTGAGAATTGTTTGAGAATTTAATGAAGCGTATTTTGCTATGTATTAATTAAATAGCGAGTTTGTAACCGTGCTGGATAAGTTCGAATCTGTAGTAGCGGAGACTAATATTTCGGATAAGGCTACTTTGAAATAAATCCCTCAAATTGGCAAACTGAAATAATATATTAAATCCCCAGGAAAATAATGTGAGCGTTACTTGATAGATAAGAAAAAACGCACTGCCTTCTCAGGTGGTGCGTTTCTTGATTTGGGGTTAAAATTTTAATTATAAATCATAGGGGGAACAAATACTGTTTGTGTTATTGTTCTTGTTTATTCTAAGGGGTAATTTTGTTTCTTCTTTAATTCTTTCAAGTTGGCGTCTGCTTGCTTTATGAGACCGGCAGCTTTAGCTGCATTGAAATATTTTTCGGCTGTGTCTAAGTCTCCTTCTATCATAGCGATAATTCCTAGATTGTTCTGTGTCTCTGCGGCTTTTGGATTAGCTTTAGCCAGATATCTCTTAGCGGTTGTCATATCACCACCTTTTTGTATTTCCATTGCTCCGGCATTGAGGTTGGCGATTGGATCATCCGGAAACATTGTAGCGGCTACTTGGAAAGAATGGTTGAATTCTTCGCTTCCCGGTTCACAACTTTCTGCAATCCGGTAGATTTCCTGTAAACTCAATAATTGCGGGCGTTTATTAATTATCTCTTTAGACTCTTCAAGACTGAGACCGCGTACTGTATAATTGACCGTATAATCTGAATGACGGAGTGCAGGATAACATTCTGCCAATATATATTGGTATGTCTGAGGTCCAACCAGATTAGCGATATCGCGTTCCTTCTTATCAATGTTTATGCTTTCATCATCTATCAAGCGAAGAACTTCCTCCTTTTTCTCTATTGATGAAGCGGAAACAAATTTGCGGAAACCTTTCCAGTCCTCCGGGGTATATTCCGAAGTGATGAGCTTCTTATCGAAATTGTAATAACTGGTCACATAATCTACAAGAGCCTGGGTACGATTCTTTGCCAAACGGGTATTGTTGGCGTAGCTGCCTTCGGGTGAAGCGTAACCGTGAATCTTTATACCGGTAAGAGTTGTATATTTGTCGTTGCGCACGGTATCGATTGTTGCACGTATTTTTGCCAACTCACTTGTGTTACGACGATACTCCGGATAGATGATGATTTTGTTGACTGGGAAATCCAGAAATGCGCTTCCTTCTACTGCACGATATTTTATGTCTTCGGCTTTTGGAGTGATATAGGCTATGGAAGGTTTTACTTTCAGTGGTAAAATGTTCAACTGGGTGATTAATTCACCGCTGTTGTCCTCCAGGATGTCACAACAACCACATAGGTCTATATTCAGTTTCATGTTTGCATTGCGCATCCATGCTTCGAATGGCATTTGTACCAGATAGTTTATTTTTTGTTCCTGATGTTGTTTGCGACGTATAATGGTATAAGTGTTCTCGGGAGTCTTGTGGTTTCGTTGGTTGACAATGTCGCGTTTGCGTCCATACACTACAATAGAAGACAACACCTTGGTCTTTCCGTTTGCCTCA
>OHSB01000431.1_pt1 | contig 11522 bp, 12 predicted proteins | sample 1578591 | NCBI WGS metagenome assembly OHSB01 (sample SAMEA3879508, study PRJEB24766) | human gut metagenome | biome: human-associated habitat; feature: feces | place: USA | collected 1985/1987 | reverse complement strand
GGAAGGGGAGGAGCAGTAAGTATGGCAATGAAAACACAGCTTCACAGGCTGTTGGTTCCACCCTGAATCAAATCGGTGCAGATAAGGAAGGAGGTACACCGTGCAGGAGGAAACAACACAGAAAACCATTGCTCTTGCAATCAAGACTTCCAAACTGACCGCAAGCGTGTTACAGAAGGCGATGAAGATGTATCTGGAACACCAGAAGCATAAGGAGCCTTCCCATGGGAAAATCCCGGTAAAAAAGCTGGTCGGTCAGGGAGAGGGTGCAAAGTCCATTGAGGTTACGGATAGCAATATTAAATCCTTTGAGCGTGTTGCAAGGAAATACAATGTCGATTTCGCAGTAAAGAAGGATAAGACCACGGAACCACCCAAGTATCTTGTATTTTTCAAGGGCAAGGATGCTGATGTGATAGCACAGGCATTCAAGGAATTTGTAAAAGTTAATGAGAAAAAGCAACAGCGTCCGTCACTCAGACAGAAATTGAAAGGACTTCAGAAGATTGTTGCACAGAATAAGAATAGGGAGCGAAGCAGAGAGAAAAATAAGGACAGAGGACAGAGCTTATAAGCAAGGTCATTGACGGAATTAAAAAGGATTTACAGTCAATTCCGAAAACTCTCAAAGAAAAAACAAAAGGGGTAAATAAGAAACAGCTTGCCCTGAAGTGCGCTCCCTATGTGATTTTCGGATATGTTCTGAATAAGGTTTCATGGCTGTATGGACAGCAGGCAGGTGACAATACATTACAGAAGGTGTTGGACACAATCAATGGGATTGGAGGTGCGTTCCATAATCCGCTTCCAAGTTTTCTGCCGAGAGATTTACTGGTAGGAGTGGGATGCGGAATAGGATTTCGTATGGTAGTTTATTATAAAGCGAAAAATGCAAAGAAATTCCGGCAGGGAGTGGAGTACGGTTCGGCAAGGTGGAGGATATAAAGCCTTACGTTGACCCTGTATTTGAAAATAACGTGCTTTTAACAGCAACGGAACGGCTTATGATGTCGGGCAGACCAAAGCAGCCGAAGTATGCGAGAAACAAAAACATACTTGTAATCGGTGGTTCCGGTTCCGGCAAGACCAGATTTTTTGTAAAGCCGAACCTCATGCAGATGCACAGTTCCTACGTTGTGACCGATCCCAAAGGCACAGTCCTCGTGGAATGTGGCAAAATGCTGTCTAAGAATAATTACCGGATCAAGGTGCTGAATACCATTAACTTTGCAAAATCAATGCATTACAATCCTTTCGCTTATATCCGTAGCGAAAAGGATATTCTGAAACTGGTCACGACCCTGATGACCAACACCAAGGGTGAAGGGTCCGGCGGGGACCCATTCTGGGAAAAATCGGAGCGTCTTTTGCTCACCGCCCTGATCGCCTATCTGCATTATGAAGCCCCGGTGGAGGAACAAAACTTCGCTACTTTGCTGGAAATGCTGAACACCATGCAGGTACTGGAGGACGACGAGGAATACCAGAACCCGGTGGACTTGCTGTTTGAGGAACTGGCAAAAAAGAAGCCCAACAGCTTTGCCGGGCGCCAGTACAAGCTCTACAAATTAGCTGCCGGCAAAACGGCAAAATCCATCCTCATTTCCTGCGGTGCCAGATTAGCCCCCTTCGACATCCAAGAGTTGCGTGACCTCACTATGTACGATGAGCTGCAACTGGACACGCTGGGCGATAAGAAAACGGCGTTGTTCCTCATCATGTCGGACACGGATTCCACCTTCAACTTCCTCATCAGCATGGTCTACACCCAGCTTTTCAACCTTCTGTGCGACAAAGCGGATGATGTGTACGGCGGCAAACTGCCCATCCATGTACGATGCCTGATCGACGAGTGTGCCAACATCGGGCAGATCCCCAATCTGGAAAAGTTGGTGGCGACCATCCGCAGCCGTGAGATCTCTGCCTGCCTTGTTTTGCAGGCGAGAAGCCAGTTGAAAGCCATCTACAAGGACAATGCGGACACCATCGTGGGCAACATGGACAGCCAGATTTTCCTCGGCGGCAGTGAGCCGACCACCCTGAAAGACTTGTCCGAGATGCTGGGCAAGGAGACCATCGACGCCTTCAACACCTCGGACACCCGTGGCAACAGCCCCAGCTATGGCACTACGTTCCAAAAGATGGGGCACGAATTATTGAGCCGGGACGAGCTGGCGGTGCTGGACGGCGGCAAGTGCATTTTGCAGCTGCGTGGTGTGCGCCCTTTCCTCTCGGACAAGTACGATTTAACCCAGCACCCCAACTACAAGCTGACCTCGGACTACGACCCCAAAAACACCTTCGATATTGAAAAATATCTGAACCGAAAAGAAAAAATCAATCCCAATGATGAATTTGTTGTGATTGATGCTGATTCGCTCCCGTCTGCCTGACCCGGTAGGCGGTTTTATTTTATCCTGACCAGAGAGGTACACCAGAAAGTCCACTCTCGCCGTAGCTCGCGGCCTCAATAGGCAGCTTCAGGTGTGTACGGACGGTCTACAACTTTCATTTATAAAGGAGAAACGACTATGGAATTCTTTAACTCTGCTATCGAAGTTCTTCAGACTCTGGTTGTCGCTCTGGGTGCCGGTCTCGGCGTGTGGGGTGCTATCAATCTGCTGGAAGGTTACGGTAACGACAACCCCGGCTCCAAGTCTCAGGGTATGAAGCAGCTCATGGCTGGCGGCGGCGTTGCTCTGGTGGGCATTACCCTGATTCCCCTGCTGAGCGGTCTGTTCGGTTAAGAACAGCGGGCGGCGATTGCCGCCCGGTACATATTTATAATAAGGAAAGCCATAGTAACGATCTCACATACAGAAGGTGAATCAGATGAGCGAGATTTTATTGTATCATGGCAGTAAAGAAGAAGTTGTCTATCCCGAAATCCGCATCACACGGTATACAAAGGACTTTTCTTGGGGATTCTACTGCACGAACAACTATCAGCAAGCCTACCGCTGGGCAGACCGCCGTTCTGCCGACGGCCTTGTGAACGTCTACCGCTATGTAGAAAATCCCGACCTGAAAATCCTGCGTTTCCCTGAAATGTCGGACGAATGGCTGGATTTCATTGCAAAATGTCGTGCAGGCGAAACCCATCCCTACGATATTGTGGAGGGACCCATGGCAGACGACACCATTTGGGATTACGTCAACGGATTTACGTCCGGGCAGATCAGCCGTGAAGCATTTTGGGCATTGGCGAAGTTCAAGCATCCAACACACCAGATCAGCTTTCATACCGTAAACGCTTTGCACTGCCTGACCTTTGAGAGGAGTGAACCCATCCATGACCGAAAAGCAGAAAAATGATGTTCTCTACGTTTGCAGCCTGATCGAGACCATCGCCCGTAAGACCAAAAATCATCGGCAGGATGTGATTCGTCACTTCACAAAAGCCGGCATCGAACGGCAGCTCCGGCTGGCAGAAGTAAACCACTGTCTGTCCTTTGAGCAGGTTTCGGATGAGCTGATTGAAGATCTCAACATCCCGGATGGGGATTTTGATACTGCTGCGGAGTGCCGCTATACGGTCCCTTCTGCAACCTCCATCGGAATGCTGTACCAGGGGCTGGTGCTGTCCACCATGAAAGATGAAGATGCTGCACAGGCAATTCTGGATGTTTTTTCGTCGTTTATCACGGATGAGATCTCCGATTTCAATTCCAACGTATACTACACCAATCCTGATTATCTCCGCTGCTCCTATCTGGAGGGCAAAATGCTTGCTTGAGAAAGGATTGTTATAATGGCAAAAAATCAACATAATGCAGGGCTTCATTATAGACCTCTCAATCAACTTGGATTATCAAACTTCAATGATTATATAGAAAATCCCATTGATAGTCGTTTTAAGTTTAATCCGCCCCCTCTAAAATGTGGTAAGCTTTTTGGACTTTGCAAAGCTGATCGTCAAAAAGAAAAGCTTCAGAAACATTGCCCGTGGCATCCGCTTCTAAAAATGAAGGCATTCACATTAGAGATCAACGGAGAAGCTGAATACATTTGGTATTGTAAAGAATGCGATTGTTATTATATGAACCCCTTTTGGCGAAATGGAGAAAAACGCATCCTTGATGTTTATCATAAGGTTCCTGTTCGCCGACTTATAAAAACAGCTATATAGCTTTGATTATGATTTGCCGATTGCCGAAAAGCAGTCGGCATTTTTGTTTTCATCGGCTTCTGAGGCGATTATTCCATACAGCGGCTTGAGCAGCAGCGGAAAGCCCTCTGCAGCTTGCAGTTTTATTAAATGTCCGTGCTCCAAGCCGCGTTTTTATCCACCCATCCATGAAAGGCGGTGCTATTATGCAGTTTTTGACCCACATTATTTTTCTCCTGAATCTCCTCAAGACCCTTATCAACCACTTCAGCTAAGGACGGTGACTGCTGAATGGAAACCGTTCTCAAAGCCATTGCCGACTGGATCAAAGGCATCCTGACGGCAGGCATTATGTCAAACCTTTCCGGTCTGTTCGACGATGTGAACACGCAGGTGGGAAATATTGCACAGCAGGTGGGCACCAAACCATCCAGCTTTGAGCCGCGCGTTTTTGCAATGATCGAAGCTCTTTCTCGGAATGTGGTGCTGCCCATTGCAGGCATCATCCTGACCTTCATCGCCTGTTATGAGTTGATTGAGATGATCACCCAGCACAACAACATGGCGCAATTCGAGCCTGCCCTCATCATGCGCTGGATTTTCAAGACCGCTGTTTCGGTGTGGCTCATCAGCAACACCTTCGATATTGTGATGGCGGTGTTCGACGTCACTCAGAAAGTAGTGTCCGATTCCAGCGGCATCATCGCCGGGAACACCCGTGTCAACGACATTGGCTTGTCGATGTTGGAAGCCAGCCTGATGCAGATGGATATCGGCCCGCTGTTCGGGCTGTTTTTGCAGTCCTTCTTCATCGGCATCACCATGCGGATCTTGAACATCATTATTTTTGTCATCGTGTACGGAAGAATGATTGAGATATATTGCATGGTGAGCCTTGCACCCATCCCCATGGCGACTTTCGGCAACCACGAGCAATCGCACATGGGACAGAACTACCTGAAATGCCTGTTTGCGCTGGGTTTTCAAGGCTTTCTCATCCTCATTTGCGTGGCAATTTACGCCGTGCTGATACAGTCGGTGGCAATCTCCGGGGATGCCATCAACTCCATTTGGAACATTGTGGGCTACACCGTTCTGCTTTGTTTCAGCCTGTTCAAAACCAGCTCCGTAACCAAATCCGTTCTCGGAGCGCATTAAAGGAGGTGCTTTGTTGGCTGCGTATATTTCCGTTCCCCGTGACCTGACGAAAGTAAAATCGAAGGTCGCATTCAACCTGACGAAACGTCAACTGCTTTGTTTCGGCACAGCGGCTCTCATTGGAGTGCCGCTGTTTTTTGTTCTCCGGGATTCCGGCGGCAACACTGCCGCTACCCTCGGCATGATGGCGGTGATGCTGCCGGCGTTCTTCCTTGGGATGTACGAGAAGAACGGTCAACCCATGGAAAAGCTGCTGTCGTACTATGTGCAGTCCCGATTTCTCCGCCCGAAGATTCGCCCCTACAAGACCAACAACTACTATGCGATTTTGATGAAGGGAGGCATGACCCATGATCCCGTTTTGGAAAAAGACCGGTAAACACAGCAAGCCCCAGTCTGCGCAGAAGCGCAGGCAGAACGCAAAGCCTGCTGTGCCCCGGACCGCCCAGCAGTCCATCCCCATGCAGCGGATGTTTGAGGACGGCACCTGCCGGGTGAAGCCCAATTACTACACCCGTACCATCCAGTATCAGGACATCAACTATCAGTTGGCACAGCAGGAGGATAAGACTGCGATTTTTGAGGAATGGTGCAGTTTTCTGAACTTCTTTGATTCCAGCATCAAATTTGAACTGTCCTTTGTGAACATGGCAACCGACAGCACCGAGTTTGAAAAGAGCATCCGCATTCCGTTCCAGAAGGACGGTTTCGATGATGTTCGTGCGGAGTATTCCCAGATGCTGCGCCAGCAGCTTGCCAAGGGCAATAATGGTCTGACCAAGACCAAATTCATCACCTTTGGTGTGGAGGGCGAAAGCATGGCACAGGTCAAGCCCCGGCTTGACCACATCCAAAACGATTTGCTCAACAACTTTCACCGACTGGGTGTGCAGGCAAAGCCCCTGAATGGTGTCCAGCGGCTGAAACTCATGCACGATATGTTCAACATGGACGGCGCATCCAAGTTTCACTTCGACTGGAAAGACCTTGTGAAAAGCGGGCTTTCCGTAAAGGATGCCATTGCGCCCACCGCCTTTGCCTTCAAAAACTCCCGGACGTTCCAGATGGGCGGCATCTACTGCGCCGCCAGCTTTCTGAGCATCACGGCATCCGACATCAGCGACCAGCTTTTGAAGGATTTTCTGGACATGGATTCGTCCCAGATCGTTACCATGCACATCCAGTCGGTTGACCAGAACAAGGCCATCAAGACCGTCAAGCGCACCATTACGGAGCTGGACCGCAGCAAAATCGAGGAACAGAAGAAGGCAATCCGTGCCGGATATGATATCGACATTATTCCGTCGGATTTGGCGACCTACGGCAGAGATGCAAAGGCCCTTTTGAAAGAGTTGCAGAGCCAGAACGAGAGAATGTTTTTGGTAACGTTCCTCGTTTTGAACACTGGGCGCACGGAGCAGGAACTGGAAAACAACGTCTTTCAGGCAAGCTCCATCGCTCAGAAGCACAACTGCAACCTGTGCCGTCTGGATTTCCAGCAGGAACAGGGACTGATGAGCAGCCTGCCGCTGGCTGACTGTCAGATCGAAATTCAGCGAGGGCTGACCACCAGCAGCACGGCCATCTTCATTCCGTTCACCACACAGGAACTGTACCAGTCTGGCAAAGAAAGCCTGTATTACGGCCTGAACGCCCTGTCCAACAACCTGATCATGGTGGACCGCAAGAAGCTGAAAAACCCCAATGGCTTGATTTTGGGCACTCCCGGTTCTGGCAAAAGTTTCTCGGCAAAGCGTGAGATCACCAACGCTTTTCTGGTGACGGACGATGATATTATCATCTGCGACCCGGAAGCAGAGTACGCTCCGCTGGTGGAGCGTCTGCATGGACAGGTTATCCACATCGGTCCCGCCAGCACGCAGTATATCAACCCTATGGACATCAACAGCAATTACAGCGAGGAGGACAATCCGCTGGCATTGAAAGCTGACTTTATTCTTTCTCTGTGTGAGCTGGTGGTGGGCGGCAAAGAGGGCTTGCAGCCGGTAGAAAAGACGGTCATTGACCGCTGTGTTCATGTGGTCTACCGCAAGTATTTCGAGAATCCGACCCCGGAAAATATGCCGCTGCTGGAAGATCTGTACAACGCCCTGCTGACGCAGGACGAACCGGAAGCGCGCCATGTGGCGGCAGCATTGGAGATCTACGTCAAAGGTTCTTTGAACATCTTCAACCATCACACCAACGTGGACATTCACAACCGCATCGTCTGCTTCGACATCAAGCAGCTGGGCAAGCAGCTCAAAAAGCTGGGAATGCTCATCGTGCAGGATGCCGTGTGGGGGCGCGTGACCGCCAACCGCAGTGCCGGAAAATCCACCCGGTACTATGCAGACGAATTCCACCTTTTGCTGAAAGAAGAGCAGACTGCGGCGTATTCCGTGGAGATCTGGAAGCGTTTCCGCAAGTGGGGCGGCATCCCGACAGCCCTAACGCAGAACGTCAAAGATCTGCTGGCAAGTCCCGAAGTATCGAATATTTTTGAGAACTCGGACTTTGTGTATATGCTCAATCAGGCCAACGGAGACCGGCAGATTCTCGCAAAGCAGCTCAACATCTCGCCCCATCAGCTTTCCTATGTTACCCACTCCGGCGAAGGTGAAGGGCTGCTGTTTTTCGGTAACGTGATTCTGCCCTTTGTTGACCACTTCCCGAAAGACCTTGAACTCTACCGCATCCTTACGACCCGCCTTTCCGAAGTTGCGGAGGCTCAAAAGCATGAGTGAGAAACAGCCAAAGCTGAAATTTGAGGAAGACAAGGAGCGCACGGCTACGCGCTCCCCTCCGAAAAAGTCTAAAGTGGAGCAGTCGGTGCCCAAAAAGCAGAAACTGAAACAGGATGCAGACAAAGCTGCGGAGAAATCCCAGCATTTGCGTTTTGGCAAAGCCGAGATAACCCCGGATGAAGCATCCCGCATGACAAAGCAGCAGAAACGTGCTATGTATGCCGCTGCTGCCGCCCGGTCTGCGGTGCATCGGGAGGTTGACCAGTACGAGGACGATAATGTGGGCACGCAGGCTTTAAGCGAGGGCGAAAAGGCAGCAGGAAATGTCCGGGATATTTCCAAGAGCATCTATGCCCGGAAGCTGAAAAAGAAAGCCAAGATGCAGGGCAAGAAGGGTGCCAAAACCGCAAAATCTTCCCCGCAGAAGCCGACTGTGGCACAAGATGCAGGCGCATCCTGCACCGGCGAGGGCGGCTCCAACTGGCTCTCCCGATGGCGGCAGAAACAGGACATCCGGCAGAGTTACTATGCCGCCGCCCATTCGGGCACAGCGGCGCAGACCGCAGGCGGAAAGGCGGCATCCAATGGCACCACTGCTGCGAAGTCTGGCATGGAACAGGTCATCGACAAAGGAAAATCGGTGGTCAGTACCGCAGTCAACGGCATTGCCAATTTTGCAAAGAGCAACGCGCACGTTCTTTTGATCGTGGGCGTTTTTCTTTTGCTCTTGCTGCTGGTCATGTCGGCATTTTCGTCCTGTTCCATTCTGTTTTCCGGCACCACGCAGGTATCCGGGCAGACCATTTACACCGCAGAGGACCGGGACATCCGGGGAGCCGAAACCGACTACAAGAAGCTGGAAAAGGAGCTGGACAAAAAGATCAAGCGCACCCCCACCGACCACCCCGGCTACAACGAGTACCAGTATCACCTTGACCCCATCGAGCATGACCCGTGGCAGCTCACTTCGTATTTGACCACACTCTACGACGACTACACCCGGTCAGAAGTGCAGGGCAAACTGAAGGAAACTTTCAAAAAGCAGTACAAGCTGACCACATGGGTGGAGGTGCAAATACGGTATATGACTGTCTGGGTCATCAGCCCGTTGGGAATCCCGGTTCCCACGCAGGTGCCCTACGAGTACAAGATCTTCCACACCAAATTGGTGAATAAAGGGCTGGAAGTCGTTATCCGGGAGGAACTGGACAACGACCAGTGGAAACGGTACGAGATCTTTCAGGACACCTTGGGCGGTCGGCCCTACCTGTTCAACGGCGGTCTGCCGTCCGGTGGCTCCGATGGCTCCGGCGCACCGGGTATTGATTATCAGGTTCCGGCAGAAGCCCTGACCGACAGCGAGTTTGCAGCCATCTATGCGGAGGCCAAGAAATACGTTGGTACACCCTACGTTTGGGGCGGCTCTACCCCGGAAACCGGGTTTGATTGCAGCGGCTATGTCTGTTGGGTTTATAACCAGAACGGCTATGATGTAGGGCGCACCACAGCCAACGGTCTTTGGCAGAAAAGCCAACACATTTCCGAAGCCGAAGCAAAGCCCGGTGACCTTGTTTTCTTCGAGGGAACGTATGATACACCGGGGAAAAGTCATGTGGGCATCTACCTTGGAAACGGCAAGATGGTGTCTGCCGGAGACCCCATAAAGTATGCTGATATTCACTCGTCCTACTGGCAGAAATACCTGTCCGGTTTTGGGCGACTTTCAAAATGAAATGGAGGGTTCAACTATGAGCGAAAAATCGGATAAGCTGCGGGCGATGCTGGAAAAAGAGAAGGAGCGCCGCATCAAACTGAACAATCGTATCGAGATTTTGGAGCGGCGCATTCAGGAGGAGGATTCCGCCGAGGTCAACGAGATGGTGCGAACTGCAAAGGTCACGCCGGAACAGCTCGCCGCCCTGCTGCGGCAGTCGGCAACCGCCACCCCGAACCCGGCTGCGCTGTCTGCCGTGGGTGCAACTTTTGAGAAGGAGGTCGATGCAGATGAAGATTAAGAAACTGGGTGCGCTGCTGGTATCGGCGGCACTGTGCGCTGGCATGGCGGCTCCCGCTTTTGCCTTTGAGGGCGAAGCTGCCCCCGTAGAGCAGCCTGTTCTGCCGGAAGTGGTGGAGGAAGATGTTGTCACCGTCACGGACGAAACCTCTGGTGCCCTGACCCCGGAGGGCAACCTGACGCTGGTGGACGACTACCACACCAACTATTCCGATGGCAGCGGACAGCAGTTCATTACGCTGGTGTCGAAGTCGGGTGCGACTTTCTATCTGGTGATTGACCGCAACGCCAAGGGGCAGCAGACCGTTCACTTTATGAACCTTGTGGACGAAGCCGACCTTCTGGCTCTGATGGAGGAAGAAGATGCAGACGCTTATACCGCTGAAAAAGAAGCGGCGACGCAGGCAGAGCAGGACAGGCTGAAAGCCGAGGAGGAAGCCAAGAAAGCTGCGGAAGAAGCGGCAGCATCCGGCACAGAACAGCCCAAGGAAAACAAGGTCACAAAGATCGCATCCGGCTTTCTGGGTGTGGTCGTGCTGATTGCGCTGGCGGCAGGCGGCGTTTTCTATGCCTTTGCGAAGCAGAAGCAGAAAAAGCAGGCCGAAAAAGAAGCCCTTGACCCCGATGCAAACTACACCGAGGACAAGGGCGATTTTGAGATTCCCACCGAGGACGAGCCGGAGGACACCGGCGAGGAGGATACCGAACCCATCTGATTTTAAGGCGGCGTTTTGCCGCCGTACATATCCAAATGAAAACAGATTGGAGGGAACGCTTATTTCAATTCTAGTTGTAGCAGAAAAGCCATCTGTCGCTATGTCCTATGCAAAAGTCCTTGGCGCTACCAGCCGCAAAGACGGCTACCTTGAAGGCAATGGCTATCTGGTGAGCTGGTGTATTGGTCATTTAGTGGAGCTGGCACCGCCCAATGTCTACGATGCCAAGTACGTTAAGTGGAGCATTGCAGATTTGCCCATCCTGCCGCAAAAGTGGCAGTATCTGGTGTCTGCGTCCACCAAAAAGCAGTTTGGCATCCTGCAAAAACTTATGCACCGCCCGGATGTAGATAGTGTGATCGCCGCAACCGATGCAGGGTAGTGCGGTTAGGTGACTTAAGAGAAAGAAAAAGAGACCTCATCTCGTAAAAAAGCTAACGCGGTCGTCCGTTTCTGTATTGAAATACAGTGGACGGCCGCGTTAGCTTTTGGTGACCAAATAATGCCATGCCCCACAAGCAGGCAGATCAGCTGTTATCTTGGATTATTTGATGTTGCTATCAAGTTCTTGTGGTTCAAAACGCAATCTAAAACTCAATGGATTTTGCTATTTCTAACACTTGGCTTTCCGACACGGAATTCGATTCAAGTTCAACGGCAACAAAGCATTCTTTCTCGTTGTTATAAGAGAGGATGCCCCAGTTGTTCACAGGCTCAGCGTTTGCACCATCCTGATAAACTACTGTTTATGGTACAATGCCTATGTCAGATTTATTAAA
>OHSB01000425.1_pt1 | contig 11589 bp, 8 predicted proteins | sample 1578591 | NCBI WGS metagenome assembly OHSB01 (sample SAMEA3879508, study PRJEB24766) | human gut metagenome | biome: human-associated habitat; feature: feces | place: USA | collected 1985/1987 | reverse complement strand
CAGTTAAGGTCGGTAATGGTAGTTCAGGTACTGTAACTGATATTGATGGCAAGTACTCGTTGAAAGTAGCAAAAGGGAGACATAAACTGACGGTAAGTTGTATCGGTTACAAAGAGAAAATACAAATATTATTTGTAGAAAGTAACTGTACTATTAACTTTTCTTTAGAAGAGGATGTTGTTATGATGAACAACGTGGTAGTCGTCGGAGAGTCAAAAAATACCAAAGTTAAAAGTGGAGTTTTTTCTGCCAATGCTATTGATGTATCGTCTAAACTTAGTTCCATACAAACTATTGCTAATGAAGTGGAAAAAGGTATTGGTGTACGTATTCGTCGTAGCGGTGGTATAGGTTCCGACTATAATCTTACACTTAATGGTATGGGTGGTAATTCTATCCGCTATTATGTAGATGGCATTCCAATGGCTGCGAAAGGGGAAAGTTTCTCTCTAGAGAATATCCCAGCCAGTATCGTTGATCGGGTGGAGGTGTATAAAGGTGTAGTTCCAGCTTATTTAGGTGGTGATGCTCTAGGTGGTGCTATCAATATTGTGACCAATGAGAGTAAGAAAAATTATTACGATATATCTTACCGAGTGGGATCGTTTAACACACATCAGGTAGATTTCAATGCGCAGATTATCGAACCAAAAACGGGACTGACGTTTAAACCATCGGTTGGTTATAATTTTTCAAAGAATAACTATACCATGAAGGGAGTCAGGGTATTGAACCCGGAAAAGAATGAATTTGAGACAGGTGACTTCAAACGTTTTCACGATGATTATCGTTCGGTCTTTGCTCAGTTTGAAACGGGTTTTACAAATAAGTTGTGGGCTGATTTCCTGTATGTTACGGCTTCGTTTACTAATGTGGATAAGGACATCCAGACGGGGGCTACTCAAGATGTGGTTTATGGTGCGGCACACCGGAAAAATCGCTCATGGAATCTTGGTATACGCTATCGTAAGAAAAACTTCCTTGCGGAAGGACTCACATTATCGGCTAATGCTTCACATACGTGGCAGAAATCTACGACCGTGGATACGGCAATGGTAATTTATTTTTGGAATGGTCATCATCGCCCAGCCGACTATGCGGAGCTAAACAGTTATCCAGTTATTCGATATTATAATCGGCCCAATACGTCTGCTAGAGTAAATCTGGATTACCGTTTGGCTCAGCACAGTTCGTTAAACTTTAATTATTTGCTCAATGCTACAGTTGATAGGATGAATCAGGAAACTTCTGATGAAACCAAAGGAGATGGTGGGTCGACCGACTATCTGACTCGCCATTTTTTGAATCTCTCCTATGACCTTGACTTATGGAGCGGAAAATGGCACAACACTTTTTTTGTTAAGGAATTTATTAATACGGTGAGAATTGAAGAAAAGACTGTGGGAAGTGGGGCTAGCCATACGTCTGGCTATGACAGTGAACGAAGCCGTACATCAAAGTGGTTTACTTGCTATGGGTTTGGAACCCGTTATAAGTTACATAGTATTTTGTCGGCAAAGCTGTCGTATGAGTACAGTGTTCGCCTTCCGGGTGCAATGGAACTGCTAGGGGATGGCGACAATATTAATGCTAATTATGCACTTGAACCAGAAAAAAGTAATAATTATAATGTCAATTTATATGGTAACTGGGATTGCAACAGCCGGCTCAATGTGTTCTACGAGGCTGGTGTGTTTTATCGCGATGTGCACGATTTCATAATGGCTGTGCAGGACCGTGAAACATATACGTTTAAAAATCTGTCACGGATAAGCATTAAAGGTCTTGAGACAGAAGTTGGGTTGCAATATGCAGATAAATTGTTGCTTAAGGGAAACTTGTCATACGAAAAGGCGGTTGATATGATGGAGACCAAGATTTCAGATGGGAAACCGAATGCGGCCTATAAGCAGCAGATTCCGAACCGACCAAGCCTCTATGCCAATATCAACGCTAGCTATACGTTCCGGAATTTGCTTGGTGCGGATAATAAACTCAGATTTGAGTATGACTACCAGTACGTTAAATGGTTCTACCTAACTTGGTCTACGTTTGGACATAAGGACAGCAAGTCGATTATTCCTACACAGAATTGTCACAACCTGTCGGCTACGTTCTTCTGGCTGGATAACAGATACAGCGTTTCCTTGGAATGTAATAATCTGTTCGATCAATTACTTTATGATAACTATAAGCTGCAAAAACCTGGGCGGGCATTATTCTGTAAGTTCAGGATGTTCTTCAATTAAAATCAGGAGAAATTCACAACAACAACTATAAATTAACACAAGTATGATTAGAACTATTATTGATTTGATCGGTTTTTTCAATTCATTGTCTGGCTTTCTAGTGGCAGTGTTTTTTTGGAGTATACTTACCATTACCTTTGCCAAAAGTATAAAAAAGCATGCTCGCTTTCTGTATTGGGTGTTCGGTGTTATGGGAGGTTTGTCGCTTCTACCTATTCTTAACATATTCGGGATAGATATGGTGAATATCATCTACTTACCTATCCTCGGAGATATTTTCATTGAATTTACATATGCTACTTATTTTATACATCCCATGCTGGTAATCATCATGTATATGGGAGCACTGAATCCCAAGATCCCGGCAGTGGGGAAGCTTATGCTGATACGTAAGGAGTTGTCCATCATCGTAGGATTTGCTGTGATTCCGCATGCGTTGAAACGTATTCTTTTGGTGGTACCCGGTGCATGGAATTATTTTGCTGACCACGATACGCTGGTTGCAGAAGATAGGGTAGTAAGTGCTTTAGGCCAGGGTATTACCAACGGTGTCTTTCTGCTAGGAATCGTAATGACTGTACTGTTCCTCGTACTATGGGTAACCTCGTTTGACAGGATACGCAAAAGAATGGGGTATAAAAAATGGAAAAGTGTGCAACGCTGGTCGTATGCTCTGTATGCGATGCTGTTTATTCACTCCGCGGGTATTGATACAGGCTCGTTAGTGACCTACTGGGAACGACAGGAAAAAATGGCCAAAACAGAAGTAATAGCTGCTTCGGCTCTGCAGAAAGACAGGCAGTTTGGCAATGATCAGACACCTCATGCTGCGTTCACCTCACCACAGAAAAAGGAAAAGGCTTCTTTCCTGGGTATGTCGATGAAAGAAGAAAAAGGTCCTAATGGTGGTAATCATAACTTCAGCGGGAAGTTCAAGTTCTCAAATGTGGAATTTTCAACTCCGTGCAAATGTATAGCCAATATAGTTATTCTGATTAGTGTTTATGGATCATATCTGTATTTACGCTTGAAAAAGGCCAGAACAGACAAGAGAAGAAAACAAAGATAAACTTTAATAACAAAAATAGGGAAAATGAAAAAAATTATGTATTGTGCCGCATTGTTGACGGCTCTGACTTTTACTTCGTGTACAAAAGATGAACCAAACGTTACTCCAGAACCGGAAACTCCGATAGCAAGTGATTCGCATTTGGACCTGTTTCTTTCAGTAAAGGGTACTAGTTCAACTGGAACTTTCGTAGCTAGAGTGGACGACCCGACCAATACTGAACAGACAGTAAACGTTACTGGTAGTGGTGTGGAGATAACTGGTAAAATCAACATCGGAGCCATCCAGAAAGATGGATATTATTACTTTGCTACGGAGGGAGATGATGGTATTGTGAAATATAAACTCACTGGAACTCAGCTGGTCAGTGTGGGAGAATGTCCTTACGGCGAGAAAATATTTAAGAAAGGACAGATGACAGGAGCTATCTCAGCCTCGCACGAATGGATAGGTGACAATGTCTTGTTACTGTCGCAGTATATTTCTACTACCAAGAAGCATATTTGGGCTAAATTTGATACCCAAAGTATGAAACTTATCGATGAGGGAGAGTTCGACTTGCATGAAAAGTATCCGGATGCTTATAAGTTCAGTACTTCCGGTCATATCCGTTACCGTAAAGCAGACGGAAAATTGCTTTTTTTCACCTCAATTCATTATAAGGGTGAAGGAGTTCACCCGATGACGGGTGCTCCTAATACAGTAAGAGGACCACTTGCTGTAGCTATTATTGACGAAAAAACGATGGCTGTGGAAGAAACTTTCGAAGACGATCGCGTTTCGGGGCTAGCACTTGAAGCTTATGGCGACACTCAACAAGAAAAGGCTTACTTTGATGAAAACGGTGACTTGTATCTGATTTGTTTGATGAAAGGCTCTAACTATAAACCGGGTGGACCAATACCAGAGTGTGTTATTATCCGTATGAAAAGCGGAGAGAAGGAAACAGATAAGAGTTATTTGTTCCAGCCTGTCAAGGATACTAACATTCTTATCGTGAAATATCTTAGTCCGGGCAAGGCTTTGTTCTTTGTAGGCGATCACGAACGCTATTACAACGGAAATAAAGCTGATAGCGAGAATTATGTGTATGATGCCTATTATTATGCTATTTTTGACAGTGCACAGAAAACACTTACGCGTGTGAAGGTGGGTGATGTAGATTTGCCGTGGAGTACAGGTGGATTCAACAACTACATTGCTCAGATTGGTAATAGTGTATACCTAGGGGTAAACTCGGTGCAGGAGGGAGATACTCACCAGGCTTTGGTTTATTCGCTGGACATCCCATCAGGTGAAGTGAAGAAAGCTTTCTCAATAGATGCTGGACTGGATTTTCTACGTATGTATAGTGTAAAAAATGTTGCTGAGTAATGTTTTCAATAAATAGTTTTCTAAGTAAAGCGGCCGTAGCTGCCGCTTTGCTTTTTCCTGTACAAGCTGCCGCACAGTGTGTAATCGATAAGCCTGCTTTATACGGACGAAGGGATGCCTTCCTCGTTCGGAGATATGATAGAGGCTATGGCACAGAGTGATGTGATTTTTTTTGGTGAATATCATAACAGTTCAGTGGTTCACTGGCTGGAACGTGTTGTTTTTACATCACTAGCAGACAGACTGGATAATAAACTGACGTTAGGCATGGAAATGTTTGAGGCTGATACACAACTCAAGGTGGACGAGTATATGGCCGGACTGATTTCAGAGGAACGGTTTCTGGCTGAGACTTATCTGTGGGATAATTACAAGACAGACTATGCGCCTGTAGTAAAATGCGCTAAAGAAAGGGGGATCCGACTCATAGCAACCAACGTTCCCCGTCGGTATGCACGGGCTGTGTCTGTCGGGAATGTGGATGCGCTCCGAAAATTTCCACAGAGCTCTCAGCTATATTTTGGAAAAGTGCTGGAGCGAGTTGAAGCTATCCAGGAGCCCAATCCGTTTTTTACAAAGGCATCGGCTATGTTGAAGACTGTATCGGCAAAACATGATGAAACTAGCCCATCAAAGGCTCTGACCAACGAACAGAAACAACAATTAGTTGAAAAGACGTTATGCATGACACGGGCTCAAGCATTAAAGGATGCAGTAATGGCCCGTAATATTGCAGATAACCTGACTGGGGTATTTATACATATCAACGGCAATTATCACTCGGATTGTGGGAAAGGTATTATTACATATCTTAAAGAGTTCAGACCTGCAATCAGGATCATAACTGTTTCCACGGTCTATCAAGACAAATTGTCGGAATTGAATCCAGTTAATCGAGGCAAAGCTGATTTCTACATCGTACTGCCAACAGACACTCATAAAACTTTTTAAGGCCAGACATCTGTTCTGTTTTCGGACATACAATTTTTCACAATCCTATTTCTGAGTCCCACCGGAAAAAGTTTCCGGTGGGACTCGTTCTTTTATAATCGAACAAATGTAATTTAAGAGTATATATTTATGCTGTTTTTGAATGAAAAAGGCAACACCGTATTGAAGATCTAAATTTCTAAGAGCATTGTATCATTTGACCTGCTTACAAAAATGTGTTGGAGGAATAGGATTCCTCTATAAAAAACGTATCGGCATAGAGGTGCCGATACGTTTTTTAGTTAGAAAGAACACGATATGCATTATCATTCTTCAGGAACATATATAATTTCACCATTTTCCAGTTCATAGGCAATACCAACCTTCTTACCTTTCTTGCCCGTCTGGCTATCCTGATTTTCGGAAGGAGTATACTTATTTATCTTGTTTCCTTCCTTTGTAATTATTTCCATATTTTCCTTACCCGGATTCTTTACCATGGTAAAATCCTCCTGACTGAATACCTCAGTCATGTTGTAGCGGCTCACTAAAGCAACCATAAGCGCTACGGCAAATACCATTGCCACATCAAAAAGGTTGCTCACCACACTCATCGGGTCACTATCTTCTTCTTTTTTCAGTAAGTTTCTTTTCATGTAGCAATCTATTTAACACATTTTCCTTCTTCCTTCATAATCTCTGCCAGAAACTCTAGATTAGTCATATCTTGAAGATACCAACGTTGCTTGACTTGCTGTGTAATGAACCCGATAGCACTGGCAAACAATCCGACAACTGTTGTAGCAAAAGCCACCTGCATATTGTATGCCATCGATGATATATCACCGGCAGAAAGTCCTACCAACGCCGGTCCCATTGGAATCAATGTCCCCATAAGCCCCAGCATCGGTCCCATTTTAGTCAGTGTTTTAGAGATAGCCAAATCCTTGTCTGCAGCAATCTCAAAATCTGCCAACAGACGTTCAACATGAGGTCTGCTGTTTCTCACCTCAAGCATGCGGTGAATATACACCGTAACCAAAGAAGTACGAACATTCGGAATACGCTCACCCAGTGAAGCAATGCCACCGGGAGTAAGACTGTCGAACTCACCGCGCAACAGCGATTCTGTTTTTCGAATCGACATATACTGTCCGAAAAAACTGCCGATGAGCAACAGCGAACGACCAAAAAGAATAATCAGCAACACAATAACAGGCACCAGCAAGCCCGTAGAAATCCAATAGAGAATGTCAGAAATGTAATTCATAAATCAATTTTTTTTCATTTTTTTTTGTTTTATATACCTTTCAGTAAGTTTACTTGAGCACATACTTCATATATAGATGGCGGAATACATAGCCGGCCAATCCTCCCAATAACATAAGCAATAGCAGGGCCAGTGAGGCAAACCAGTCGACATCACCCGATGCACTCACTGCCGTCGTACCATTCACCGTGGCCACCACTCCCAAAATGGCTACTAACGCATTGCACAGAAACAGCAACTCCAATCGGACTTCCTTCTCGGGCAAAAGCCATTTCAGCAGCCACATGCCCGCCGGAATAAGGATTAATATTGCTGCTCCCAACACCCAGGCCAGTAAACTGAAGGAAATACCCGGGAAACTGAATATCAAAGCTACCAGCAAGCTGAAAAGGACTGCAAAAATCAAGACTCCCGGGAAAAGACGGAGGCAACGGTAAGCCAATACCGTTCTACTACCCACCTTGCCGGCTGTTTGAAGGTGTGCTGCCAACATGCAATAAGCCAGTTGTAACACGACCTCCAAACTAAGTATTACAGATGTATCGAGCATCAGTTGCGGATTAGATAACCAATCGGCAATCTGGGTTTTCGACTGCTCGATGGCAAGCGGCCACATCAGTCCGACAAACAAACAAGCTGACACGGCTATCACACCTACAGTCCACAGCTTGCAGTAGGTTAGCTTTAAGAGAAAATTAAAGCTGACCAATATCATTAATACAACTACAACCGTTTCCATAACAGCATTTTTAGTCGTTTAAGTGTTTATGCCGACGTCGTACCAGCAGTATCAGTGCCACAACCAATACAAGAACCACACATACCACAACCGTGTTACTCAGAACATTGGTTGTTTCATCGGTCTGTGTGTTCACTTGCTCTTTCTTCATCACCATTCCCTTATCAGTACCTTCAACCATCTGCTCACGGATAGCAGTGATATCCTTGCGGTACGATACAGCACTTGCAGCATCGGTTTTCGACGCAATAAAATCCCGGAGTTTGGCATTGTCGCACACAAAACCCGAACACGACGGTTTATACTTGGCTATCAGCTGAGTGTGTAGCTGCGCAATATCAGCCAACTGCTGTTCCGATGCTTTCCACATTCCTTTTCGGGCAGTTTCCATCATCACCGCAGTAATCTCTTCGAGTGCTGCCGGATTCTGTTTTTCAAAATAAGCCTGCAGTCCCAACCCAAACTTATCCTTTACGTAAATATTATAGATTTCATCCCACAGTTCCTTATCTACAGCCTTGGGTTTCATCACATTCCACCCATAGGTATTCTGCACGATTTCTGCAAAGGTTGCGGCTGCACCAGCCTCGCCTTTCATTTTCTCCCGGATATACGCCGGATTAAAAATGGTAGTACGGCTCTCTACACCGATAGCCTCTTTTACTTCCTGCATCCGCACATTATTCCGGTTGCGATAGTCACTGAGGTAGGCATCCGGGTCCTTTCCCGTAACATGACGGACAGCCAGATTCATACCACCCATAAACTCATATACATGATCCAGACTCAAGGCTCCCCAGGTATTACTCTGACGCGGTTGCACAACGGCATCTGTATTAACCAGCGCAGCCTCAAAAGCAAACTGCTTTACCGTTTCCCAATCCTTTTCACTACCGTAAAATGCACCCATATTATTCAGATATACATCGGCTATTTCCGATTCATTTTCCCAGCGGTCGCCTTTCTGCACCATCCCCTGTATACCGGTCCCGTAACTGCCATTCACTCCTCCGAAGACTCTGTATGCAGACAACTCGCGAGCCTCTTTCGGGCTGATCCCCTTTTCAGTCAGAGCACGCTCGGCAGCTATCACTCCCTCAGCCACGTGATTTTCAAATTGATCTTTTGCAGCAGCAGCCATCTCTACGGCACGGTTTATCAGGAAAAGTCGGGACGCAGCAATATCTCGTAACTGTCCGCTGGTCTGCACGACCACATCTATACGCGGACGTCCCAATTCTTCAGAAGGTATAAGCCGCAAATCTGTTACCCGGCCGAAAGCATCGCGGATAGGCTCCACTCCGAGCATATATAGCACCTGGGCAACCGTAGCTCCTTCTGTTTCAATAAATTCACCACTCCACAATGTATAGCTCACCTTTCGCGGAATACTGTCGTTGTGACGTTTACGATACATTTCGATGGTATTCTCTGCTAATTTCTTACCTTTTTCCCAAGCCGACTCACTTGGAGTAGCTTCTGCATTTATAGCAAACAGATTTCGTCCTGTAGGAAGTGTATTCGGATTAGCAATTGGGTCACCTCCTGGCGAAGGTGCTGTATATCCTCCATCCAACGCATTCAGCAGCGACCGGATTTCCTGTTCAGGACTTTGCAGCAATGCTGCTTTATATCGATGCACATTCAAAATAGTCCTTTCCACTTCCAGCACAGCTTGCGCCAGATTGATTTCGGCTTTTGTATAGGTAGGTTTTCCTTTCATTGCAGCCTTCATCATGGCAGTCGAAGGTTTTCCCAAATGCTTTGCTTCATCACCACGGCCATTTTCTGCTTTCGGACGTGTTGCAGGTTTGCCTCCTCCCACCATCATAGCCATCATTCCCTGCGGAACTTGGAGTGAACGGTCTATGAGACGAGCCTTTTCCAACTGTTCAGACGTAATTCCGGTTACCTGACAAACCAGAGCATCGTCCGCCACAACCTGACCGGCTAAAATACGGGCTACCAGACTGCGGGCCGGCGACAGATAACGGGCCGTAAAAAGACTTTTTTTCCGTTCGGCATCAGTCACTGCCTTTCCGCGTATCTTATCCAGCGCCAACAGACTGTAGGCTACGGGGTCCACCGTCATGGCATACACACTGCTCGTAATCCTGTCTGCTTCGTAAGGCACCCCCATCGTATACAGCTGACCGGTTATTTTTTCGGTTGCTAGTTCCTCAGCAAAATTATCAATCCGTACGATATCATCTTCCGTATATGGGACAGTGAGTACACTGTCAAGTCCTAAATCCCGGTGTATACCCATAGCTACAGCCAGGCGCTTAACAGCAAACGAAGCCTGTTGACGCGAATCAACTTGCTGTGGGTCTGTCTGGTTATAAACCTTGATAGCCTCACTAAGTTTTCGGTACGTTCCTCGCAGACTACTTTCCATAAACGGAGGTGTGAGATACGACTGTAGTCCTGCATAGGCACGGCGCTTGGCTATCACACCTTCTCCGACATTGGCAATCGAATAAATATAAAAATGCGGCAAAGCACCAATCAGGCGATCAGGCCAGTCGTCATGGCACAGCGCAACTTGCTTGCCTGGAGTAAATTCCAAACTTCCATGTGTTCCAAAATGAATCAGTGCATCGGCACCAAATCCATACTGACTCCACAGATACGAAGCAACGTAAGCATGAGGAGGAGCAACTTCCGTTCCATGCAGAATTTTAAACGAATTGTCTCCTTTCCCTGCAGCATTCTGCGGAAGCAATACGATATTTCCCAAATCAATGCGAGGTACCGCCAAAGCACCATTATCTGTAGTCAGGTACGAACCAGGAAATTCACCGTCAGAAGCCAAAATTTCATTGTATTTGTCGGGACGCAGGGCCTTTTTCACCCAACCTTCGTAAGCATCTTTCGTAACGATTGCAGGCTGAGCATGCTTCATAAATTCGGCCATAGCTCCTTCGGCATACGTACCGAACACAGCCCCCTGACGCTGAATCATCACTCCCAGTTCCTGGGCTGATGCAGGAAGATTTTTTACGGTATATCCTTCGGCCTTCAAACGCGTAAGCAGATTATAAAGCGAAGGTATCACTTCCATTCCTCCTGCCGTCAGCGCATTCTGTCCCGCTCCTTTATAATAATAAATTGCAACCTTCTTTTCACTGTTTGGCTTTTGCTGCAGCTCAATATAATTATTCACCGTTTCCACAAACACGTCCAAACGTTCTGGGATGGCAAAAGCATGCTGTAGACCTTCTTCATCCATATAATGCCCAAAAAGCGCATACGGACGTATGGCTCCATCAATTTCGGGAGTCACGATACTCTGCGCCATAAAGCCACCGTTCATGCCCATTTTATCCTTTTCCCATGCATCGATCAGACGGTTCACATTGAGCGGTGTAAAGAGCGGTATATTCTGCTGTTTCAAATAATCTACAGCATAATCACCCATCCTGCCATGCGCCATATAGATAACTAGCGAAGGATTGATGGAGTCTATCGCATGCGAAGCAATCAGTCCTTTAAAGTCATTAACTGGATAAACTACATTGCCGGACTTTTCGAGCGCGCTGACCAGTTCGGCGGGCTGTCCCATTTGTCCGGTAATGACAACAGCAGGTGCCTTTTCCTTGAATAAGCCATGTGTTTTCAGGAAATTGCGGTACTTCTTCACTATCAGGATTTTCTGGGTCGGCATGATAAAACTGATGAACCACACGTCTAGCCACCGGCAAAGGTTCATCCGTCCACATCCATTTTTTGTCCACGTACTTTCGCACATAATCCAGCATACTGGCATAATTCTTCCGTCCTCCGTTTCCTAGGTAAGCTTTCAGAGTATCAGCAACAGCCTCATCAACCGACACAATATTATTCAGTGGATTGGTGGCGGCAGTTGTTAGTACCGGCAATCCATTTTGGGCAGCATGCTGGATCATATTCCGCTGTTCTTCGGTAATACGTAACCCCATGGCATTGATAAATACCA